>Ga0272446_1002855_pt1 | contig 22783 bp, 12 predicted proteins | sample YNPCB0061_FD_194587 | JGI IMG/M metagenome (GOLD analysis project Ga0272446, IMG submission 194587) | Hot spring microbial mat communities from Yellowstone National Park, WY, United States - YNP-CB-006-1 | ecosystem: Environmental > Aquatic > Thermal springs > Hot (42-90C) > Sediment | place... | reverse complement strand
CCCCCCCCCCCCCCCCCCCCCCAAAACCCGACACCCCTCAAAAAAACACTTCTTTTGCGTTAGGCATGCGAAGGGCATGCGTTAGCATGGTGCGAACAGCACCGAAGCGTAAGCGTAGCCCGCAGCACGCCGACTGCGCCGCGAAGCAAGCAGGAACGCCCAGAAAATTACTTTTTCCTTAACATAAGCACGCTACGGCTTTACTATCCAGTGTTTATCTTGTATTCTCAAAATAAGAGGAGCGGTAGTATTAAACGAGGAAACATCAATAAAAGCAGGGTTTTGCTCATAGCGGACTAATAGTTGTCCCTGTAAGGTATAAACTTCTATAAATTGCGTGTAATTTTTAACAGAAACCAGCGAACCTGACATTGTTAAATAGGGAGCAAAATCAAAACTGTGTAAGGTAAGCACGTTTGAATACACCGTTTTACCATCTTTATCCATTTGTTTTATTCTGTACATCATTTTTTCACGATTAGGAATGTGTGTATATTCATATACAGAACTTTGGGTTGCTTCAACAGAAGCAAGGTAAGCAAAAGGTTTATCCCCATCAGAAATTTCTATTTCAAACAGTTTAGCGTTTACTGTGTTATCTGCTTGCCATTGTAAAATGTGTTTGTTATACTCTAATTTTCCTGATAATACTAAACTTTGTACAGGTAAAGGAGTACAAGGCAATGGAAAAGGGGGAGCAGAAATGGCAAGATTAGTCGTGGTAACGCCTCCTGTACCTGCGGTATTGTAATAGGGGTTAGTACATGGTCCGCAGAATACACCCACAGTACCTCCTGTGCTATTGTGCATGATTTGTGCAGGTAATGATGCGTAAGAAAGAATAAGCCTTCCCCCGCCACCTCCACCGCCAGGACCGAGTTCATTGGGCCAATAGGCGTTACCCCCATTCCCTCCTGATGTATTGATATTGAGTGTGCCACCCCCTGCTATAGTTGTAGAGGTAATTTGAACCGTACCGCCTGCACCACCGCCACCGCCTGCCCATTGTCCGCTGATATTGGTGGCATTTGCGCCGCGTGCATTGATGGTATTGGTTCCATTAACCACGAGGTTATTGGTAAATATCCATACTGCGCCTCCACCGCTACCGCCATCACCACCATCAACAACATTATTGCCTGCATGTCCACTGCCACCGCCACCACCCATCAAGATATGCGTTGCCGTAGCTGTTACAGTATACCCGGGAATTCCACCGCCTAATCCATCATTTCTTGGACTGCAACTAATCCAGTCGCCACCACCCAGACCGCCTGTACCACCATTACTTGCGCCTGCACCACCTGCATTTACATTTAAACCTGCACCGCCTGCATTTGCCATAGCACCGCGAGCAAGTTCATGTCCCGCAGGGAATGAAGCAAAACTTTCCCCTTTTGCACCCGCAAAATCTTGTGTAGGTCCTGACAGAAAATAGGGAGGGGGAATAGGAACACCTCCGCAACCCCAAGCACTACCTATGCTGTTTCCACCGCGGTAGCCCCTGCCCTGTACGTCAATATTGGCATTGTTGAAAGTAATAGAGTTCTGCCCATATAATACCATGATACCCCCTTTCCTGCCATTAAACGGGGGTACGGTGTAGTTTGCGTTCAGAATAAGGTCTGTTACATAAGGTACTCGTATTACCTGAATGATGTTATCCCTGTTAAACGGTAAAGAAAGCGGATTTTCCAGCCAGAATTCATACGCACAACTTGCGGTAGTGTTGATATGTCTTATTCGGTTAAACTCATACCGACCTGCTAAATTTAAACTTGTAACACTACCGTAGGCAGGTGTTGAACTTAAATTAGTGCTTGCCCCTTTCATCTGAACTATCATTACATAATCACAAGGATTAAAACCTGCAATATCATCAACTTCTAAGGTTGTACTGTTTGGAATACTAATCACCGAAGCATAACTATTATAGTTTGTACCCCCTGATGCGTAACTGATCCAATAACCATTATCAGAGGTGGGAGAAGTAAAGCTGGGACCTCCACTAAAACTAATGTTCAGGTCATAGTTTATCCAACCCGAAGCACCACATGTCCAACTGTCTACCCAAATATAATAGGTATTCCCTGCTACTACTGCTCCTGTAATCGTTACAGGGTTGGTACTGCTGGTTGCTGAGGCTATATGCGTACCCACATTAGGGCAGTTTTGAAACAAAAAAACAGCACCATAGTTTACCCACCCCCCACAGGCAGAGGTTACATTCATAGTAATACTGATATTTCCACTACATGCAGGCGTAAAAGCGTACAGTCTGTCTGGTTCATTTTGATAAAATGTACCCGGAGTTGTACCTGCAATACCTGAATAAGTATTAGTATAGCCATTAGTGGTTTGCCCTGTTAAAACGGTAGGCACAGTAATCGGGCTTGCAAAAGCCGCGGCACAGTTATCTCCACCTTGTGCAAAACTGCTTTTGTGTGCAATAAGCAAGAATATTAGGAATGCAATGTAGAAACGTCTCATAACACAAATTTAACAATGTACTACGCTTAAATTGCGTCTTGTGTGGCAAAAAAATCATAAAATTTTAACTTTCAAAAAGCATAGTTTTGTTTCATGGATATTCAGAAATTTATTTTTTGGGCGTTCCTGCTGCGCGGTCGGCGTGCTACGGGCTGCGCTATCGCTTCGGTGCTACGCACCATGCGTGCAAGCACGCATGCCCTTCGCATGCCTAACGCAGGTACGCAACGTGTAAGTACGCGCGCATATCCGCGTGAGGGATAGCAGCGAAAAGCCCGCAATGAGCGTTAGCGAATGAAGTACAGGCGTGGCATGCCACGTCTCTACCAGCGTATAGCCCGACCCCGAAGCGCAAGCGCAGGGGACACGCCCTAAATTTTATTACAATCGTCTTTTGTGTTCAAGATTTTTTAACTTTCAAGAGTTTTTAGAAAGGTAGTCCCAATCCGAGATTAAACTGTGGTCCCCAACTTTGCCTGTTTACTCCTGCGGGTCTTTTTCTAAACGTTTGATACAATCTGTCTTGCAGGACATAACGGCTTCCGAGGGGTTCTGCGGGGTCTGTAATGCGATATGCCAAATCCAAGCGGATAAGCAAAAAGGAAAAGTCCATGCGCAACCCAAATCCTGCATCTGACGCAAGTTCTTTTACAAATCGTTGGGTATTAAAAAGGGCTTCATCTTTTACAGATGTTGGAGATTTTTCTTTATTTATGGGATTATACCATGTATTGCCTATATCAAAAAACAAGCCTCCGTAAAAAATACCTCCCGCTTCAAAAAGTCTTCGGCGGATTTCTATATTGGCTTCCATCATAATTTCGCCGCCTTGGTCAATGAAAGGAGTATTTACTGTACCCGCACTGCCTGGTCCTACGGTGCGGGGCGCCCAACCGCGTAAAGAATTAGAACCACCGAGAAAAAATCTTTGGTCATACGGAATAAAATAAGAGCGATTGTAAGGGGTAGCCCAGCCGCCTGCGGTACGCATGGCAAAAATAACTTTCTCTAAAACAGGCATATACCACCTGAACTCTATGGCAGTTTTCACATATTGGCTAAAAAACAAACGATTAGCAATGCGTAAATCTGTTTTAGAAGAGTCTTTTTTGAATTGATAAAAATCTATCCAGTGAGCAAGATTATTTCCGAGTTCCATACTCCATGACAAGAAATAGGATATTTTTCTGTTCACTCCCGAAGTATAGTTGTTATACGTATAGGTATATCGCATAGCCGTAAGCACCGTAGGAGAAAAATCTAATAGTACTTGTTGCTTGTAGTTCACTCTCCTGATGCTGTCTGTGGGATAGAGGTTTTGTGCGGCAGTATTTAAGTCTGTGTAAAAATTAGCATATAATCTGGGATTAACATAACTCATTACAATTGGGGAGAAAGAACTGCGTGCAAATCTGTGATGAAGCCACTCATAATTTACTATTCCCGTAACGCGCGTACGTATATAGTTCTGACGACTTTCAAAAAGAAGTTTTGCATTCAAAGTAGTGTATGGGTTGAGAAATAAGTTATGACGATTCTCTTTTTTTCTAAAAAGATTAACAATAGGGTTGATTAAATGTTTTCCGAACACACGTGGCATAACCATTTGCGTAGAAAATTCAAGGTTAGAGCTACGTAAAGGATTACGGGAAGGGTCTTGTTGTGCGGCACGGTTAAGTGCTGTATAAAAGTTGATATTAAATTCCAAGCGTTCTGCTCTCCTGAACGTATTTCTGTTTCGGAATATCAAGCCATTACCTACATCTATATTGTTTGCATTACTGTTATTAGCGTTATTACTGTTGCGTGAGTTAATATAAGGACGGTACTGATATTCGTTTCTGTGGTGCAAGGTTAAATCTACCACCGCGTTAAGATATTGAGGATTTTTAGACTTTTCAAAATTGATTTTAACATTACGAAATGTATTGAGAAGGTCTAAACGGTTTTGAATAAGATTTTTTTGTTCAATGGAGTATGGCTGGTTATGCGGAAAAGAAATTTTCTCTTCCAATAAATCTAATTTTATTCTGTGGTTGTGTCCGATAAAAATCATATTGCCGATACGCAGTGTATCTTGAAACATTTTACGGTCATATTCTTTTTTGAACAAAGGTAAAGTTTGCCTTAACTTTCCTTCCATAAAAACTGCTTTGGCTTCAACAGAAGTGGGTTCTTCGTTTCTCCACTGGGGATATTTCTGATTTAACAAATGGTGTTTATGCAAAAAACTTCTTTGCCAAAGCCAATAAGAATACAAATTAACAATAGCTTCCCTTTCTGTAACATTGAGCGGGTCAGCAATGATGGATTTACCTTTTTTAAGTCTTTTCTTTTTTCTTTTGGAGAGTGTTTTAAGCATTTCGTCATCTACACTGCCTGCATCTAGCCGAAGCCTGCCCAGAATTTCCCTGCGTGCCTGTTTAGGTACAGGAGCATACAAGGTATCTATGGTATTTTGCCAATACTTTGCAAAAGCGGGAGATACCGCACATAAAACAGAATCTGCGTCCCGCTTGACACGTACCCGCATGGCAGCAATGGTATCTCTTTCACTGATAAACCCAAAATAATCTAAATTATGAAAATCCGCAGCATATTTGCGGTAAGGATACCATTTTTTATACAGGTTGGAAATGGTAGTATCCTGATTTTTAGTAAGTAACTTTCTTAACTTTCTGGAAGGGTGAAACTCATGATTGATTAAAGAACCTCTGTAATCTCTGATGTATACTTTTACACTATCATACAGATAAGGAGCTAATCGTTCTTCTGTATCTTGGATATCTATATACAAAATAGCACTGCAAGATTTGGAAGTATGTAAGGTATCTACCCATACAGAAAAGGCATTTTTGGTATAAAAATAATAGCCTTTATTTTTAAGTTCATTGTATATTCTGTCCCGTTCTGCGGAAATTTTGTCTTCGCTATAAATATCTCCTGCTTTTATTTCCGCCTTGCTTAACCCAGATTGAATTATCGCATTCACATCTTCATCTTTGCATCTGTATACTACTTTTTCTATCCTTGTGGGTTGATTAAATTCTATACGATAGACTAAATTGGTCATTTTTCGGGGAAGTAGTCCTTTTTTGGTAGTATCTATGATAGATACTTTTGCCCTGAAAAAACCATGTTGGGCAAGATATTTTTGCATTAAAGGAATACGAGAACTATTCGCAATACGGTCATAAAGAATAGGTTTTTCTCCTACTTTATTTACTAACCAGTTTGGAATGCGGCGCTGGGTATTAGGAAAGCGTATTCCGATTTTATACAGTATTACGTTGGGTCTTAGTAAGATAAGTTTGCCAAAACCAATCTGACTGTGTGGTTGTTGTGCGGAGAGCGCTAGTATATCGCTACTGCTGGGCAGTTCACTGTTGGATACCCATTTTTTATCACTCACATACTTGATGTTGACCGTTTTTAGTAACGTTTTATCTTTGGGTGTAGAAGTCATTCTGAAACAGCCCACACAACACGTGTTTATTATGAAAAACAATATCCACAAAATACGTTTATGCTTATTCATTTTATTTTTGCCGGTGATATTGTAACATAGCTTCAGAAATACAAATCCCAACAGTAGCATCATCATCTAATAGCTTATGGATATGCAAATCGGTAAGATACTGATTGATTTTTTCTTTCAGTACTACTTCGGAATTGGGTACAGGTTTAAGATGTTCATATAAAGCCGTTACGGTTGCTTCTCCTTGTATCCAGAGGTTGTTTTTACTGTCTTTGCCAATTTGAATTTGGTCGTTGGAAAAAATACCGTCTGTGCAAATAATGAGCATATCTCCGTACAACTTGTTGTCTTTAGAAATGCGCAGCACGGTGGGAATGTATTCTGTGGGATTACCATGTAACGAAAGTAACTTATACAAAGCCTCTTTGCCCTGTGCATTTTGGATAGTATGAGGGTTAAGATAGTTGATAGCATTCCATGGCAAGTATTGCGAAGCCTGAAAATGGTCAAAATTGCCGCGAATGTGAAAAATGCCTCCATTACCGCAGTAACCGCAGATAAATTCCTGTTCGGTTTCCATAGCTACAATAAGCGTTGTACCGAATATATCCGTATGTGTGGGGTGTATATCGTTTTCCTGAATATATTTTTTTGCTTGTTGTACAAGATATTGTTGTGCGTAGCTAAAAGCCTCTTTCATATCAAAAGAGGAGGCATTTTTTGTTTGTGCATATTTTTGAATACCTTCGCAAACGTACCTTGCCGCAATGTCTGCATGTTCAAATGACCCTAAACCGTCTGCTACAGCCATTATCTTAAAATCTTTTCCTTGCCCTGACCACGCCGCATCTTGATTGACTGCGGGACTAATGCGTGGAGTAACAGAATCGCATGCTATCATAAATATGGCAACAAAAATAGATAAAAAATTGATGCTTTTTATTGAGTTTTAGGAGAAATTTTTGAAGGTACAAAGTAGATATTTTTGGGCGTTCCTGCTTGCTGCGCTTCGCAGTCGGCGTGCTACGGGCTACGCTATCGCTTCGGTGCTGTTCGCACCATGCGTGCAAGCACGCATGCCCTCCGCATGCCTAACGCAAATACACGCGCATATATACACTACGCACAAGTTAAATCGCAGTTTTATAATTGCTAAAAAGTCAGAAGAACCGGGATGTTACTAAAATACTACCTGAAGGGTAGCATAAATCGCTCTGCCGTCAGCAGGAATAATGCCTGGACCCGGGTAGGCTTCTGCCCTCCGTGTAAAGTATGCTGTATTAAATACATTATTTACACTTGTTTCTATCCGCAAAAATTTCCACTGATAAAAAACAGAAATATCTGTAATGCTGTATGCGGGAATAATGCCTTCCACAGCCGTAGCGGTACGTATCGCATTGGTAGCATCAGAGAAATGTTCCGCGGTGTAGGCATATTGAATGCTTCCTCCGAATTTCTTATAACGAACAGTATTCCCGACACGCACTACCATCGGAGGTACCATCTCCACTTTTTTGTTTTTAATGCTGTTGTCTTGTGTACTTCTATAACGCGCATCTATCCAGGATACATTCGTAAATATATTGTATTGCCATGAATGGATATTAAACAATCGTAAAACGTTTATCTCTGCAAAAGTTTCTATACCTTTATTTACCGCATCAGATACATTGGTGCGAAAACGGTAGTCATTGAAAAGAACCGTATCTGTGCGTAAAACCTGACCTATTTTACCGTTGTAATAGAGATAAAACAAAGTGAGTTCGTAAGAAAAAAATCCGTTTTTACTTCCTCTGAAACCTGCATCAGCGGTATACCCTTTCTCATCACGGATATTGGGGTCTATCCGTAAATTTGGGTTATTGATGCGCAAATCTGAAAAATTGATAGCCCTGTAATTCTGCGAAATATTGCCATACAATTCTATAAAAGGTTTCATTTTGTAACTTATACCTGTACCAAATAAAAGAAAATCACGCGTTCTTTGGGTACTTTCATGGATTTTTTTCTCTACGAGGATATTCCCTGCCCCATCTTTTACATATTGTTTGTAGTATCCTTCGGCGCGGGTATGGATATATTCCCACCGAATACCCGGCGTAATACTCAATCTAGAAGTAATGTTAAAGATATTTTCTGCAAAAAAAGCCACGTTTTTGCTTGGAAAAGCAAAATCAGAGTCTTCAATATTTTCAGGATTGAGGTAAGTAAAATTTGCATCTTTGCCTGCTGAACCTAAACCCTGCCTTGCCAAAGTTTTACCTGAGTACAAACGCATTCCTGCCACAAAGGCATGTTTTTGATTTTTCAGGGTATAGTCCTGCAATATCCTTGTTTCATTCCCTGCATTTTTGAAGATACCTTCAATAATGGTTCGTTCTTTACCAAAATCCACTACGTTAATCCGTTCCAAATTTCCTACGGCTTTTCTGTGGGCAAGCAAGCCAAAATTCCGCATATTGATTTGGGTGTGTTCGGAGAGCTTGTAAGTAGCATTGACTGCCATTAAATTCCAGTTTATATCAAACCAGTTTCTTTCACGTAAAGACTGGCGGGGATTATTCTGAAAGGCTTTATCCGTTAATCCACCCGGTTGTTGGGCAAGATAGTTCATTTTGGTAAGTTCAATATTTACAGACAAACGTGTGGAAATATCATAGTTCAATGCGGTAAATAAGTTATGGGAGTAGAATTTGGAATTAGGTCTGTATCCGTCTGCACGTCTGAACTGGTAATAGGTGTAGTAACTGAATTTCTTGACTGTACCTGAAATACTATTGAAACTGCTTAAAAAACCCCATGAACCTGCGGACTGGCGTGAAGTTACAAGTATTTTTTTATCTTTTTCAGGAGATTTGAACCGAAAGTTAAGCATACCGCCAAATTGTGTACCATACTGCAAAGAAGCCGCACCTCTGATAATTTCTATGCGTTCCAGCGCTTCTGTTGGGGGAGTATAATAGGCTTCAGGGTAGCCTAAGGCGTCAGCGGAAATATCATACCCATTTTGACGCACATTAAAATTAGCGGTTCGGTTTGGACTTAATCCCCGCCCCCCTATACCTAATTGTAACCCTGACTGGTCGCTTTCCCATACATTCAAACCTGTAATGCGTGCATATACCTGACGCGGGTTATTGGTAGCAAGGTTGGCATAAATATCATCAAGCAGAATGACTTCGGTTTTTTTGCCTTCATAAATACCAAAGTTTTCTATGCTTTTCATACGTTGCAAGCCGAAGGTTTTTTCTCTCTCTGCCTGAATTTCTATAACGTTATATTGTGTTTCAAGATTTTGCAGGGTAAAATTAACTACGGTATCTTTTTTAAGGTATACTTCTTTTTCCTGAATACTTTTTCCCAAAGCGAAAGCAATGATGGTATATTTGCCTGCGGGTATATTTTTGAGGGTATAATTTCCTTGTGTGTCTGTTTGGGTTTGCGTAGTACTACCTTTGATAACTACAAATCCCTGCTCTATTTTTTCATTAGGGTTGTTTTCAACAGTAATTTTTCCCGTCAAGGTAATGTTTTGACTAAATCCATGTACAATGCACAAAGAAAAGAGAAATATTGCCCAAAACCAGCGATAGGAATACATCATTCACTTTTTTCTGCAAAGATACATATTTTGCATTTATTTAGACAAAATCTAAATTGAATTTTTGCAAACAAACTATTTCAATATTCAGGTCTGTATTATTTTTATGGGCGTGCCTGCTTGCTTTGCTACGCAGTCGGTGTGTTGCGCACTACGCTATCGCTTCGGTGCTTTGCACAACTTGCTGCGCAAGTTTGCTCCACCCACCTCACGCATTACATATCCATACAAGGTAAATAGTCATCAAACAGCAATAATTATACTTCTATCCTCTGTACATGCACTTTACTTTTTACAACAACAACGGTCAGTAACATCAATTGAGGTTTGTTTTGTAGAACGCTATCATTAAGATAGTATTTGCGCAGCTGTTCGCGTGCCTGTTGCTGTATTTGTGCAAGCAGTGTTTTATTTGCCTTTTTAACGTATTTGATTTCCATAGCGTATTCAATATGACTACCTCTATTTTGCGGTTTTTTATGTAATTCCAAATCTATATACCCTGCATTTTTTACTTCTCTTTCGCTTTGTACATAAAAGAGGTTAGCTAATTCCATGTACGCTATTATCACCATTTTTACATATTTCTCATTGAACTGGATAAAATCGCGATTGGATAAACCTTCCAGTACTTGTTCTATAAGCGCAAAAAAAGGTTGATATTTGCCTTCTGTTGCCATTTTATACACTATTTTCTGAAGCTCGTAGGTTTCAGTTTCTACACCTGCATATTCCTGTAATACTGTTGCATAATATTGCCAATATAACTCCGCTATCACCTGATTAGGTATCTTAAAATCTACCAGTCCCATATCAGCACCTTTTGATAGGGTTAAGTTACCGAGATAATACAAAAAATTGATAAATTCTTTTTTCCCAAAATCCCGTTCCATATTAAACTGATAGATGAGTTCTGCGGTGATAAAGCCATTTTCCAGTATCTCCTGCAATACTTCCTTATTTTTCCTGACATTGACTACCTCAAACATCTGCTTTAATTTACCATAATCAGGCATAATGTTGGGGTCAAGCATACGCATAGGAAGCGTTTGGTCATAGTTCTGAAAATGCCGCAAGGCATACAACACCATATCCGAGTTATACAGTTGCTGTTCTGAAAAAGGATAAAACTTATAGCCATTATACCAGTGTTTCAGTTCTTGCATAACTTCATTTTCTTTACTTTTGTTCGTTAAAACAAGGTTGAGCAGTTGTTTTACTTCCTTTTCTGTAAAACCCATTAAGGTTTCAAAATCTTTTTCATGGGTAAGATGAGTAATAATGTTAAACCCACTGGTCAGGCTGTCTAAGGTAATCGGTGAAACCCCTGTAATAAATACTCTGTCTACTACCCCTTGTTGGGTTGCCGTTTTAATAACTTCATAAAACTTGCGGATATACCCGTTTTTAGAAACACTGTCTTTGAACTCATTGATGTTTCTGTACAGGATTTCATTCGTAAAGTGGTCATATTCGTCTATGAGAATATAAATTTGTTCTTTGAGTTGTTTTGAGTATTCTCTGAATAAAGCCGTAAGCATTTCCTCTGCATCAATACCACTCAGTATCTCTTTTTGTTGAGATTCTGAAAATATCTCATAATGGTTACAAAACTCTTTTATACTGAATTTGACAGAAAAATTAAACCCCTGCTGACTGTTTTCGCGCGTATCTGTGTTAATGCCGCTAAAATTAAAATTCAGTATTCGGTATGAATTGGCTAATAGTGTAGGATGTTGCCCGATATAGTACTTTCCAAAAAGTTTTTGAAATTTATCCTTGCGTAAAATATCATAATAGTACTCTAAAATGGATAAAAACAGACTTTTTCCAAATCTGCGGGGGCGTAAGTAAGATACAAAACGTTCTTTCTCTAAATCAGGAATAAGATGTGTTTTATCTACAAATACGTAGTCATTTCTTGCGACTTGTTCAAAATTACTTAATCCGTATGGGAATTTGACTTCATTCATGATACAAAAATACCTAAATAGTCAGTGTAGAACAAAGGCAAAACATGGTTGTCATCAAATTTATATACAGGTGCGTGAGGGACGAGAGAATAAGAATGGGTTTATCTAAACCTTTTATCCTGCATAATGGTTTTATCTGTAATATTGCCCTGTGGAAAAAGTACAAAAGCGACAAAGTCCTGATATTCTTCAAAATCTGCGCACTTTACTTAAAGTGTCCCGCCCTTTTTTATGGGTAAATACGGCGTATACCTTCGGGTTTTGCTACGTTATGGCGGCATTATCCTTTAAAATAGAAGGAACTACTCCTTACAACCTTCTTGTCATTATACAACAACCATTTTTTATTACAACCCTGTTTTTTTTTCTGATACCGTATAACATTATTCTGTACGGTGTAAATGACGTATTTGATTACGAAACCGACCTCAAAAATGCCCGAAAATTAGAAACCAACTTAGAAGGAAAGGTGCTTCCCCCTGAATATCATAGTTTTATACTATGGACCGCCGCTATGCTGGCTGTAATATTCGGTATAATTTACACTTTTTACCTTGATTTTAACTTGTTGGTTTATATAAGTATGTTTCTGGTGGCATTAGCCTACTCTGTTAAACCCATTCAACTCAAAGCACGCCCTTTTTTGGATTTTATCAGTTCGTCTTTTCATTACACCATCAGTGCTTTTTTTGCTTTGTATTACTTTTATGATGCGGCAAAATTTCATATTGCAGAACAAGTAACCGTAGAATATGTTTCTTTATGGAAGTTGTTACCGTTATTTATATGGGGTTTCAGTTCGCATATATTAGGTGCTATCCCTGATATTGACGCAGACAAAGATACGGGATTACGTACCACTGCGGTAGTATTGGGCAAACGGTTAAGTTTGGTGTTAGTATTTTTGTTTTATGCCATAGCATCTGTATTGTTTTTGTACTATTTTAAGTGGTGGGCGCTGGGAACATTATTGTACCCTGCTTTGGTTTGGGTTAAAAATGATGGTATGCGAAACCGTTACCAGATTTATCTCAATTATGCCAATGGTGCGGTAGTAACGATTGCATTATTTGCGAAAGCGGTTATACCTTATTTGAGTAAATAAACAAAAACCAATTATTTCTTGTTAATTTTGCACTATGGTTCGCAAACACGGATACAAAATAATCGGAGTAATTTTAGTAGGATATGCACTCATTTGGGGTATGTTGATGCAAAATATCCCATATTTACCCATTTTACATCAAACCATAAGAAATTTATATTATCATGTGCCTATGTGGTTCAGCATGACGGTAATGATGTTTGTATCTGTATATTATGCTATACGATACCTTAAAACGGAGAACAAACTGTATGACATAAAAACGGTAGCTTCGGCAGAAGTTGGCGTATTACTTGGTATACTCGGTTTGTTAACAGGTTCTTTATGGGGCAGGTATACATGGGGAACATGGTGGAGTGGAGATATTAAATTGAACATGTCTTTGGTCGCTGTGTTTATCTATCTAGCCTACTTTATACTTCGTAACAGCATAGAAGATGAGAAAAAACAAGCAAAAATCAGTGCTTCGTATAATATATTTGCTGCTGCGGCGCTTATTCCATTGTTGTTTATTATTCCCCGCATGACTAATAGCCTGCACCCAGGTGCAGACGACAACCCTGCGTTCAGTACTTATAATGACAGCCTTAATGCTAATATGCGTCCCGTATTTTATAGTGCAGTGATTGGTTTTATTTTACTCTCATGGTGGTTGTTTGAACTCAAAAGTAAGATAATGTTTCTGCAACACAAATTAGACCTTAAAGCAGAAAAACAAACACAGCAGTCTGTGGCTGTAAAAACAGAAGAATCCACAGATGTACGTTAGACTTGTTTTTGACAAGTGTTATTGTATTTATTCCGTAATTTCAATTTCAATCCGTCTGTTTTTTCGTCTACCTTCTTCAGTGAGGTTATCAGCAATGGGTTTTGTATCTCCCATACCTTTGGTAGTAATGTTACTTTCCTTAATGCCTTGTTGGACAAGATATTGCTTGATGGAGTTCGCTCTTTGTTCGGAAAGAATTTGATTTTTTTCGGGAATACCTACATTATCCGTATGCCCTGTAATGGTAACTTTAATGTGTGGATTTTCTTTGAGCAGTTTAACTAATTTATCTAATTCTACTTTGGAAGAATTGATGTTTAAAGTAGCTTTCCCCGATTCAAAAAACAGATTGTTCATCACCATAGTTGTTCCTTTGGTTGCCTTTTTGAGTGTAATATCCCGTACAAACTCTTTGAAAGTAAGGTCTGCGGGAACAGTAACATATTCAGAATAAAAAGCATAGCCTTCTTTGCTGATGGTAATGCCGTAAATCCCTCCTGCCTGCACTACTGCGGCATATTTTCCAATGATATTATTGGTACTGACTACTGCTATTACTTTACCTGCACTATGGTCAGTAATGGTAAGGATGGCATCTAATGTTTTATCCGTAAGAGCATCTTTGACTACCCCTGTAAGCGTTACGAGAGATTTTTTTTCTTCTTTGGGAGCTTTTATCATCCATAAGTCCTGACCACCTAATGAACCTTCTCTGTTGGAAGAGAAATAGGCATATTCTCCGTTTGGAGAAAGTACAAAGTATTTGTCATCTTCTTCTGAGTTGAATATTGCCCCGATATTTACAGGCGGAGACCATACGCCATTTTCAAACACGGTTTTGTATATATCGTAACCTCCGTAGCAGTCTATTCTGCCATTGGAACTGAAATACAATGTTTTTCCGTCAGGGTGTATAAAAGGCGAAAATTCTGATTCAGAAGTGTTTATTCTGCTTAAATTCTCTGCGGGAAGCCACTCTCCTGTAACAGGGTCTTTTCTGCTCCAATAAATATCGTGCATACCTGCGCCGCCTGGTCTGTTGGAAACAAAAAACAGCATATTGCCGTCAGCAGAAATAGAAGGTTGGGACTCCCAGTAGTGTGTATTGATAGTATTAGGTAAACGAACAGGCGTTTGCCATTTGCCTTCCTCAATAACTGAAACATAGATGTCACATAAAGTATTTTTGTGTTCATCACGTACATGATACACAGATTTTCCGTCAGGAGAAATACAAGCCGCCGCATCTACGGAGGGGGTGTTTACTTCTTCAAAATTGACGGGTTTTCCCCAAGAATCCCCTTCACGCCGTGCATACCAAAAATCTTCATTACCTTGTCCTCCGCTACGGGTAGAAGCAAATAAAATCACTTGTTCATCAAGGGTGAGTGTAGGCTGATATTCGTCATACACAGTGTTCAGTGATTTTATGTTAATGGCTTTACTTTCTTTTTTAAAGTACAAATCAGGGCTTATGTACGGTAAAGGAAAAAGGGGTTTGTCTGCATGGGCTACATGGAAAAAAAACAATAATATCAACAAAATTTTGTATATATGCATAGTAAAACCGCAAATATACATAAAAATACTGTTTTCGCGTTAGGCATGCGGAGGGCATGCGTCAGCATGGTGCGTCCAGCACCGAAGCGATAGCGTAGCCCGCAGCACGCCGACTGCGCAGCAGGAACGCCCAAAAAATCATTAAATCAAGATGTACCTAAAAAATACCCTGTAAGTTTTGTTTCTTTTCTATACTTTTGCATCATGCAAAAAGTAAATATTCTGTGGGCAGATGATGAAATTGATTTATTAAAACCCCACATCATTTTTTTATCCCAGAAAGGGTATGAAGTTACCGCCGTAGACAGCGGTTATGATGCTATTGAGAGCATAAAAAACCAAAATTTTGATATAGTATTTTTAGATGAAAACATGCCGGGTATTACAGGGTTGGAAGCCTTATCTAAGATAAAAATTTTCAAACCTAATCTGCCTGTGGTTATGATTACCAAGAGTGAAGAGGAACGGATTATGGAAAGCGCTATCGGCAATAAAATAGCTGATTACCTCATAAAGCCTGTAAACCCTATGCAAATTCTTTCTGCCTGCAAAAAGATATTGGATACCAAACGATTGGAGTCTCTGGCGGCAATGGAACGCTATCAACAGGATTTCAGATTGCTCAATGATGTTATGTCTTACAATCTTAATGCAAAGCAATGGGCAGAAGTGTACAAGCGTATTGTTTTTTGGGATACAGAATTAGCGAACAGCAAAGACAACGGCATGATAGAGGTTTTAAATACTCAAAAAAATGAAGCGAACATCAATTTCAGCGATTTTGTTGAGGATAATTATCTCTTTTGGGTAAAAAATGTCAATGATGAAGATACTCCTCTCCTTTCCCCTTTCATGATGAAAGAAAAAGTTTTTTCACACCTGCAAGATGACAGTATAGAATCCGTTTTTTTTGTATTGGTAGACTGTATGCGGTTTGACCAGTGGAAAACCTTACAACCTATTATTGAGGAATATTTTATCGTCAGTGAGGAAGATACTTATTATTCTATTTTGCCCACTGCCACAGGATATTGCAGAAATGCTGTTTTTGCAGGAATGTTTCCTTCCGAAATAGCACAAAAATTCCCGAATTACTGGGTAGATGATGATGAAGAAGAAGGTAAAAACCTGCATGAAGCGGAATTGTTAGCCCATCAGCTTAAACAGCATAAAATCAATACAAAATTTGCCTACAAAAAGGTAATCAATTACCAGCATGGTAAAGATGTATTGGATAACTTAAAAGACTTGTATCAAAACAAACTCAATGTGATTGTATACAATTTTATTGACATTCTCTCTCACAGTCGGGCAGAACTGAACATGATACGTGAACTTGCCCGTGACGAAGCCGCCTACCGAAGCCTTACAAAATCATGGTTTGAGCATTCCCCACTTTTAGATATATTCAAGGAATTATCCCAGAGAAAAGTACGTATTATTCTTACTACTGACCATGGCAGCATTATGGTTAATAAACCCACCCGTATTATTGGTGACAGGGATACCACGACCAACTTACGTTATAAACATGGAAAAAATCTTAACTATGAAGACTCAAGACACATATTTACAGTTAAAAATCCCGCAGATGCCAAACTCCCTAAAACGAATGTAACATCAACGTATGTATTTGCCAAAGAAAATCACTTTTTTGCGTATCCCAACAACTACAACTATTATGTGAACTATTACAAGGATACCTTTCAACATGGGGGTGTATCTATGGAGGAGATGATTGTACCTGTGATTACTTTGGACAGTAAATAATTGTACAACCTTGTTTTAAGCGTTTATTTTACCTTAAATTATCTGTTGATAATCAACAGAATAGAAATAATTTTGTTTGTATGTGCTTTGTCTATTATCTTTGAACCATGATACCACCTAAACTCATAGCCGAGTATTTTTATGAATTTAAGAAAGTGTCTTTCGAAGGAATAGGTACATTAGAACGCAAGCATAAACCTGCCAAAGCAGATATGGCAGACAAGATATTTGTGCCTCCCACTGCGTATATTGAGTTCAGCAATCAAGTGACGGGCAGTGATGCTTTTGTGCGCTATATTTCTGTTACACAGAATATTACTGAAAAAGAAGCACAAGTGAAAATACAACAGTTTGTAACACAGCTCAAAACGGTTTTAGAAACAAAACATGAATATCCATTAGACAAACTTGGTAAATTCAAGTACAATCCTAACACTAAGCAAATTACTTTTGAACAAAATCCCGATGCTTTTTCAGACAGTCCCTTTTATTTTGGTTTGGGGGAAGCACATTTTTTACCTGTTTCCCATGCTACACTCACGGGACAAACAACAACAGAAAAAAAAGAGCTTCCAAAAGAAGAAGTACAGAAAGCAGGAAGTAACTTTAATAAATCTACTACCAATATAGCCAAAATTACCGCCCAAGAACTCAAAAAAAGTCTGGAAGCCATTGAAAAAAAAGAAGAAGAAGAAAAAACAGAAAAAAAATCTTCCAAAAAAATGCTGATTATTGGTATAAGCACAGGCATTATTTCATTGTTTATTATTCTTGTATTTGGATTAAGCTACTTCTTCCCTTCCTTAGATGCCTTGCATGTGTATCACAAAAAACATGACTCCCTCAAAAATAAAAATAATCTTACAGTTAAGGATACTACCCAGCACCAAACCCATAAAGATACACTGCAACATCAAAACAAAACGAAAGAAAACCACACCAATACGCAAATTTCCAATGCTCCCACAGACCGCAGTATTGTCAACGAAGCAACAGGAAATTCAGGTATGTATTACATTATTGTAGCCTCCTTTACAAATTCAGACATAGCAAACCAACATCTTAATATATGGCGCAGCAAAGGTTTTGATGCGCAAATTGCCACTTCACACCAGGGTAATAAATACCGTTTGTATGTGCATCAGTCGGACAAAGAACAGGAAGTCTTAACCCAACTTGCCGAACTTAAAAAGAAAACAGGCAAATCAGACCTTTGGATTTTATATCAATAGAATATGAAAAAAGTCTATTTTATATTCTTTATTGCAATTTTCTGGACGCACTCAGGGTTCTCATGGGGATTTTGGGCGCATCAACGCATCAATCGTTTGGCTGTTTTTACGCTCCCTGCTGAAATGATACCTTTCTATAAGGCACACATTGAATTTATTACAGAGCATGCCACAGACCCCGATAGCCGCAGATATGCCGTAACCTATGAAGCACCGCGTCATTTTATTGATGTAGACCATTATGGAAAATATCCTTTTTTGAATGTACCCCGCCGTTGGGAAGATGCCAAAGCTATGTTTACGGAGGATACTTTACAGGCTTATGGTATTGTCCCATGGCATATTCAGGTCAGTTTAGGGCAACTTACTAATGCCTTTAAGGAAAAAAACCTTGAAAAAATACTCAAATACAGCGCGGAACTTGGGCATTATATAGGAGATGCGCATGTACCTTTGCACACCACTGAAAATTACAATGGACAACTCACGGGGCAAAAAGGTATACATGGCTTTTGGGAATCCCGTCTGCCTGAACTTTTTGGAGAAAAATATAACTTTTTTGTAGGCAAAGCCTATTTTGTTAAAAATACATTAGATGAAGCGTGGGCTGCGGTATTGGAATCACATTATGCGTTGGACAGTGTGTTGTCTTTTGAAAAAGAATTGACCAAATCTTTTCCTCCTGACAAAAAATACAGTTTTGAAAACCGAAATGGTATTTTGATTAAGGTCTATTCCAAAGAATTTTCCACAGAATATCACAACCGCTTGAATGGACAGGTAGAACGCCGTATGCGCAAAGCTATTTTACGTATTGGTGCATTTTGGAGAACCGCTTGGGAAAAAGCGGGTAAACCTGACCTGACCGAACTTGCCAAAGAAAGGTTATCTCCTGCACAACTCAAAGCCATAGAAGAAGAGCAAAAGTTATGGAAAAAAAACTCTGACAATCCAAATCCCAAAGACAGAGAAAATGCGATTATACAACTTATAGGTAAAATTGACATGCATGACACACACGGGCATGAGTGCTGTGTGTTGGAATACCACCAAAACAAAGTAAAAACTACTCCAAAGCCTAAAATCACTTGGAAAAGTGTTTTTGAATGGTTCTTTTTATGGTTAAGGTGGTTATGTAAGGTATAAAAGATGAAAGATTTTATTTTGAGCGTTCCTGCGGCGCAGTCGGCGTGCTGCGGGCTACGCTAGCGCTTCGGTGCGGTTCGCACCATGCTGACGCATGCCCTCCGCATGCCTAACGCGTGTACGTTACATGTATGTACGCGCGTATCCGCGTGAGGGATAGCAGCGGAAAGCCCGCAGTGAGCGTAGCGAATGAAGTACAGACGTGGCATGCCACGTCTCTGCCAGCGTATAGCCCGACCCCGAAGCGCAGCGCAGGGGGCACGCCCATAAAAAAGTAGAGTTTTTGTATAATGTTTTTGTAACAAGTATTGGCTTTTTGTCAGACAAGTTTTATCAAATACATCAGACCGTTTATGAATTTTATATCTTCCACTTGGTTAGATTTCGTAAAAAATGTTAATATGCAATACTATTTGCTATCACATTTTTTATATATACTATGAAAAAGCAGTATTTAATTGTATTATCCACACTATTTTACAGCGCTGTTATCTGTTATGCTCAAACATCTTGGAAGGTTTTGGACAGTTTGTGTTATCATTACAATGAAGATAAACCTGACACTGCTATTATCCTTGGATATAAAGCCCTTGAAGGTTGCTCAAAAGAAAAAGGAAAAAATAGTTTGGAATATGCTGTTTGTTTGGACCACATTGCTTGGGCACATAAAAGCAAGAATCAACTCGGTATAGCAGATAGTCTGTATCAAACTGCGGTTAAGATATGCAAAAATGAAAATAAAACACAAACCAATGAATACGCAGAAGTCATAAACAACTTAGCCCTTTTGTGCATGGAGCAAAAACAGAATTTCAAAGCTGAATTGCTTCTCAAAGAAGCTGTAGCTATCAGAGAAAAAGTATTAGGCAAAGAACATTTAGATTATGTGACTTCATGCAAAAATCTTACAATTTTATATGATAAACAAAAACGATATGCTGAAGCTGAACTTCTCTTTAAACAACTACTTCCTGTTATGCTTAAACATTATGGGAATACAAACAATCGCTATGCTGAATTTTGTATGGATTTAGCCGCCTTATACCAAGAACTCGGAAAATATAATGAAGCAGAACCTTTAATGAAAGAGGCATTATCTATACGTGCCAAAGTATTTGGTAAGCAAACTGTTCCTTATGCTACGTATTGTGGGGCACTCGGTCTTTTGTACTATGAGCAAGGGCGTTATCAAGAAGCGGAATCGTTGTATAAATATGCTATGAATATATACGCGGCAAAAGTTGGAAAAAAGCATCCTACTTACGGTTCTTTTTGCAATAATTTAGGACTTCTCTATAAAACACAAAAAAGATATGCCGAAGCCGAATCTTTATGTAAAGAGGATATGCAAATATCCCTCCAATACTATGGAAAAGAACACTATAAATATGCTGCTTCATGCAATAATTTGGCAACTTTATATAGGGAACAAAAAAGATATAAAGAAGCTGAAGAATTATACAATGAAACATTATCTAATAAAATGAAGATACTTGGCAAAGATGACCCTTCCTATGCTACCTCTTGTAGTAATCTTGCAGTTTTATATTTAGCTCAAAAACGATATACCGAAGCTGAGTCTTTATTCAAGGAAGCACTGTCTATCAGAGATAAAGTATTTGGAAAAGAACACCCTGATTACATTAAATCATGTGCTAATCTTGCTTTATTGTATGAGAAGAAACAGTCATATCAGCAGGCAGAACCCCTTTATATTAAAACTATTCTTATGAAGGAAAAAGAAATTGAACAAAATTTTGCTCATCTCAGCGAAACCGAAAAAGAACAATACCTGCAAGCCAATATAGACAAATATTTTAACGATTTTCAAAGATTTGTGTATCTATATCACACCCAAAAATCTGACATTTCTACTTACGGATACGACATTGCATTACGTACCAAAGGGCTTATTTTAAGTAGTTCAGAAAAAATTAAAAACCGTATTTTAAACAGCGGAAATACAGCCTTAAAAGAATTGTATCTGGAATGGAAAAATACAAAAGATAAATACAATAAAGCACTCAATCTTACTATTCAACAAAGACAACAAAAGAAATTGAATTTAGACAGCTTGTTAAGAACAGCAAATGAATATGAAAAAGAATTAGCTCAGAAAAGTCTGGATTTTGCCCATGTTTTTTCTCCAAAACCTATCTCATGGAAAGATATTCAAACTAAGTTAAAAAAAGATGAAGCCGCAATTGAAATAGTTCGTGTTATGCTAGAACAAAGAGAGGATACTGCGGATAGTATTGCCTACATGGCACTGATAGTCAAAAAAAACAGTTCCTATCCAGAAGTGGTTACATTTCCTTATGGAAACAAGTTAGAAAAAGAACATTTAATTAACTACCGCAGAAGCACAAGGCACAAAATCTATGACCCATATAGCTATGATGTATATTGGAAACCTCTTAAAAATATATTGTCAGGCATAAACACGGTGTACTTTTCATCAGAAGGAGTATATCATCAAATTAACCTTGCTACTCTTCAAAATACAGAAAGCAAACAATATGTTTTTGATGAAATACGCATTATTCTTGTTACCAATACAAAAGACTTGTTAGAACCTGTCTTTGAGCACAAAAATAAAAAATCATACTTTATTGGCAATCCAAAATATAATTTGAATATGGATACCAAAGGCAATGAGAGGTCAGAGGACATGCGTAGTTTTCATACGTTATCTCCTTTGAAAGGGGCAGAAAATGAAGTAAAGAAAGTTTCCCGTTTTTTTGAAAATCCTGTTTTGTCTATTGGTAAATCTGCCACGGAAGAGAGTGTAAAATCTATTAAAAATCCTTATATTTTACATATTGCTACGCATGGGTATTTCAAAAAAGGCGAATATCAAAACAGTGTGCAGGCTATGCTCAATGCAGGTTTGCTTTTTGCGGGGGTATTGGATTATGATAAAATGGAAATCCGCCCTTTTGATAAAGAAGATGGCAAACTGACCGCTTTTGAAGTTATGAACATGGAATTGGACAGCACGGAACTTGTAGTGCTTTCTGCCTGCGAAACGGGATTAGGTCAAGCGAGTAAAGAGGGCGTTTATGGATTACAGCGAGCTTTTAAGGTAGCGGGTGCAAATAGCATCATTATGAGTTTGTGGAAAGTGAGTGATGAAGCTACTCAAATTTTGATGGCTAAATTTTATGAAAACTGGCAAAAGAAAGGCATGGATAAGCGCAAAGCCTTTGAAACTGCTCAAAAAGAACTTCGTGAGCAATATAAAGAACCATATTATTGGGGTGCTTTTGTGATGATTGAATAATATTTTAGGGCGTTCCTGCTTGCTGCGCGGCGCAGTCGGCGTGCTACGGGCTACGCTATCGCTTCGGTGCTTGCGCACCATGCTAACGCATGCCCTCCGCATGCCTAACGCAAAAGAAGTGTTTTTTTATGGGGTTTGTCGGGTTTGCCCACCCACCCGACCAGTAATGTTAAGTTCTTTTTTTGAAACATATTTTTTGAAAATCAGAAGAGAATAGTATTCGGCTATGTGTTATCGTTTGTTTACATTGAGTAATAAGAAAATTAAGTACTATGGTATTAAAAATAGCTCTATTGACAGCGTGTTTTGTAGCTTTTACCCGATTGTCATCTTGCTTAAATAGAACATCTTTATTTTTATGAGCTTTATTTTC
>Ga0272446_1002854_pt1 | contig 22785 bp, 20 predicted proteins | sample YNPCB0061_FD_194587 | JGI IMG/M metagenome (GOLD analysis project Ga0272446, IMG submission 194587) | Hot spring microbial mat communities from Yellowstone National Park, WY, United States - YNP-CB-006-1 | ecosystem: Environmental > Aquatic > Thermal springs > Hot (42-90C) > Sediment | place... | reverse complement strand
TCCAGTTTCCCGTGTGGGATGCCGTCCCGCCGCGTGACGATGCCGGGGGGCGGGTCGTCGAAGGCCGGTTTGTCGTCCGGGCCAAGCGTGATCGGCCCGCCGAACCCACCGCGTCCGCCCCGCCCGGGGGCCGTCGGCTCGCTAGCGGCGGCTACCGCAGGCGCCCCCGAGGCAGACGTCGCGACGGGCGTCGCGGCAGCAGAAGCCGACTGCGCGGTCGCCGCGCTCGCCCCGGTCATCTCGTGAGAGGAGGTAAATCCCACCGGGTGGTCCTGGAACAAGAGCTGGGCAAAGGCATGGAGGCTGCGCCGCCAGGATTGCCACTCGTGGCCCGTGTCCGGCGACACGTAGAAGAAGCTGTTCACCCCGGCCGCCTTGAGGGCCTCGGTGTTGGCTTTCGGATCGCCGCCGAAGCGGCCGGCGCCACGCTCGCCACCCAGTTCGCGGCTGCCGTAGCTGACGAACACCACCTTGACCTGCCGCTTGAAGGCGTCGAGATCGGCGATGTCCGCCGGCGCGATACTGCCGCCGCTGAAAATTCCGATGTGGGAGAACTTGTCGAGGTTGGTCAGCGTGATGGTGCGGGTCTGCATGCCACCCATCGAGAGTCCCGCCATCGCCCGATGGGGTTGATCCGGCAGGGTGCGGAAGTTGGCGTCAATGAAGGGAATCAGGTCGCCCAGCAGCACCTTCGCGAAGGCGCTGAAGTCGAACAGACGCCCGCCCGGGCCCCGAGGTCCGGGAGGCGCATTCGTGGCGCCGGCTGAAGCGGTGTTGGTGGCTGTGACCGCAGCGGGTCCGCGCCCGGGGCCGAAAGCGCCGGGTACGTAGCTGTTGGCCATGACGATGATGAACGGCCGGGCTTTGCCCGCGGCCAGCAGGTTGTCCATGATCAAGCCGGCCTTGCCCTGGCTGCCCCAGCCGGTCTCATCCTCACCGCCGCCGTGTTGCAGATACAGCACCGGATAGCGCCGGCTGAGGTCCTTGTCGTAATCGGGCGGGGTATAGACGAAGCACCGGAGGACCGCGTTGGCGTTCGTGGAAGGATAGAGCACCTGCCGCAGTTGACCATGCGGCACGTCTTTTAGCGCGTAGAAGTCCTGGTCCCTGGCCGGCACCTCGACGCCACTGCCCCAGCGGCCGCCGCCGTAGAAATACAGCGTGCCGGGGTCCGGCACGCCGGCGCCGTCAAGCACGAGCTGGTAATAGTGAAAGCCCTCGTCGTGGGGGCGCGTAGTGACCACCCAGGCGCCGTCGTCCGCCCTGGTCATGGGGTATTTGGCGCCGCCCAGGAAGTCGAGCACGACGCTTTGCGCCTGGGGCGCCACGACGCGGGCGCGGACGCGCCGCTCGGAGTTGACCTGGGGATACTGTTTGCCGGGCTGATTTAGGGACGAGGGCTGGAAATCCTCGACCACCGGTTCGTTGCTTTGGGTCAGGGCAAGTTGGCCGGTGAGCACTCCGGCCAGTCCGAAGGTGAGGAGTCTTGCGTTCATCGGGTTCGGTCGGGTGGTGGACCCTCGGCCTGCACGGTCCGAATGACCAAGCAAACCAAGAGCTCGAAGCGGGTGAAGCCCCGGGCGGGATTCTCGGAACTGGGTTTGTTTTCGACTCATGGTCAAATACTCGGCAAATACGATGCCGACGCCTGGCCCTGGATGCGCGTCTGCCGACGCGCCCACCCGGGCCAAAGGAAGATTGACCCCGCGAGTGTCGCTCGCCCGTACTTCCGCACAAGCCAATTTGGGACGGTCGGCGTTTGTTCCCGGCGCGCCTTCGTGGGGCGGGCGGGGGTGCGAGATGTTTGCCGTCGTCGGGTGGCCGGCGGCGGCTTGACACCGGGCGCCGGGGGCGGACATTCCCCCGTCGCGCGGTTCACCATCCCCGCGCGTTTTCCCGGACATGATGCACAACACCCTGGGCGGCCCGCCGTCGCCCGAAGAATTGCAACGCCAGTTTTCCGAGCTGATGCGCCAACACCTGGCGGGGCTGCGCGCCGCGCCCTTCCGCCCCCAACCCGAGCCGGGTGGCGGCGGCGGCGAAGAGGCGCGCCTGGAAGACGACCCCATCTTCAAGTTCGACAAGAAGCCCAAGGACGTGAAGGCGTACCTGGACCGGTTTGTGATCCGGCAGGACGAGGCCAAGAAGGTGCTGAGCGTGGCCTTGTGCGATCACTACCACCACGTGCGTCTGGCGCTCGAGGGCAAGGAACAGCCCAATTACGCCAAGCAAAACATCCTCCTGGTGGGCCCCACCGGCGTGGGCAAGACCTACCTCATCCGCAGCCTGGCCGACCTCATCGGCGTGCCCTTCGTCAAGGCCGACGCCACCAAGTTCTCCGAGACCGGCTACGTGGGCGGCGACGTCGAGGACCTGGTGCGCGAGCTGTACCGGCGGGCCAACAACGACCTGCGCCGCGCGCAGTACGGCATCATCTACATTGACGAGATTGACAAGATCGCCGCCGCGCCCAACGTCGTGGGCCGCGACGTGAGCGGGCGGGGCGTGCAGACGAACCTGCTCAAGCTCATGGAAGAGACCGAAGTGCCGGCCCGCTCGCCCAACGACATCGCCGGCCAGTTGCAGGCGTTGCTCGACGCCACCCAGCGCGGCCGCAAAGGCCCGGAGGTTATCAACACCAAACACATCCTGTTCATCGTCAGCGGCGCGTTCACCGGTCTGGACAAGATCGTCAGCCGCCGGCTGCGCGAGGCGACCATCGGCTTTGCGGCCAAAACGCCCCGCGTGGAGTCGGACTTCGAGGTGATCACCCACGCCCAGACGCGCGATTTCATCGAATACGGCTTCGAGCCGGAGTTCATCGGCCGGTTGCCGGTGCGCGTGTACTGCCATCCGCTGGACGTGGACGACCTGTTCAACATCCTGCGCACCTCCGAGGGCAGCATCATCCGCCAGTACGAGGAAACCTTCGCCGCCTACGGCATCGAGGTCCTGTTCCGGGACGACGGCCTGCGGCGCATCGCCGAACTGGCGGCCGAGGAACAGACCGGCGCGCGCGGGCTCATGACGGTGTGCGAGCGGGTGTTTCGCGAGTTCAAGTTCGAGCTGCCCTCGACGCGCGTGCGGCGGTTTGTGGTGGACCGCGAGGTGGTCGAGCGGCCGGCCGCGGCGCTGGAGCGCCTGCTGGCCGAGAGCGCGGTCGAGGAACGCGCGGTGATGCGGCAGTTGGTGCACGAGTTCGCCGAGCGCTTCACCCGCGAGCACGGCATCGCCATCCGGTTCACCGAGGCGGCCGCCGAACGGGTCGTGGCCCTGGCCGGCGAGCAGGGCCGCCACGTACGCGAGGTCTGCGCCGAGCGCTTCAAGGACCTCCAGTTCGGCCTCAAGCTGATCGCCCAAAACACCGGCCGGCGGGAGTTCGAGATTGACGTGCCGCTGGTCGAGGCGCCGGACCGCGTCCTGAGCGAATGGGTCGTGGCCAGTTACCGCGCGCCCGGGGCACCGCCCGCGACTCCGGAGTCCGCGACGCCGTGAACCCCGCCCGGAGGCCCGCCCCGCGGGTGAAACGCCCGGCGCGCGTCGCTGCCGAGGAACGCCTGGGCCTGCCGCACCTGGCCGCCGGCGTGATTGCCCGTTGCGACCGCGCTCACCCCGCCGACGCTGTGCTGCGCGAGGTGCTGCGCCGCGAACTGCGGTTGGGGCCCGGCGCCGCCGCCGCGCTCTGCCGGTTGGTTTTCGGCTGGTTCCGCTGGCGCGGCTGGATCGAGGGCGAGCCCGTCACCCCGGACCGGGTGCGCGCGGCAGACCAACTGGCCCGGCGCTTCCGCGAGGCGCCGGAGAGTTTTCCGGACGAAGAACTGCTCGCTCGCGCCGTGCCGGACTGGGCCCGCGCGCACGCCGATTGGACCCCGGCGCTGGCCCGCTGGCTGCAAACCGAGCCCGCCCTCTGGCTGCGCGCGCGGCCCGGGCGCGGTCCCGAACTGGCGGCGAAGCTGGGCGCGTGCACCCCGGCCGGACCCGGGTCGCTGGCGGAGGCGCTGCTTTACCGGGGCGAGGAGGACCTGTTCCGGCGACCCGAGTTTCGCGCGGGCGAGTTCGAGATTCAGGACCTGCATTCCCAGGCCGTGGGCTGGCTTTGCGCGCCGCAGCCGGGGGAAACCTGGTGGGACGCCTGCGCCGGCGAGGGCGGCAAGACGCTGCACTTCTCCGACCTGATGCAAAACCGCGGGCTGATCTGGGCGAGCGACCGCGCGGCCTGGCGCCTGGAGAAGCTCCGGCAGCGCGCCCGCCGGGCCGGGGTGTTCAACTACCGCACCGCACCGTGGGACGGCAGCGCCCGCCTGCCCACGCGCACGCGCTTCGACGGCGTGCTGGTGGATGCGCCCTGCACGAACCTCGGCACCTGGCAGCGCAACCCGCACGCCCGCTGGACCACCACGCCGGGGGATGTGAGCGAGCTGGCGGCCTTGCAACTGCAGTTGCTGCGCCACGCCGCCCTGGCGGTGAAACCGGGCGGGCGGCTTTTCTACGCGGTGTGCACCCTCACGCGGGCGGAGACGGTCGAGGTGGCGGCGGCCTTCGGGCGCGAGCACCCGGGATGGGAGCCCTTGCCGCTGTCGCCTCCGTGGGGCGAGCCGGCCGCAGCGCCCGGGCAGTTGTGGCTGCGGCCGGAAGCGCGCGGTGCCAACGGCATGTTCCTCGCCGCGTGGCGGCGCGTGGGCTAAGAGCGTGGGGCGGCGTGGCGCGGCGGGGGCTCAATTCGGGTTGGTCGCGGGGTCGAGCGTCCACACGATGCGCTCCTGCGGCAGGATGGCCCGGCCGCGATTGGCATTGCCGGCGCGGGTTTCGACCACCAGCGGGCCCTTGAGCGTTTCCACGTGGCCGTCGGCGAAGACGAGGTTGCCGCTGCCGCCATGCCGCGCGACGAAGCGGTTCGCAAAGCTGCTGGGCTGGCCGAGATTGTTGTCGGCCTGGGCGGGGTCCACCTTGGGCTCGTCGGGCAGGCGGTTCTCGAGGAAAACCACGGTCTGGCTCGGGCGCTGGATGGCGCTGACCTTCACGGTGGGTTCGCCGCCGTTGATCAACTTCGAGTTCATCGCGAGCGAGAACAGCGGAAAATTGGCGGTGGGCGTCAGGACCTCCTTCGGGAACCTGGCGACCGGGCATTGGCCGAAGTAGTCGCGGGCGTGGAAGGCCGGTCGGTTGGTGAAGAAATCGGCTGCCGGCCGGAGGCCGATGGCGCGCGGCAAGGCGTTGTACCAGACGTCGTGGTTATTGGGGTCGCGCACCTGGGCCCAGTTGTTGAGTGTGGCGCTGCCACCGAAGCTCTCCCGCGGCAAGCGGTCGTAGTTCTCCTCGGTGTAAAGTGCGAGCGCCAGGCTCCACTGCTTGAGGCGGTTCAAGCACGAGATGCGCTGAGCACTGCCCTTGGCGCGGCTGAGAGCGGGCAACAACATGCCCGCGAGAATCGCGATGATCGCGATCACCACCAGCAACTCGATCAACGTAAACCCGCTGGCCGCACGGCGCGCAGCCGCGGGGGCTCCGGCGCTGGGAATGGGGGTTGCCGGCTTCATGGCTCGACCCGCACCAGGTAGAAGCGCTGCGCGTCGGTACCGGCGTCCACGAAGGTCAGCGTTTCGCCGGTGGCGGTCTGAGTGCTGAGCGGTTGCCAGGCGGGCGCGTCCAGGTCGGGCTTGAAGACCAGCGTGTAGCGGCTCCCGGGCACGGTCTGCCACGTCAACTCGATGCCGGCGGCGACTTTCGTCACCGAAACAAAGCGCGGGGCGGCTGGCGGGTTGCGGATGTAGCCCGGGGAGCCGATGTCCCCCAGTTCCGCGGCTGCGAACGCGCCGAAGAGCCCCTCGATACTCAGGTCGCCGAAGACGCCCGTGTCGGGGTTGTACCCGAAGGACACGCCGGACGTAGCGGTCGAGAAGACCTCGCTGGTCACTTTGTCAGCGTCCTCGGTGGCGGCGGCATTCCACAGATTGACCGCGTCTCCGGCGGAGCTCAGACCGAGACCGGATCCGGAGTAGGTGATGATCTTGAGGTTGGGCGGCAGACGGTCTGCACCCCACCACCGGCGGAACGCCTCGGCCGTCATTCCCTCGACCCAGACCACCGATTCACCCGGCTCGATCAGCACGTCCTCTCGCACCGTGAAGGCCGTGGCCAGGGTGCTGGAGCTGTCGTCGAACCGGTAGCCGCGCAGGTTGACGGTGAAGTCGTCGAGGTTGGTCAGCTCCCACCAGTCTTGATGCCCCAGGGTCGAGCCCGCGTCATTGGTCGCCTGACTGGCGAACACTTCGGTGATCACGAGGCGCGGTTTGCGGGTAACCGTGAGCGTGGCGCTGGCGTTGGTTTGACCAGCCGCGTTACTGACGATGACCGTGTAGGTGCCGCTGTTCGCGATTTGCGCGTTGTAAATCAGCAGTTGTGGGGTTTGCACCCCTTCGTATGGGAAGCCCTCGGCAAGGTTGACGCCGTTGAACTGCCACTGATACGTCGGCGGCGGGTTGCCGAGGGCCGCGACAGTGAAGGCCGGATTTTGCCCCTCGTAGGCCCACAGGCTGACCGGCAACTGCGTGAGCTCGGGCGGCGTGGGCGCCAGGTCCACCGTCAGCCGGACCTCCTCGCTGAGCAGGGCGGAGACGCCGTTGTAAACGCGTACCGAGTACAGGCCGGCGTCGGCGGGCTGCGCGTTGGTGATGGTGAGCGTCGGCCGCGTCGCGTCGGGCAGGTCCACGCCGTCCTTGCGCCACTGATAGCGGGGCCGGGGGAGGCCTTGGGCCGCCACGCTCAAAGTGACTGAGTTACCAGCCGGGACTGTGGCGGCCTCCGGCTGCCGGGTGATAGCGAGCGGGACCGGACCCGCGTTGACGCCCGGCGAGCCTTCGTCGTCGGCTGTGACGGCCAACCAGGCGCCCTGGACGCCGTTGGTACTCAGGCTGGTGAAGGCGCCCGTGGTGACATCGTAGGTGAAGCTCCGGCCGCGAACCGCCGCCCCATAGGTTACCGAATCCACGAGGCGGTCCTGCGGATCCCAAACCTGGACCATGTCGCCGTTCGAGGAGAACCCGGGCGAGGGATAGAACCGGATTTGCGCCGTCGCCGGCAGCGACGGCCCCCACCAATCCCGGAAGGACTGCTCGGTCTGGTTCACGTCGCTCCGGACAAAAACGACGGATTCCCCGGGACTGATGACCAGGCCCTGGAACGGCTCGGTGCGCGCCGAGATCAGCGGTCCGTCGTCGTTGAACTTGTAGCCAGTCAGATCCAGCGGCTGGTCCCCGAAGTTGGTGAGTTCCCAGAAATCGGAATTCTGCGTGACCGGCTGGCCGGCCTTGGTGTTGGCCGCTGAGGACATTACTTCGGTAATGGCAAGCTGGGCTCGTGCGTCGGAGAGCCAAGTCAACGCCACAGCCCCGGCGAGGAGCACGAGAGGTTTCATATGCGAATCCACTTTCGAAACATTCGAGCAGTTCAGAAAACCGCCTTCACCAGGCCGTGCCAAGGTGCGCCACGTTACGATCTGGTAATTTTTCCGGGCCTTCTCGCAGGGGGACAAAGCACCCGATGATTTCTTCGAGAAACTACCCCCCGCGGATGCAAAAACAGGCTCGACGGCGCCGCGGCCCCGCCATGCGGTCCGGGCGGCGGTTGACCCCCAGCGCACCGGCTGAAGCAGCCCTCTCCACCACAACCACCTTTGCCGCCAACCAAGCCATTGCATTCACCACTTGGAGAAGCTCCCTCATCGGCGCAAGCATCAGACGGCGCGGAGACCGAAATGGCGGGGTGAGTTGGCTGCCGAAAGCCGGGTTGGAATTGCTCGACCGATGCTGGTAGGCGTTGGCATCATGCAAGCCGCGATGGATGACCAGAAAATCCGGCAAGCCCTGGACGAGATCGGCGCGGAGACCGATCCGACCCTGAAGCATTTGAAGCTGGCCAGTCTGGTCGCGGCGGTGTTTCGCGAGCGCCAAGTGGAGCTGGTGGTGGTGGGCGGCTCGGCCATCGAGTTTTACACCGACGGCGGCTACGTCTCGGGGGACCTGGACATGTGCCCGGCCGCGCCGGCGCTTTTGAGCGCGCGAGAACGGCAGGAATTGATGGGCCGACTGGGGGCCCGTGGCGGCCCGCGGAACTGGGAGGTGGGCGGGGTGTTTGTGGATTTGCTCGGGACGGTGGAGACGCTGGCGGAAAAGCCGTTTCGCGAATTGCGCGCGCCATACGGTCCGGTCCGGCTGCTTTGTCCGGAAGAACTGCTGGTGGAACGGGTCCTGGTCTCGGTTTACCCGGAGCGTTATGAACCGGCGGCGCAATGCGCGCGCAAGTTGGCCGCTGTGGCCCTGCGGGGCCAGGTGGAAATGGACTGGGCCGAGGTGCGCCGGCTGGCCGCCCGTCCTGAGTACGCCATATTGCCGGAGCTGGAGCAATTGTTAAGCAGCGTCGTTCATGAACTCGGAAAACCCCATCCCAGCGATTCCCAAGGACCGGCCGATTAGTTGGGAGGATTGGCTCGCCGGCCGGCGCGCCCGTCGCGAGACCGGCAACCGCGTGGCGCCGGAAATCATTCGACGCGCGGCGGGTCCCGCCGACGGGCGGTTGCGCTGCTTGTATCGGGGCGAACGGGGGCTTTCTTTCAAACCCACGTCCGAGTTGTAGGCCAGTAAGCGTGCCTTCACCGCAGCGTTCCGCGGGGGGCCACGGCTCGCCCCGTGACCCGGTACTTTTTTCGGCGGCTACTTGGAGAGCCGGTGCATCTGCTGGGCCGCGGCGGCGCGGGCGTCGCCCTGTTCACCGGCCTTGTTGAGTTCGGCGCCGATGGAGACGATGGCGCTGGCGACAAATTGCTGCTGCTCGGGCGTGAGGTCCTTGCGTTCGCTCAGGGCCTGGAAGGCCACCCAGGCGCCGGACCAGTCCTTGGCCGCCAGGGCGGCGGTGGCCCGGGCCACCATTTCGCGCACCGCGGGCGGGGCCTTGGCGAAGAGCGTGCCGGCTTCGCCCGGAATTTCGGCGGTGGGGATTTCCTTGGGCGGTTTGCCGCGGCCGCAGCCGGGCGCGGCCAGCAGGGCCAGCGTCAGGCCGGCGAGGAGGAGGGAGCGGAGGAGGTTCATGGGCGATGTCAACGGGGCATTTGTTGGGGGACGTCGCCGGTGTACCAGCGGTAGTCCACCCCTTTTTGCGAGTACGCCACGGGGCTGGCGTGGCCGTCCACCCAGATGGTGTTGCAGCGGCGGCTGTGGCGCCACCACTCGAACTCCATTTGGATGCCGGGGTAGAGCGAGGCCAGGCTGTATTTCCACTGGGTCAGACACTCGTTGTAGCCGGGGAACAGGCCGAGCGAATCGTCCGGGCCTTCCATACGCTGCTCGGCGGCGTCCTGGGCGAAGACGGTCGAGGTGGGGCTGACGAAGGAGGACATCTTGCGCGGGCCGTCGAGGCGGGTGGCCGGGTTGCGCGGGTCCGGCGGTTGAATGGCGTAGGCGTTGATGCCGATGCTCGAGTTGAGCCAGAACGTGGCGGGGAAGCGTTTGCCCTCCTCGCGCCACTCATCCACCACGCGGGCGGTCGGGCAGCGCCAGATGGTGATGACGCTGCGCCAGTTCCAGTTGGTGCCGCCCATTTGGACGTAGGGCAGGTAGGCGATGCCCCAGTAGGCCAGGCCGTGGTTGGCGGGCAGGAGCATGGTGCTGTTCGGATTTTCGGTCCACTGCCCGTGGTTGGGGGCGGCGCCGCCCACGTGGTGCAGGGTGTCGCGGTTGTCCTCGGCGTACATCACCAGGGCCAGGCCGATTTGGCGAAGGTTGCCGTAGCAAACTGCCTGGCGGCCCTTCTCCTTGGCGCGGGAGAGCGCCGGCAGGAGCATTCCGGCCAGGATGGCGATGATGGCGATGACCACCAGTAACTCGATGAGGGTGAACCCCCGGCGTGGGGATGGCGGGCGCTGTAGCAGGGAAGGCGTTAACATGGCGAAACGCACACGCAAAGGCCAGTTGGCCGGGGAGCACCGGCTCCCCGGCCAACGGCGGTGACGGTCAGGCGGAGGAAACGCTCATTTCTTGAGCCGGTAGAACTTGGCGGCCCCGGTCGGGTCCGCTTGGAACGGGCTGGTCCCGGCCACGTCGGTCCACGGACCGGTCACGGCGTCCGCGGCTTGGAGCGTGGCGCCGCTGTCCCAGCTCAGCACGACCTTGCCGGCGCTAAGTTGAATGCGGAGGGTGCCGGCATCCGTGGGACCGGACACGTTGACGGTGGACAGGTCTTTGCCCGTCTGGCCAGCTTGGTAGATGGCGGCGACCTCCTGCGGCGTGAGCACCCGGCGCCAGATGCCCAGGTCATCAAACCACACGTCGCTGAAGCGCGGGCCGTAATTGCCCGTGCCATCCTGGCCGATGTTGGTGGCCAGGCCGGGCGGGGTGTCCACGTTGTTGGCGTTGGCGGTCAACGGCCGGGCGTCTTTGCGCACGCCGTCCACGTAGGTGGTGGCCATGCCGGAGCGCTGGAAGGTGACCACCACGTGATGCCAGGCGTTGTCGGAGAAGGTGCCTGGCGGGCCGTCGTAGTCCTTCCGCGAGCCGGGCGAACCGGCGAGGTTCCACTGGAAGTGGCCGTCGTCATCGGTGGCCAGGACGTAGCCGGGGTTGCCGCCGCTGTTCCAGTCCTTGTTGCCGATGAACGAGGGGTCGCCGCTCCAGGTCACCGCCTTGGTCCAGAAGGCGATGGAGAAGTCGGTGTCAGTGCCGAAGTTCAGGTCTGCCGGGGTCCCGAGGCTGACGTAGTCGGCATCGGAGACCAGGTGCATGGCTTGGGCGCCCACTTTGCCGGCCTCGAAGGTCGGGGCGCCGACGGCCGAGCCGTGGTTGCCGCGGCCGCTGGCGTCGGTGAGGTTGCCGTCCAGTTTGAGGTGGACCACCAGGTTTTCAGTGATGGGGCCGGCGAAGACGCTGAGGACGGCCTTGGTGCTGGTGACCGAGCCGGCGGCGTTGGAGACCACCACGGTGTATTCGCCGGCGGCGGCCGCGGTGATGTTGGCAATCGTGTAGGTGGCGCTGGTGGCGCCGGGGATGTCCACCCCGTTGCGGCGCCACTGGTAGGAGAGCGGCGCGGTGCCGGTGGCGGTCACGGACAACTCGACCGTGGCGCCGGCAGAGACCAAGCCGCCTTCGGGCTGCTTGGTGATTTCGGGGAGTTGCGGGCCGGTGATGCTGTACAGGCCCACGTTGTCCACGCCGAAGAACCAACTGGCGGTGCCGGCCTGGAAGAAGCGCAGCTTCACCCGCGCCTGGTTGTCCGCCTGCGGCAGGCGGAACTTCTCGATGCGTTTGGATTCCCACTGGTCGTCGTTGATGCGGCCGCTGATGTACGGGCCCAGGTCCGGCCACATGCTGCGCGGCACTTTGACAAAGGCGCCGTACGAGCCGCCCTTTTCCTCGCCGGTGTCAGGGTCGGTGTACCGGGCGACGTCCCCGTAGGTGGTGTCGAAGGTGGCGATCACATCCACGCTGCCGTCCGGTTTTTTGAGGATGTCCGGCACGTCGAGCATGTACACCACCGGCAGCCAGGTGGCGCCGCCGTCAATCGAGTACTCGACGCCGGCGATGTTGTCCTGGTTCTGGGTGTAGATGCTGTGGTACACGAGGTAGATGTCGGTCTTGCCGGTGAGGTTGATCTCGGGCGAGATCAGCTCGGCGTACTGGCTGCCGCCGCGCACGTCGGACTCGTGGTAGGCGAACTGGTTCACGACGAGGCTCTCGACCTTCTGGCCGTTGATGTACGCCTCGGGGGTGTTGAGGCGGTAGGTGGCGTTCCAGCCGCCGGCCGCCCCGATGTCCAGAACGCGTTGCTTGGAGATGACCGTCCAGACCAGGTAGCTGTCCGAGTTGGGGTCGTTCAGGTCTTCAATGCCATTGCCGGGGATGGGAGAGTAGGTGGTCCAGCCGGCCGGCAGGGTGCCTTCGGGCACGTTGTCGAAGGTTTCCAGCCAGATCGGGTCCGGCAAGATGTAATTGGCGTACGGCGCGACGGTGTACTTAACGATGGCCTCGCGCTTGCCGCCCTCGACGGTCGAGTCGTCAAACACCAGCTTGTATTCCTCGACGGCCTGAGGGTCGGGCAGCGTGGGCGGTCGGTAGCTGATGCGGGTGCGGTTGCCGGACTTGGGGCCGATGGTGGTCGCGGCGGTCACGTCGGTACCGTTGCGGAAGAGCTTCAGCGTGGCCGGATTCAACGCCACGCTGCCGTCCTCGATGATGGCGCTCAGGCCGGCGGAGGGTGCGGCGTTGATCGAGTTGTGCTGGGGGGCCACCCAGACGATGGCCGGGCCGGTGGGCACGGAAACGCCGGGCTTGAGCGCCCGGTAGCTGGGGATGCCGCCGGCCTCGTTCAAGTGCACGCGAATGCTCGGGTCGTTGTTGTCGGCGGTGTACCAGTCCACGCTGTAAGCGCCGCCGCCCTGCTCGTAAATCAGCCGGAAGGGATAGACGCCGGCCTTGGTCACGGTGAACTTGAACACCGTGTCGCTGGCGCCGCGGCCGCCGTCGTATTCGCCCAGCTTGATCTCGGCCAGCCGGTCGCGGACGTTGCCCACAGTCACCCGGAAGCCGTCGTCGCTGTTGACGACCATCGTGTACGTGCCGGGGTTCAGTTCCACATAGGTGATCGCCTCAAGGGCGATGTTGATCGTCGTGAATTCCGTGCCGGGGATGCCCGGGAAGAACGTGCCGCTGTAGGCGATGGCGCCTTCCTCGGTGTACGTGCCGTCCGGATTGAACAGGGACAGGTCCGCGATGTTCGCGAAGGGCTGACCCGTGGCCGGGTTGATCAGGACGCCGGCAATCTGGTCCTCGGTCCGGGCCAGGGTGTTGGGCAACTGCGGGCCCGTGGCCTGAAACACCCGGACCACAAAGCCCGGCTTGGTCTTGTCCACCGCCGAACTGGGCAGCGCGAGGGATTCAGGGATGACGGTTTGGGCCTGGGCGCCGGCCAGGCTCGCGAGCAGGGTGCCGAGCACCACCGGGCGCCAGGAACGGGGATTTTGCTTTTGCGGTCTCATGGTTTGATTGGGAACGATTGTGTACGGACTTTGGGCAGACCGGCGAGGCGGAGCAAGTGTTTTTTGTGGGATGCGACCCACTTTGACTTTGCACCACTTCAGCCGTCGGCACCGAGGCGAATCTGCCAGCCCCGAGTTACGCGCCGATGTCCGCCGGGTGAAGAAATGGCAACGCGGCCCGGCGACTTCCCGTAGTGGCGCCCGGCCGACCGCCGGGTCGGCCGGGGGTCACCACCCGTCCGGCATTGCGGGAACCAATCCCGGCGTGTCGCGGGTCCGCACCGGCTGCACGGCCCAGTTTTCGGGAGACGCAGCGCTGCCCTGCACCGCGCGCATGGCGGCGGTGGCGGCGGGTTTTTCGAGTCGGGCCATCCAGAGCCGGTGCTCGGCAAAGGCCAGCATGGGCAGGTCTCCGGGACTGTCCCCCGCCGCCAGATACGGCGCGCGCCCCAGGGCGTCCCAGAGGCAAGCGACCTTGCCGGCATAGACCGGCACCGGCTGGTCGAGGGGCGTCGTCAGACGCAGCCCGGCCAGGGCGCGCGGTTCCAGACGGGCGTAGGCCGCATCGGTGCGCACCCGCACGCGGTCCTTGAACTCGCGCTCCCGGCGGTCGCGCAACAGCGGCGCCACGCCCACCACCTGTTCCGGCGGGACGCCCTCAGCCACGCCTTGGCGGCGCAACCGCGGATTCAGGACGTGGAGCACCATCCAGCGCACGCTCCACACGTTGCTGGCCGAGACGATCCACACCGCGAACCGATGCCGCCGCAGCACGGCGATCAACTCGACCATCGCCGGGTAAAACCAGGGCCGGGGGTAAGCGGTGCGGCCGGGGGTGACTTCCACCCACCGCACCTCGCCTTCGCGGGCGGCGGCCACCACGGCGGCCGTGGCGCGGACCACTTGATTCGGGCTGAGACCGGCCAGGACCTCCGCCGCCCACAGGTAACCGCGGGTCAGCGGATTGGGGTCGGCGGCGCCGTGGCCGCTGCCCTCCAGCAGTGCCTCGTAATAGGCGGTCAGGTCGGGCAGCCGGGCGGCTTCGATGCGCTTTCCGGCGGCGGTGCGAAACGGCGGGGTGAGCGCGGCCACGGTTTCGGGGCGCAACCGGCGGTGCTTGACCAGCCAGGCCAGCGTGGCCTCGCCCACGTCGCCGCAGACCAGCGTGTTGTCGAAGTCAAAGGCCACCGGCCAGCCCCGCCCGGCGCCGCGGCGGATGCATTCCTCCAGCCAGGCGCGCGTGCCCGGTGCCCAACCGGGCTCGGTCAACAAGGCAGTAGCGGTGCGGCGGCGGGGCATGGCTAACGGGCGCCCTTGGGGCGGGCGTTCCAGATCGAGACCATGAAGGCCGCGGCCACCAGCACCAGCCCGGCCAGCGTGTAAAAGACCAGGTTCCAATCCCCGCGCGTGAGGTCCTTGAGCCAGCCCACCCCGGCGCCGGAGAAGATCGAGCCCAGCGCGCCCAGGCACATGGTGAAGCCGGTGGCGATCGAGGCCGCGCGCGGGTGGCTGATGTCCACCGTGGCCGCGCCGCTCATGAGCATGTCCGGCCCGTAGATCAAAAAGCCCGCCAGGGCCAGCAACACCGTGGCCAGGACCCACTCGCCGCGGGGCACCCAGGTGAAGCCCACGCACACCACAGCCAGGCCCAGTTGCATGAGCGCGCAGACCGGCGCGCGGCGCTTGCCGAACCAAGTGTCCGAGGCCCAGCCGGCGGCAATGGCGCCCAGGGACCCCACCAGCGGGATGACCACGGCCGTGAGCGCGCTGCCCTTGATCGAGCGCCCCTGGAAGTCGGCCATGTACTGGATGCTCCAGTTCATAAAGGCGTACCGCACCGCGTTCATGCAGAAAAACCCGATGCCCAAAATCCACAGCACCCGGTTCGTGAAGGTCAGCCGCAGAATGGCGCCCAACGCGAGCGCGGCGGGCGCGGGGCCGGCCGACGCGGGGCCGGCGGGGGCCGGTTCCAGCCCGTCATCGCGCACCGGCGGCAGGCCCGCCTCCTCGGGCGAGTTGCGGAGGAACAGGAAAAAGACCAGCGCCACCGGCAGGAGGATCAGGCTCGGCACCCAGAAGGCCGCGCGCCAGCCCAGCGCCTCACAGAGGTATCCGGCCAGCAACCACGAGAGCACGTTGCCCACGGTGTAGCAGGTCGAGATCAAGCCGAGCAGCGTGCCGCGCCGGGCGGAGGTGGTCCAGTTGGCCAGGGTCTGAACCAGCAGCGACCAGCCGGCGGACTGGGCGTAGCCGTTGAGCGCCCAGAGCGCCAACATGCCGCCGAACGACGTGGCGAAGGCGAAGAGCGCGTTGGTGCCGGCGGCGATGAGCAGCGCGGCGGTCATCAGGTGCCGCGCGCCCCAGCGGGCGCACAGGGTGCCGTTGATCACCTGGCCCACCGCGTAAAACAGCGCGTACGTGGACGGGATGGCGCCGACCCGGGCGTGGGTCCAGTCCGGGAACTCGCGCAAGATCAGCGGCTGGGCGACGGCGAAATTGACGCGGCACAGGTAATACGCGGCGTAGGCCGTCCACAGCAGCCAGAAGATGCGCCACTGCCAGGCGCGCAGGTCCGGGTGGGGTTCCACGGAGGCCATGTCAGGTTGAGCGCGGTTGAGTCAGAGATTGGCGGGCACGGCGGGGTTATGCCCCGGCCGCAAGTTCTCGTCAAACGCGGTTCGCGTGAGACGGTCAACGCCCGGCTCACGACGCGCTCAAGCGCCAATGCCCACGGGGCGCGGGTATGCCCGGCCACCTTGGAGGCGATGCGCGCTTCAAACACCCGGAGGTGGAAACCGGGGTCGGGCCTACCGGCCGGGAAGACTGACGCAGACCAAGGTGCCCTGTTTATTGCGGACGTAGAGACGGTCGCCCGCCAAACGGGGCGCGGTCCAGGTTTCGCCGCCGATGACCTGGACACGACCCTTTTCGCGATAACCGACGGGGTCGGCCCGGACCAGCACCAGTTCGCCCCGGGCGGTGACGATGACCAGGTGCTCGTCCGCCAGGATCAGGTTGGCGAACCCAAAGCGCTCTTCCGCCCAGGCCACCTCGCCATCGCTCAGGCGCAGGCAGCGCAATTCACAGCGCGGGCCGTCCTGCTGATTGCCGTCAATCCCGTAGAGGTGCTCCCCCACAACCGCGAGATTGGCGAAATGGCTGCGCAACTTTTTGTTCTCCCACACCGGCGGGCCGTCGTGACCGAGACGCACCGCACGCGTCCCGTAGCCGTAGCCGCCGCTCAATACCACCAGCTCGCCCGCCAGGGCGGGCTGCGCGGCGGTGACCCCGTAGGGCACTTCCCAGGCAGTGGACCAAACCTCCGCGCCCGATTCGGGGTCCACCAGCACCCAGCGGCTTTCGTCGCTGAGTGAGATCAAGCGGCGTCCGCGGAACTCGACCGGCGTCGGGGTGGTATAGCCGGAAACGCCCACCGGCTCGTTTTTCCAGACGGCCGAGGCGCGGGGTGGGGATTTCCACCGTACCTTGCCGTCGCGGGCCTCGACGGCCAGTCCTTGAGCGCCCACCGGCCAGATCAAAAGTTCGCCCCAAAGCAAGGGCGAGCCGCTGAAACCCCAGTATGGCGGGCGTTCGCCCACTTCCGCCGGGATATCCAGCCACCAGCGCAAGTGCCCCGTTTCCGCCTCCAGGCACAACAGGCGGCCGTCCCGGCTCAGGGTGTACACCGCTTGTTCGTGGACAAAGGGGGTTGCCCGCGGGCCGACCTCGTCCGGCTTGGCCAGGCCCAGACCCCGGCAGGGATAGCGGTATTGCCAGAGCAGCCGCCCGGTCTCGGCGTCCAGACAACTGACCCGGTCTTCGTCACGCTGGTTGCCAAAGGCGTACACCCGTCCCGCATGGGGCGTAACATTGGCGAAGCCGGCGCCGATTTCAGCGCTCCATTTCACTTCGGGTACTTGCTGCGACCAATCCCAGCGGTCGGCCGCGTGCAGGACCGCGCCGGCGCAAAACCCGAGGGCCAGTAGCGTCCATCGAGTGCGCCGGCGGCGGTCCTGGGTGCCAAAACCCTTGGACCGATGAAGTCCAAGCCATTTCTGATTTTCCCGAGCAGGCAGCATAGCAGGTAGCATCATCGGTTTGAGCAAACAGGCCCCATCATTGCATCGCGCGCCCGAAGGTCAACCGCTTCGACATGCTTGCTGGGTAAAATCGGTTGAACCGCGCCGCGGCCTCACGGCGCCGCGGTCGTGACCAGCAGGTCTTGACGCGGGCCGCGGTGGCCGTAGTCCACAGGCGCGGGCTCGCGCACCGCTTTCGGACTCAGCGCCGGATGAAGAGCTGCTCGGCGGGCAGACGCACCTTGGGCAGGGCGGCGTATTTGTCCGTGGCGGCGCGGTAGCCGAGCGCACAGCAGGCCACCGAGCGCAAGCCCTGCTCGGCCAGGCCCAGCAGGCGGTCGAAGGCCGGCGGCTCGAAGCCCTCGATGGGGCAGGTGTCCACGCCCAGCAGGGCCGCGGCGGTCAGCAGATTGCCCAGGGCGAGGTAGGCCTGGTGGGCGGTCCAGTGCGGGAGCAGCGGGGCGAAGGCGGGGTTGAGCAGCGAGCCGGTCATCATGCCGCGATACCCGGCCAGTTGTTCGATGGGGACGCCGCGGACCTCGGCAATCCGGCGGATGAAGGCGTCAATCTCCGCTTCGGTCACGGTGGTGCGTGCGGCGAACACCACGAAGTGCGAGGCGTCCACGACCTGCCGCTGGTTCCAGGCGTGCGGGAGCAACTGCTGGCGCAGGCCCGGGTCGTTGACCACGATGAACCGGTAGGGTTGGAGGCCGAAGGAAGAGGCGCTCAGGACCAGGGCTTCTTCGAGCGCGGCCCAGGTGGCCTCCGGGATGCGCCGGGTGGGATCAAAGGCTTTGGTGGCGTAGCGCCAACGGAGGGCTTCGAGGAGTTGGTGTGTCGAAATGGGGGTCATGTTGTGCCGGGGAAACCGATTGCCAGTGAAAAGAACAGGCGCGCGCTTTAGCGGAGGCCGGGGTGGCGGTCAAGCGTCCAGCCCACGCCGGCGAACACCGCCGCCGCCAGCAGCCCCGCGCCGAGGAAGTCCACGCCGGGTCGAAAACGTGGCTGGTACTCGCGGTAGGTCAGGCCGGTGACCTCGTCGGTCTTCTCCACCGGCACGGAGGTTTGCGTCCAACCGCGATGGGCGCCGCCCCCGAGCCAAACCAGCAGGGTCAGGCCGGCGAGCACGACCGCGGCCCGGCGCAAGAAAAGGCCCGCGCGCTTCACGTGGCGGGCGCTCAGGACCGCGGCGCGGCGCCGGACAGGCTGAGGGTCAACTCGATTTCGTCGGCGACCTTGTCCGTGGGTGCCTGGGGGTTGATGCCGAAATCGCTGCGCTTGATGGTGAACCGGCTTCGGATGACCAACAGGTCGCCCTGCATCCGGCCGTTGGTGCGCGCGCCGAGTTTGTCCGGCAGGTAGGTCAGCCGCACCGGGACGGTGATTTCGCGGGTCACACCCTTGAGGGTGAACTGGCCGGTGACCTCGGCCGTGGTGTCGGCGCCGGTGGTTTTCACGTTGGCCACGCGAGTGACCTCGAAGCTGATTTCCTTGTGATTGGCCACGTCCAGCCAGTCCTTGCCGTGAAGGTGCTCCTTCATCATCGGGTTGGGCACGTGCAGGGAGGCGGCCTCGACCACGATTTTGCCGCGCAAGGCGCCGGGGTGGGCGGGGTCGAACTGGACGGTGCCGCTGATGCCGTTGGCGGTGCCGTTGATGGACTCGAGCGGGGCATCGAGCTTGAAGACGGCGTTGTTCACGCCCTTGGGGTCTTTGAAGTCGAAGGTCAGCGGCGCGGCCAGCGTCGCGACGGCCAGTCCGAGCGCAGCCCATGCGGTGAGCACTCGCGCCGTCCGGCGCGAACGGTGGGAGGCATTCAACAGGAACAGGCGGGTTTTCATGTTGGTCACAAGTGTGCCCAAGGTGCGCCAGAACCGACACCCGGCAAGTGGCAGCGCGAATTTTTTTTGCATCGCCGCCCGGGCAGGGCAGGGCGGGGCGGGGGAAGGCCGGGAGTTTGGCCGGACCTTTACGCCGAGCCTGCGGCGGCGGGCGCTGGTGGCGATGCCCGCAGCCGTTCGGCCACCGCTGTCGGCGCCACCAGTGCCTCGGCGCGTGTGGCCAGGGTCTTGATCCGGGCCAGGAGTGCGCCGTCGGCGGTCTTTTCCAGGCGCACGGTGTGCCGGGCGCCGGCCTCGAGGGCGCGTTTGAACTGTTTGTCGGACTTGGCGGGCGCCAGGGGGTAGTCCGCCGCCAGGCCGGCTTCGCGCAGACCCTGCACCAGCCGCAGCGACTCGACGCGCAGGGCCTCGTCCTCGATGAGCACAAAGGCGTCCAGTGCGTCGGCGGGCAGCCGTGCGGCCAGTCCGCGCGCCTTGAGCAGCTCGGTCAAGACCACGTCGCCCATGCCGAAGCCCAGCGCCGGCAGGTCCACCTTGCCCCCGGAGATCAGCTTGACCAGGTTGTCGTACCGGCCGCCGCCGGCAATGGCGCGAAACTCCCCCCGGCGGTCGAACGCCTCGAACACCGGCCCCGTGTAGTAGGCCAGTCCCCGGATGACGCCGTAATCCACGCGCACAAAGTCCGCCAGCCCGCGCGCCGCCAGATCGTCCAGGATTTGCCGCAGCTCGGCGGTGGGCTCGGCGGAGGCGATGAAGGCCCGCACTTCCTCGAGGGCGAAGCCCAGCGCGGCGAGCCGTTTTTCGCTGACCTCGGCCGGCTCGCGTTCGAGTTTGTCTATGGCCTGGAAGAAGTCGTAGGCCCGCTCGGGGTCGCGCTGGCGCCGGGCGTAAAACGCCTGCCAGGCGTTGCGGCTGCTCAGGCGCACCACGAAGTCCGCCGCGGTCAACCCCAGCGCGCGCAGCGCATCAATCAACAGGGCGATCAACTCGGCGTCCGCGGCGGGGGCGGTTTCGCCGAGGATGTCGGCGTTGAACTGGAAGTGTTCGCGCAGGCGGCCCTTTTGCTGGCGCTCGTAGCGGAAGAGCTGGGGAATGGCGAACCACTTGAGGGGTTTGCGGTAATGCCGTTCGCGCGCCGCGGCCATGCGCGCCAGGGTGGGGGTCATCTCCGGCCGGAGCGCCACTTCGCGGTCGCCCTTGTCGCGGAAGTTGTAGAGTTGGCCCACGATTTCGGCGCCGCTTTTGAGGGTGTAGAGCTCCAGCGGCTCCAGCGGCGGGCCGTCGTACTCGCGGAAGCCGTAGCGGCGCGCGGTCTCGCGCCAGGTCTCGAAGAGGTGCCGGCGCAGCTCGGCGCTCCAGGCGTCCGGGTCCGGCAGCGGCGCGGGGTAAAAGTCGCGAAAACCGGGGAGGCGTTCGATCATGACCGGGGCGGGAAAGCAAAACGGCGCCCTGCCTGAAGGCGGTCAATCAGGGCGCCGTGCGGGGGGAGGGTTCAGGTGTTCTTGCCTTCCGGCGGGGTGAGCTTGAGGACTTCCTCGCGCATTTCCTTGCCGGGTTTGAACTTGACCACCGCGCGGGGCGGGATGCGGACGTCTTTTTCGGGTTGGTTGGGGTTGCGGCCGATCCGGGGTTTGCGCACCTTGACCTCGAAGACGCCAAAGTTGCGCAGTTCCACCGTTTCACCCTTGGCAAGGGCTTCGGAGATGTAGTCCAAGGTTTTCTGGACCACTCCGAGGACATCTTGTTGAGTCAGGCCCGTCTCTTCGCTGATCCGGACCACCAAATCTCGCTTGGTCATAGGTCAGAAGCATGGTTTTTTGTTGGGGTGCTGGTCGTTACAACGGCGTCACGGGTATAAATCCACCGGGGTTCGGGGTCAAGCGGGCAAAAGCACGAGGGCTCGGGGCGAACCCCCCGGCTCCGCCGGAGCCGGGCAACGCGGAACCTGAGGTGCCGATCAAGCCGTAGCCGTCGCGGGGGTCTTGCGTGCCGGGGCCGGTTCCGGGCCGGCGGCCGAGGGCGGTCTGGGCGTCGGCGGCGGCGCAGGTTTGGGCGGCGCCTTGGCGCGCGCGCGTTTGGCCGCCGCGGCCAGGCGGGCGTCGGTTTCGGCCGCCTCGGTGGGGTGAATCTGGTGGTAGTACGCGTTGGGTTTGGCCAGGTCCGCCTTGTGCAGCAGCAGGGGGCCGAAGCGGTCGGTGGTGGCCAGCTCGAACGCGGTATCCATGCGGATGGCGTCGAACGGGCAGACCTCGACGCAAATCTGGCAGCTCATGCACACCGAGATGTCGAGGTCAAACACCCGCGGATGCTTGAGTGCCTTGCCGGAGGCGTCGCGCTCGACCACGATGTAAATGCACTGGGGCGGGCACTCCTTCTCGCAAATTTTGCAGGCCACACAGCGCAACCCTTGCTCCGGGTCTTCGCCGTCATAGACCAGGAACGGAAAGCTGCGCGCGTTTTCCGGCAGCGGCAGCCGCTCTTCCGGGTATTCCACGGTCGGCCGCCGCGCCGGGTCGTAGAAACTCCCCACGAAATTGCGGGCCGTGACCGCCAGGCCTTTGAGCAAACCCGTACCCAACATGCAGGAGGAGCGTAGCGGTCGGCACGCGGGTCCGCCAGCGGGAAGCCGAGCGAGGCTTCCGGGCCGAATGATGGCCGGGCCACCCGCGACCGGGCTTACTCGCGCGCGTGGAAATCAATCACGAACACGTCCGCCAGCACCGGGCCGACCAGTTCGCCAAAGGCCTTGTGCGCCGGGTGCACCAGGTAGGCGTCGCGGTCCGCGGCGTTGTCGAACGTCAGGATGAAGCCGTGGGTGAAGCCCTTGTCGAGCTTCTCCGGGCTGACGTTGGTGCCCCACTCGAAGGAGCGAATTTGAGGGATTTTGCCCGGCAGCGCGGCAAAGGCCCGCTCGACCTCGCGGATTTTCTCCGCGCCGGCCTCGGGCTTGAATTTGAAGGCCACCATGTGCACCAAGTTGCCCCGCTTGGCGGCTCGGGCAGGGGCGGATGCCTGGGTTTCGGCCGCGCCCACGCCCGGCGCGGCGGCGGCGAGCACCAAGGTCAACAGGAGACTGGCGAGTGGTTTCATGGAATGTCGCGATGTTGTTGTGCGGCGCGGACGCTAGACCGCCCTGCGCCGCGGAGCAAGCCCGGCCTGCCGCCGCCCCGAAACGGGGCCCCGGCGCCCGGCGAAAAGCGACCTCCGCCCCCCCCCGCTGACGCGCGGGTGAATTCCTGTTTACACGCCGCCCGCCGCTGCTACGATGCGCCCCGCGTTTACCCGAACCGCGCCATGAAGAAAATCGAGGCCATCATCAAACCCTTCAAACTCGACGACGTGAAAAGTGCCCTCAGCGAGCTGGGCGTGGAGGGAATGACGGTCAGCGAAGTCAAGGGCTTCGGGCGCCAGAAAGGCCACACAGAGATTTATCGCGGCAGCGAGTACACCGTGGATTTCCTGCCCAAAATCAAGATCGAGGTCGTGTTGCCGGATGACCTGGTGCCCGGCGCGGTCAACGCCATCATCAAGGCCGCCCAAACCGGGAAAATTGGCGACGGCAAGGTGTTCGTCAGCGCCATCGAAGATGCCATTCGCATCCGCACCGGCGAACGCGGCGAAGCGGCGGTCTGAACCGGACCCAGCGGCCCCGCGCCTTGGAGGCTTTCCCCCCGACCAAAAACTCAACCCCAACCCTGCAGTGTTTTTCCTGACCCCATGAGTACTCCCGAGCAAGTGTTGGAGATGGCCCGCAAGGCGGGCGCGAAGATGGCGGACCTGAAGTTTGTGGACCCGTTTGGGACCTGGCAGCACTTCAGCGTGCCGATCAGCGAGATCACCCCCG
>Ga0272446_1002853_pt1 | contig 22790 bp, 18 predicted proteins | sample YNPCB0061_FD_194587 | JGI IMG/M metagenome (GOLD analysis project Ga0272446, IMG submission 194587) | Hot spring microbial mat communities from Yellowstone National Park, WY, United States - YNP-CB-006-1 | ecosystem: Environmental > Aquatic > Thermal springs > Hot (42-90C) > Sediment | place... | reverse complement strand
CCGTCTCGCCAGTACTGGAACAGGCGGCGCGCACGCTTGGATGCAACGGGCCGGGCAGCCTGTGCCGGGTAACGCTTCCGGTTGCCGCGCCAGGCCTGCTGGCGAGCTGGGTGCTGGTTTTCGTGACCGCCATGAAGGAGCTGCCGACGGCCGTTCTGCTCCGGCCACCCGGTTTCGACACCCTGCCGGTACGAATCTGGGTGGCGGCGAGCGAGTCTGTCCATACACAGGCTGCGCCGGCGGCATTTGCGCTGATCGGCCTGACGATGGCGACCTTGCTGGTACTTATGCGCCGGCAGGATGGCCTGGCGCGGGTGCTGGAGCACGGGCGGTCGGGTGAGGGTGGCGCGAGCATGAGTGGCGCAGCGATGCCCCGATCACCCGCGGCGCTCACGCATGCCGCAGCACACCGCGCGTGTCAACGACCCGGCGCGCGGCCACGGTAACCGCGCGCCAGTCGTATGCCGTGTGATCCGTGACGATCACGACACAGTCTGCCGTGCGCAGCGCGCCATCCAGGTCGGGCACGCTGCGCAGCCGCAATTCCTCAACCTGGATCTGCGGCACATACGGATCGTGATACTCTACCAGCGAGCCTTTCTGGTGGAGCAGATGGAGAATATCAAGCGCAGGCGACTCGCGCACATCATCAATGTCGCGTTTGTACGCAGCACCCAGCACCAGGACGCGGCTGCCCTTCAGCGCCCGACCATCTTCGTTCAGGGCATCCTGCACCTTCTGCACCCAGTAGCGCGGCATGTCGGTATTGACCTCGCTCGCCAGGTCAATGAAGCGCGCCGTATAGTTGAGCGTCTTCAGCTTCCACGACAGGTAGAGCGGATCGATCGGGATGCAGTGCCCTCCCAGGCCAGGCCCCGGCGTAAACTTCATAAAGCCGAACGGTTTGCTGGCCGCAGCGTCAATCACTTCCCACACATCAAGGCCGAGCTTGTCGCACATCAGCAGCACTTCGTTCACCAGGCCGATATTGACGGCACGGAAGGTGTTCTCGAGCAACTTGACCATTTCGGCCGCCTCCGGGCTGCTCACCGGAACGACCCGTTCAATCGCCGTCTCATAAAGCGCGCGTGCCGTCTCCAGGCAGGCCGGTGTCACCCCACCCATGACCTTCGGCGTGTTACGCGTCGTCCAGTCAGTACGGCCAGGATCGACGCGTTCAGGCGAAAACGCCAGGAAATAGTCCACCCCGACACGCAGCCCGCCGGCCTCCAGCCGTGGCAGAATGATCTCGCGCGTGGTGCCAGGGTAGGTTGTGCTTTCCAGAATGATCACCTGGCCGGGCCGCAGATAGCGTGCGATCTGCTCCGTTACATTGATGATCGCCGAAATATCCGGGTCGCGTGTTTTGCGCAACGGCGTCGGCACGCAGATGCTGATCGCATCGAGTTCGGCCAGCACGCTGACATCGCACGTGGCATCGAGCAGGCCATCGGCACGCAGATGCGCCACAAGACTGGAGGGAACATCTTCAATATAGCTGTGCCCGGCATTGATGGCGGCAACCCGCTCGGTACTCATGTCAATAGCGGTGACGCGCAGCCCGGCGCTGCCAAACACGGTCGCGAGCGGCAAACCGACGTAGCCGACGCCGATAATGCCGACGCGCACCGTTCGCCGGGCGATCCGCTCGAGTAATCGTTCCTTCGCTGCGGACAACAGGGCCATGCTGTTCATCCTCTGTTCATACAGTTTCACGGAACCAGGTGACAGTATGCGCCAGGCCATCGGCAAGGGTTACACGCGGCGCATAACCGAGCGTCTCACCGATGGCGGTAATACTTGCGAGCGAGTGGCGCACATCACCCGCGCGCGGCGGGTGGTGCTCGGGCACAAGATCGCTGCCAAGCAACCGGTTGATCTGCGCCGCCAGTTGCAGCAACGAGGTGCGCTCCCCGGCGCCGACATTGAACACCGCCGAGCAATCGGCAGGAGCATCCAGGGCAGCGAGGTTGGCTGCCACAACATTCTCAACGTAGGTAAAGTCGCGCGATTGTTCTCCGTCACCATAGATCACCGGCGCAAGACCACGCACCATGCGATCGAGAAAGCGCGGGATCACGGCAGCATACTCGGAACGCGGGTCCTGGCGCGGGCCAAACACGTTGAAATAGCGTAACGCAATCGCCGGCAGGCCGTACACCGCGCTGAACGCCAGGCAATACTGCTCGCCGGCCAGCTTCGAGACGGCATAGGGCGAGCGTGGGCGCGGCGGCATGGTCTCAATCTTGGGGAGTGTCGGCGTATCGCCATAGACCGATGACGACGAGGCAAAGACCACCCGCTGCACCCGTGCGTCGCGCGCAGCCATCAGCACGTGCAGCGTCCCGGTCACATTCACGGCATTGGTCGTCAACGGATCATCCACCGAACGCTGCACGGATGCCAGTGCGCCCTGGTGCATCACCGCCTCGACGCCGGCAACCGCGCGGCGCACCGTCGCTTCGTCGCGGAGGTCACCAATGATCAATTCAATATCATCGCGCACCGCAGCCAGGTTCCCGGCCCGGCCGGTCGAGAGATTGTCGAGCACTCGCACCACATCGCCACGGTACAACAGAGCCTCAACAAGGTGCGAACCAATGAAACCGGCGCCGCCGGTCACCAGCACACGAGCCATGGATCCCCCCTTTTTCACACGACGGCCCGCATGGTCTCACCTCAACGTGTTGCGTGACATAGTGCCGCGCTCCCCCGCGGCACATCAGGGCACAAAACGATACTCCAGGCGCGGCGTCTGTGGCTGAGCGATCGCGCGCAGGCCAAGCGGATCGGCAGGCTGCGCGCTGCGTTCGAGGCTGGCTTGCAGCAACTCACGCAACGAGTTGAACGATCGGTAGCGAACGACAAGCGCCTCATCCAGGCCGGCAAGCGCTTTCGCGCCCTCAATCGCATCGTCCAGGTTGCCAAGTTCATCCACCAGGCCCAGCGCCAGCGCCTGCCGCCCGGTGTACACGCGCCCGTCGGCAACGCGCAACACATCGTCACGAGCCATACCACGGCCTTCAACAATCACGTCCACGAACCCCTGGTAGGCCTCATCCACCAGCGCGTTCCAGATCGCTTCCTCTTCGGGCCGTGGCGGTCGCAACGGCGAACCAATATCCTTGAACTCGCCGCTCTTATACACATACTCCTGCAGCCCCAGCCGGCTGAACGCTTCGTCATAGTTGAGCAGCGAGACGATCACGCCGAGGCTGCCGGTGAGCGTATCCGGGTTGGCATACACCTGTTCACCCGCCATTGAGATATAGTACCCACCACTGGCGGCGGTGGTTCCCATGGATATAACCAGTCGCTTGCCGCGCTCGCGCAGCTTCAGAAGCTCACCATACAACTCGTTGCTGGCGACCACCGATCCGCCCGGGCTATCAACCCGCAACACCACCGCTCTGACGCGCGAGTCGCCGGCGGCGGTGCGGATCTGTGAGATCAGTTGCTCGTGGCTCAGGCCCGTGGAAAACACGCCATCACTACTGCCGGCGCCAATCACGCCGCTGACGGTAATCACCACCACACGATCATTGCCGCGCCCGGAGATCACCTGTTCCTGCCATGTGCCGCTGGCGGCAGCCGTTGTCGCGCCCTGGCCGGCAGATGCCAGGAGGAGCGCCATGCCGCCAAGCGGCAGGATGGCGCACGCCAGTACAATACCCAGTACAATGGCCACAACAATGAGCCACGTGCGATCCTTGCGTGGTGGCGCCTGCGCCGGCTGTGGCAGCGGCGCAGGCGCCGAGGTTCCTTCGGTCATGGATGCTCTCTCCCTCGTTATCAGGTATGTGCGTTCTTACATCAGTCGCGCCTCTGAGCCTTCGGCCAACCACCCGCCTTCGCAGGTGGGAAAGCGTCGGCGCAGACCGACGCCCGGCACGGCTTCAACCGCCGGACGAGGATGTACGCCAGTGGTGTACTAGCGCCTGATCAGCGGCAGTCGCACCCGGTACACCTGCGACACCACACTGAGCGTCTCAGGTGGCAGCGCCGAATTACTGACGCTCACAGCCAGATCTCTCACGCTCGCCACATCAGCCGCGACGAGCGCCGTGCGCAATTCGGTCGCGCTTACAAACACCGTCGCGCGTTCAGTCCCACCGATGACAATCTTGCTCCCAGAATCAAATCCTGCGCCATGGACCGTAACAACCGTTCCCACCTCACCGACACCGACGAATGGCGGGCTGAGGGTCAACCTTACAACAAGCTCGTACGCGCCGACATCGCATGCGCCACCCTGGGGCCGGCCAATACCCCGCTGGTCGGTCGCCGGGCAGGAAGCTGCCACGGCGGCATTGAATGCCGGGCTTGCTGCCGGGATCGCCATGGTCGGCGACGGGCCGCCATTGTCAACCAGTGGCCCCAGTTGCGGGTTCTGAAACAGAATGGCAGACGCGGGCGAGGTAATCAGGTTGTTGATATCATGATTGAAGTCGGGCGCCCTGGTACGCGGGTACTGGATGTTGCCCCCGCCGTTTGTCAGCGGGCGGTTCGTATGATACCCCTGATACTCGGTAGTTGAAGGATTGGTATGCGTCGGGTCGAGCCGATTATCGTAGAAGATCGAACCGGTCAATGTGACCGAGGCCGAACCTCCGGCGAAGATTGCGCCGCCCTGATACGTTGCGAAATTGTTGGCAAACGTTGTATGGCTGACATCAATTGTCCCATCGCTGATCACCATGCCCCCACCCTGCCCGACGATATTTGTGCCGGCGGTCGCGACGCGGTTGTTGTAAAACGTAGCATTGATCACCCTGCCGCGCCCCAGGATCGTGAACCAGACACCGCCGCCCTGGCGGGGCGCATAGTTGCCGCTAAACGTCGATTCGCGAATCTCGAGATTGTCCTCGCCCGATCCGCCGGCGCGATCGTCTTCAATATGATAGATCGCGCCGCCGTGCCCTTCGGCGGGCGGGGCATCAAGCACACGATTGTTGTTGAACGTCGATCGGGCATAGATCGCCCTGGTGCCCAGGTTGTCGGAAATCGTCACCTTGAGCGCCCCGCCGCCACGGGTTGCGGTGTTACCGTTGAAGATACTGCCACAGATATCTACTGTATTGCTGGTGATCGGATTGAATCCGTTGCTGACGCCATCGAGATGGATCGCGCCGCCGTGGCCGCGAACGATACCGCCCGGCGAGGCATCAGCCGCCCGATTGTTGTCGAAGCGTGAATTGTAGATCTGCAACCCGGTCGCAATGCCGCCGAAGGCGCCGCCGCTGCCGGCTTCGTTATTGCTGAACACTGAGCCAACAATCACCGTCTCATATATGTTCCCTGAAAAAATCGCACCGCCCTGATTATCTTCGTCGGTGACACTGGTGGTGCGATTATTCTCGAACACTGCATTGATGACATGCAGCCGCGTCCCGGGGCTCGTTACCCAGACGGCGCCACCACGCGCCCGGTCGTCCTGACGCTTCGTCGCCGCCGGGGCGCGACCGCCGATGAGGCGGATGTTCTGTAGCACCAGGTCATTGCCGGACGTCTTGTTCGTTTCCGAGCCGGGGGTAAACGGTTTCTCGATGATCCGGCTCGTACCACCGCCATCGAGTGTCACCAGGCCCTTGCCGTCGAGCACAATATCGCGCGTGGCCGAGGTGACCAGCGGTGCAGTGATCGGAATAATCACCGGGTTCGGCCCGCAATCGAAGGTGATATGCCCACCGGCCGCCAGCGCCGTCCGTACCGCCGCCTCGGTGCAACTGGTGATCACCACCGGATTGACGAGCGTCACCGGCGCGATCGGCGCGGCGCATGCCGCGGGCGGTGCGCCCGGCGCAGCGACAGGTTCCTGCGCACGGCTCGCCCGGTCCGGTGCCATCGCCAGGGTCGCAAACAGGCACAGAGCAGCAATGCCCCTCAACCAGGGATGCAATGCAGGCAATGCTATCATCAGTTATCCATCCTCATCAGCGTATGATGCGCCACTATGGAACATGCGTCGGGGAACAGTGGCGAATACACTGCCAGTGATGGTAGCCGGTCGGGGTGACGCACCGCAAGCGCCAGATGTTACAGAATCGACGCATTATAGAATCGGATCGCTGCATAGTTCGCGCTCGGCGATTTCGCAGACGACATGCGCCACGGTGATATGGGTTTCCTGGATGCGCGCCGTGCTCTGCGATGGAACGCACAGGCAGAGATCAACCTGATCGCGCAATGCCCCGCCGGTCGCGCCGGACAACCCGGCCGTTGCCAACCCGCCCGCCCGTGCCGCGCGCATCGCCGCAATCACACTGGCCGACTCGCCACTGGTGCTGATCCCGATTGCCAGATCGCCGGGCCGGCCAAGCGCCTCGATCTGCCGCGCAAAGACGCGTTCATACCCATAATCGTTGCCGATCGCCGTCAGGATTGAGGTATCGGTCGTCAGGGCGATGGCCGGCAGGCCCTGGCGTTCACGGCGAAAGCGACTGACAAACTCGGCGGCGATATGCTGGGCATCTGCGGCGCTGCCGCCATTGCCGCACAGGAGCAGCTTGTTGCCGCGACGCAACGTTTCGACGACCAGCCCCGCGATGGCAACGACGACCGGCAGATGAGCCTCGATGACGCGGCGCTTGACCGCAATGCTGGCTTCGATCTCACTGGTCGCCAGCAGGATGTACGCTTCGCTATCGGACATCATTGGTGTGAACTACTCGCAAGGCGGTTCCGCCCGGCATATCAGTATGTTCCCGGAGCAACAGGCGCCTGCTCTCCGGCACCGACAACAGGCAACCCTTTGCGCCGGCAAAACTCATCAAGCATGGCGGCGGTCGCGGTGGCGCCGACGCGCGTTACACCCACGCGCAGCACATCAATCAGCGCATCGAGCGTACGCACACCTCCCGCGGCCTTCACCTGCACGGCAGGCGAAACCGTGCGCCGCATCAGTTGCAGGTCAGGGATGGTTGCACCAGACGGAGCGAAGCCGGTTGACGTCTTCACAAAATCGGCGCCGGCAGCCTCGACGAGCCGCGAGGCGCGTTCCTTCTCCCGATCGCTGAGATATGCATTTTCCAGGATAACCTTGACCAGCGCCCGGCCCCTGGCGGCCTCGACGACGGCGCGAATATCGGCCAGCACATCGTCCTCATGGCCGGAGCGCATCCAGCCGATGTTGATCACCATATCAAGTTCAACGGCGCCCTGATCAAGCGCCAGGCGCGCCTCGAACACCTTGGTCGCCGTTGCGTGGCTACCGTGCGGGAAACCGACGACCGTGCCAACCGCCACATCGGTTCCGGCCAGGATGCGCGCCGCGAGCGGCACATCACACGGCTTGACGCATACCGATGCCGTGTGGTACCGCAACGCCAGTTCACATCCCGCCGCAACCTCGTGCGTGGTCAATTCAGGGCGCAACAACGAATGATCGATCGTCTTTGCCACCTGCTCATAGGTCAGATTCTCAATTGTTCTGTCAGACATCTCTTGCCTCTCAACCATACGAGGAACCGGTGCGGCGCCTTCCGGATCATCCTGCCGGCGCCGCACACCGGATTGTACCACTCCCGGCACGACTGCGGGGGCATTCCTGCGGCATTTGACAGCAAGGGCCAATCGGGCGACAATCAACGCCATCAACCATCTACCTACCTGCTATCGCGAGGTGCTCTATGGCAGAGATCTCCGCAGCCGTCGTCGGCACCGGCTTCATCGGGGTCGTCCACGTCGAGGCGCTGCGCCGCCTCGGTATTCCCGTGCTTGGCGTCGTCGGTTCGAGCCCCGAACGCGCCCATGCCAAGGCAGACGCGCTCCGCCTGCCGGTGTATCCCGATTTCGAGGCGATGCTGGCTGATCCGCGCGTCACGGTCGTGCATATCACGACGCCCAATCATCTCCACTTTCCGCAGGTCCGCGCGGCGATCGCCGCTGGAAAGCATGTCGTCTGTGAAAAGCCTCTGGCCCTGACATCCGCCGAATCGGCGGAACTGGTGCGCCTGGCCGGCAGTGCCGGAATCGTGCACGCAGTGAACTTCAATATTCGCTTCTACCCATTGTGCCAGCACGCCCGCGCGCTGGTACAGTCCGGCGAGATCGGCGCGCCACGTATCATCCAGGGGTCATATCTGCAGGACTGGCTCATGCTGCCGACGGACTGGAACTGGCGGCTTGAACCCGAACTCGGAGGCGAATTGCGCGCCGTCGCCGACATCGGTTCGCACTGGCTCGATCTGATGACCTTCATCAGCGGCGACCGGGTGAGCGCGGTCATGACCGATATGGCGACGTTCATTCCCGTGCGCCGCAAACCGACAAAACCGATCGATACCTTCACCGGCAAAGAGGTGACGGCAGCCGATACCGTCGAACAACCGATCCATACCGAAGACTACGCCAGCATCCTGCTCCGTTTCGCCAGTGGTGCGCGCGGCGTCCTGACCGTCTCACAGGTCAGCCCGGGGCGCAAGAACCGGCTCAGCTATGAGATTGACGGCGAACGCGCCGCGCTGGCATGGGACTCGGAACGGCCGGAAGAACTGTGGCTGGGCCGGCGTGAAGCGCCAAGCGGCATACTGCTGCGCGACCCGGCATTGTTATTGCCCGCCGCGCGCGGCGCCACCGACTATCCCGGCGGCCATGCCGAAGGTTTTCCCGACACGTTCAAACAACTCTACAAGGCAGTCTATCGCGCCGTCGCCGCCGGTGCACCACCCGCCGCACCCGACTACCCGACCTTCGCCGACGGGCACGAAGAACTGATCCTGGGCGAAGCCATCCTGCGTAGCGCACGCGAGGGCCGCCGGGTGCAGATCGAACGATAGGCAGCAGGGCTCTCTCACGCAAGGTCGGCTCATACGCCGCCCCACGGAGCACCACGCCGCCGACCCATGCCCCGCGCGCGTCGAAGAGGCAGGAGGAATCGGACTGCGAGGATCGCCCGTCAGGGCGACTGCACAACTCATGGGACCACAGCGGCGAGCAGCAACCGCGATCCGCGGACGCGCCGCCATTCCTGCTCGCCGCGCGCCCCATCGGGGCGCAAGGTTGTTGAATGTTGCTATCAAGCACGGGAGGCCGATTATGAAACTTGGATTCTTCACCGCCGCGTTACCGCAGCTTTCGCTGGAAGAATGCGCCGAGTGGGGCGCCGCCAGCGGATTCGAGGCGATCGAGATCGCCTGCTGGCCGGCCAGTTCCGGCAAGGAGCGCCGTTACGCCGGCATCTGCCACATCGACGTCGCCACGCTGACCGACGCACGAGCGACGGAAATCCGCGAACTCATGGCACGCACCGGTCTCGTCATCTCGTCGCTCGGCTATTACCCAAACAACCTGCACCCCGACCCTGACCATCGCGCCCGCGTCAATGCACACCTGAAACAGGTGATTGACGCAGCACACATACTTGGTGTCGGCGTCGTCGGCACCTTCATCGGGCGCGACCCGGCGAAGAACGTGCCCGACAACCTCAAACAGTTCGCCGAGGTCTGGCCACCGCTGGTGCACCATGCCGCCGAACGCAACGTCAAGATCGCCATCGAAAACTGCCCGATGATCTTCAGTTATGACGAGTGGCCGGGCGGAGCCAACCTGGCCTATTCGCCGGCGATCTGGCGTGAGATGTTCCGGATCATTCCGGATGCGAACTTTGGCCTGAATCTGGACCCATCACACCTGATCTGGCAGATGATCGATTATGAGCGCGCTGTGTACGAATTCGGCGATCGCCTGTTCCATGTCCACGCCAAGGATCTCGAGATCAACCGTGATGGCCTGTATGCCCACGGTGTGATGGCGACGGGGATCGGCTGGCAGATCCCGCGGCTGCCGGGCCTCGGCGAAGTGCGCTGGGATCGGTTCATCGCGGCACTCTACGCCGTCGGGTACGACTTTGTGCTGAGCATCGAGCACGAGGACCGCAAATTCGAAGGGACGGAAGAACTGGTCAAGCGGGGGTTTCTGCTGGCGCGTAACGTGTTGCGGCCATACCTGATCTAGGGCCGATCTTTTTCAAACAGGCCCTCGTTATAGCCTGCAGCAGCATCGCACTCCAGGATCAACGTGGCGGATTTCGCCAGCTTTGCCAGCGAAATCCGCCACAATGGTAACGACGGTCACTCTTCCGCGTAGCGTTGTTCCTTCCAGGGGTCGGCGTCGTTATGATAGCCGTAGCGCTCCCAGAAACCGGGGCGATCCACAGCAAGAAACTCGAGCCCGCGCAACCATTTCGCGCTTTTCCAGAAATACCTGCGCGGCGTCAGTAAGCGTAGCGGATAGCCGTGCTCCGGCGTCAGTTCTTCACCTTCATACCTGTACGCCAGCAGCGCGTCATCCTCCAGCAATACTTCAAGTGGCACATTTGTCGTAAAACCCTGCTCACAATGCGCCATGACGTGCGTGGCCGTCGCTTTCAGCGGCGGGAGATGTTTGAGAAATTCCTTGAACTGCACACCTTCCCAGTGAGTATCAAGCTTGCTCCAGCGCGTCACGCAATGAATATCGGTCGTCACGGTGATCGTCGGCAGGGCGCGAAACTCGGCGAAACTGAACCGCGCAGGTTCAGCGATTTCGCCCCACACGCGCAGATCCCACGTCTGTTCGACATTGCGATAATTCGGCACATCGCCGTAATGCAGTACAGGGAACTTCTCAGTAACATACTGGCCGGGCGGCACACGATCGCGTTTTTCGGGGGGCGTACGGTCGTACTTCTTCTTGAACGATTCGAACATAGCTTACCGGCAACTAGAAACTGATCGTCTCGAACGCCACGCCGACGCGCATGGCCCGCCGATATTGCGCATCACCGGCGATCTGGCGCAGGATGTGGTGCAAGCGATCACGCTCAAGTGGTTCATTATAGCATTGCATCAGCCGGCGGATCGGCTCGGCCAGTTCGTATGCTGGACGGAAATGATACGCGGGACCGTCTTTCGTCACCGTCTCAACAAGAACACCACTCTCCGCCAGTTCGCGGAGCGCCTCGCGGATGCTCCAGATATCGCGATACATTCGGTCCGCCACCTGACTGGCAGTTACACGCAACTGCTGGTTCTCGTGGAACATGAGCACCAGTTGCAGCTTGATCGGCGTATCAATTGCGCTTTCAAGCAAACGACGCACACTCTGGTCGATCATTGACCGTCCTCCTTCCAGGGTCGCCATCGACCCGCACAACGGATGGCCGGTGTGGAAACAGAACTGTTGCCACTGACAATGGCTTCCTGCGTGCGTGGGAGGAGCCATACCAGGTCGTGTGGGAGGCTGCGCGCGACTGGCGCGGCGCGCGCCTGTGTCTTCTCTCACAAGGTGATGAGTAAGTTGTCATGAGTATACTACAAAAGGTGGGCATTTACTAGATCCATGCGGGCACGACTTTGTAATGCGTGATGAATAGTTGACATCCATCCACACTTGATGCTACCATCTCTGACATTGCAGTGGTGCATTTGTTCGCTGGAACGATTCGCAGGGTTGACTGCGCGGGAGACGCGGAATGAGCCAGCCAGAGCGGGTATTGCTGGTCGACGACGAAGCCAACATCCGGCTGACACTGGGCGCCATGCTGACGCGCGCCGGCTACGAGGTCACAACGGCTTCCGGTGGGGTGGAAGCGATTGCCCTGCTCGACGAGCAGCAGTATGATCTGCTGCTGGTTGACCTGAAGATGCCCGGCATTGACGGGATGCAGGTGGTGGCGGCAGCGCGGGCGCGCCAGCCGGACCTTGCGGTGATTGTGTTGACCGGCCATGGTTCGCTTGAGACGGCCGTCGAAGGGTTACGTTACGGTATCTTTGACTATCTATTGAAGAATACCGAGCCGGCAAAGGTCGTCGAACGCGTCCAGGCGGCGCTCCACGCGCATGCCACCGAACAACGCCGCCGGGCGTTGCTGAATGCCGTTGACGCTGCAGTCCAGGAGCTTCGCGGTTCGGTTGCGGCGACCACCGAGGCTGCCGGGGCAGCCCAGGCCGAACGTACCATTGTCATCGGGCAACTGCAACTCGACACCTGGCGCCAGGTCGCCACCCTGGGGGGGCGCACCCTCTCGCTCACGCCCACCGAATTCCGCGTGCTCCTGTGCCTGGCGGAGCATGCCGGTACGATGCTCTCCTACGGCCAGCTGGTCAAGTGTGCCCAGGGATACGAGGCCAGCGACCTCGAAGCCGGCGAGCTGATCAAGCCACATATCCACCACTTGCGCCAGAAGCTGGAGCCTGATCCAAGCTCACCGCGCTATATTCTGAATGTACGTGGCAAAGGGTATCTTCTCGCGGTAAACAATGAGTAGCGCCGCTGCATAGCGCGGCGCCACTTGTGCATGCCGCGTTACAGCAGCGACGCCAGCCGTCGCACGCCTTCATCAATCTGTTGCGGGGTAACGGCGCAGAACGGTAGCCGGACAAACCGCTCGCCGTCGGGGGGCGGGCCTTCAGCCGGATCGGCAAAAAACGCCTGCCCCTCCGTCAGCACCAGGCCGATCGCTTTTGCTCGCTCAACCAGCCCACGAGTGTTGGCCTCCGCCGGCAGGGTAACGCTGACGAAGAACCCCCCATCCGGTTCTGAGGCTGTCACACCCTCCAGATGGCGCCGCACCGCACCGAGCATGGCTTCCCAGCGCGGGCGATACAGTTGTTTCAGCCGCTCAATGTTCGGCTGGAGCCAGCCGCGCCGGATGAACTCCGCGACGGCAGCCTGCGTCGGCAGTACCGGCGAAAGATACGTGTGTTCGCCTTCCTTCGTGATCGCCGCAACCAGTTGCGCCGGCGCAATCATGTACCCGACCCGCATGCCCGGGCTGAGCAGCTTGCTGAACGAGGTCATCGTTACAACTCGCTGCGGATTGATCTCGCGCAGCATCGGCACGGGCTCGCCACGATACCGTAGCCGCCGGTATGGTATGTCCTCCACGACCCAGAAGCCATAGCGTTCAGCGAGTGCCAGAATGGCACGTCGTTTCTCCGCCGACGTCGTGACGCCTGCCGGGTTCTGAAAATCCGGCACCAGGTACAGAAACGCCGGTGTCTGGCGCCTGACTTCGGCCTCCAGCCGCGCGACGTCAACGCCATCCGCCTCGAGCGGCACACCGACCACGCGAGCACCACGGCGGCGGAAGGTCATGATGGCGCGATCATAGCCGGGTTGCTCGGTCAGCACCGTCATCCCCGGCCGTACCAGGTGGGCCGCCAGGAGATCTTGTAGTTGAAGCGAGCCATTGGCGACCATCACTTCGTTCTCCGGCACGCCGTATTCGGCGGCCAGTAATGCCCGCAGCGGCGCGTACCCCTGTTGCTGACCATACTGCAGCACAACCGCCGGATCGGACTGGATCGCCGCTGCCACGCATTCGGCAAGCTGCGCGACCGGGAACGCCTCGGGCGGCGGCACGCCACGGGTGAATACAATGGTATCGTTCATCGTTTCTCTGTCCTGTCAGGTCCTGTCGGTTAAGAGAACGCCACGCTGCGTTACGAAGGATTCTACAACACGCCACGCCCAATGCGTATACTTGGTATACCAATTCTCTGTGACGAACCGCACAAGGTATTTCGTCAACTGATGGAACCACAGGGGGATGTTGTGCTACCTGTCAACGAAAGTATCACCGATCGCGATGTCCGGCTTGGTATCGGCCTGCTTATGTTTCTGTTCGGTTTCTTTGGTATGGCCGGCATGTGGCAGATGATCTTGAGCATCGTCGGGCTGATTCTCATCGTGACCGCCGCCACCGGATTTTGCCCACTCTACACAATCTTGCGTATCAACACTGCTGCCGGTGAGAGGAACGGCGAGTGAATGGCGCCTCCCGTATCTTCCCGGAAGAACCTTGCCGGAAGGTGATCACGATGTCGTAAGTACCTATCCGAAAACCAGATGGTCAATGTCATTGCGAGCGCGAGCGAAGCAATCTCCTCTCGCGCCGGTAGATTGCTTCGTCGCTGGCGCTCCTCGCAATGACAGCATGCCCATGGGTTTTCGGATAGGCTCTAAGCCTGGCTACGGCCAGCGGGCCACGTACGCGTCAATCCGGGCCGGTGCCTCGTGTGCCGTGTCCGGATCGGCGCACTCCTCGTCAATCCAGCGTTGCAGGCGACGCGCCGCCTCAGTGTGCACCGCGTCGGGAAGCGCCCAGCAACTACTATACAATCGTGCCTGGTACTGGTGCGCCACCTCGCGCGCCGTGCGCGCCACATGGCGGTATGCGACCAGTGTTGTGCGCCGTACCTCGGCCCCAAGTTCCTCGAGAAACGGCGGAAACCGATCGTCCAGACCATGCGGCGCACCGTCACGGCGTTGCTCCGGCGGCACGCGCAGTTCATCAAGAATGGCCGACCACGCCGCATGAACACGGGCGCGCGGCCACGCATCACCTTCGCCACCACGCTCATCACTGGCAAGCACCAGGCACCCACCTTCGCGGAGCGTGCGCCGCGTCTCGCGCAGCACCTGGCGCCAGTCGTCCACCAGGTGCAACACGTGCACCAGCACGGCTGCGTCGAACGAGGCATCGGCAAATGGCAGGTGCATCACATCGCCGCAAACCAGGCATACCGGTTGCGCGCGATCGGTGAGTTTGTGCCGCAATTTCCGCATCATGATACGCGAGAGATCAACGCCGACGTAGGTATAACCGGCGCGAATGAAGGGCAGTGCAATGCGCCCGGTGCCGATGCCCGGCTCCAGGAGCCGCGCGTCGCGCCCCAGGCCCAGGTGCGCGATGATCGAGTCGCGCAATTGCTCATCAATGCCTGGAGGGTAACCACGCGTTTCATCATAGTATTCGACCGCCCGGTCGAAGGATATGCCTGGCATTGCGGTTCCTGTTCTCTTACTTTGCGCCTGATGTCACGGCAACGGCAACCGTGGCCGGTCGCCGAACTGTGGCAGGACCGGCGGGTTATCCTCCAGCAGGCGTAATACCTCCGCGATCGCGCGATCGAGTTGCGGATCCTGGCCGGCCACATAATCCTGCGGCCGGATCTCGACTTCGATATCAGGCTCGACGCCGCGGTTCTCGATCTGCCAGCCAGCCTCCGCCGACCAGAACGAGTATTCCGGCTGGGTCGTAATGCCGCCGTCCATCAGAGTGTCACGCTGGCTGATGCCAATCACGCCGCCCCAGGTGCGCTTGCCGATCAATGGGCCGAGTTTCATCAGCTTGAATACGTGGCTGATGATATCACCATCTGAACTGGCCGCTTCGTTGATGATCGCCACCATCGGCCCCATCACCGACTCCGGCGGGTAGGGCACCGGTTCGCCCCAGCGCGACACATCGTAGCCCAGGCGCTTACGCGCCAGTTTCTCGACAATCAGCGGCGACACAAGCCCGCCGGCATTATACCGCACGTCAACAATCAGGCCCTCACGCGTCACCTCGGCGAGAAAACCGCGATGAAACTCTGCATACCCGCGCGCCTGCATGTCCGGAATATGAATGTACCCGACGCGCCCACCCGTTGCTGCATGCACAGCCTGGCGGTTCTGCTCCACCCACGCGCGATAGCGCGCCTGAGTATCATCTTGCAGTGCCCTGACCGTCACAACGCGCGTGACGCCGTCAGCGCAGGCGAAGCTCAGCAGCACATCGCTATTGCCCTGGTTCATCAGTAATGCATGCGGTGAACGGTCGCGCCCGACACGTCGCCCGTTAACGGCGATCAACCGGTCGCCTGGCTTGATGGCAATCCCGGGCCGTGCCAGCGGTGAACTGGCACGCTCATCCCAGATGTCGCCGCGTACGATCCGTTCGACGAGGTAGGAGTCGGTGGCCGCATCGTAGCGCAGATCGGCGCCAAGCTTCCCCTGGCTGTAGTGCGGCTCCGGCCGGTAGTCGCCGCCGAACTCGTAGGCGTGCGATGTGCCCAGTTCACCCTGCATCTCCCATACCAGGTCGGAAAACTCGCCGCGAGTCGCGACCCGTTCCAGCAATGGCAGGTAGCGCTGGTAGACAGCCAGCCAGTCCACACCCGACATGTCCGGTGTCCAGAAGTGGTCACGCTGCAGGCGCCAGGCTTCGCGGTACATCTGGAGCCACTCGGCAGGTGGCGACACCAGCAGTTTGACCCGCGAGAGATCGACCCAGCCGCTCTTGCGCCCTGGCTCACCATTGTCTTTCGGTTTCTCACCTGCCTTGATCACACGCACCCGGTTGGCGGCGCGGTACGCCATCGTCCTGGCATCATTGGCAAGCCAGAAGCGCGAAACGCCATCAATCAGCGTCTCACTGTTCAAGGTCTCAAAATCATACACATCGAGGCGCCCGCGTGCCGGCGCACCGTCGCCGGGGGCCGAGGAACTGCCGGGCAACGCTTCAATCGGGAAGACAGTGAACAGCGCCTTGCCGGCAATACCGGCGACCTGGCCATAGCGCCCGACCGGCAGCGGGAAGGCGACCACCCGATCCGTAATCCCCTCAAGATCGATCGTGAGCGCCGGCTCAGGTTTTGCCGCTGGCGCTGGTGCGCCCTCTGCACCCTTCGGTCCGGCCTCCGGCGAACCCTCCTGTTCAGGCTTCGCCTCACTGGTCGCCGGCTTACCGGCCGGCTTCTCCAGCGCATGCGGCCCGGGCACGAACGGCGAGCGCAGATCGGCGCGCAGGGTCACCAGGAATGGCCGGGCGCCGCGCGGAAAACTGTACTCGAAATGCATCTCGTCGCGCACCGGCTCGAAGTCGCGGTACGAGATAAAGTAGAGATATTTGCCGTCCGGGTCAAACGCCGGTGCTTCATCATACAGCACCGGGCGCGTTGCCGGTGTTACCTGGCCAGTCGCGACCTCACAGAGCTTGATCATCGAGGTCTGCTGCGTCTCAACAAAGCCGTATGCCAGCCAGCGTCCATCGGGCGACCAGGCAATGCCGGGCATGGGCGCGTGACGGCTGCGATCAAGCACACGCACCGTTCGCGCTTCCAGGTCAACCAGCAACAGCTCGTTACGATTGTTGGCAATCGCGACAAGCGGCGCCTTTGGCGACACGACCAGCGTTGATGGGCGCCCGATATCGAGGCCGTCGAGGCGCGTACAGCCGTCGCACGGCACATCCTGCGCTGCGGTGGTGTTCAGATCGCGCGCCCCCGGCCACTGATCTTCTTTCGGCACGCCATTGGCATGGGCGATCGTATGAATCTCAAGCGCTTCTTCACCGGCAGCATCACTCACCACCACGATCCGTTTGCCGTCGGGCAACCATGCTGCCAGACGGTAGCGCACGGCGCCGGGATCGCCGTGTTGCAGCACGGCACCCTCCCAGTTACCAAACGTGAATGGCTTACCTCGCACAATGGCAGCAAGCGAATGACCTTCGGGATGCAGGTTGATTCCCTGCACGAAGCGTGCAGCCTCAACGAACCGCCGCTTACGTTGCGTGCGTGGGCTTCGAAAATCGATCTCGATCATGTGCGACTGGTCCGTCGCCGGGTCGAAGAGGTACAGGTCGGCACCGGCATGGTACACGATTCGCCGGCCATCTGTGGCGGGAAAGCGGGCATAGTACGCCGTGTGGCGAGTATGCCGCTGGAAATCCTCACCAGTCGGCAAACACGAATAGAGATTGCCGACACCCTCATGATCGGCGACAAAGTAGATACGCTCGCCAACCCAGAGTGGCAGAGCGATATTGCCGGGGAGGGCTATCAGGTGACGCCATGCTCCCGTGCCCTCCGGGTCGATCCAGACATCACCGGTGAGACCGCCGCGATAGCGTTTCCAGCGCGCGGTATCATTCGTGTTGCGGCCAATGACGACGCCTCCTTCGGGGCCATACGAAATACTGACCGCCAGACCGGTCGGGAGCGGGCGTGGCTCACCACCCTCAGCGGCGATCGCGTACAGCGCCGAGGTACGCGGAAACGGCAGGCCGGCCGAACTGGCAAACAGAATATCGCGCCCGTCGCGGCTCCAGCCACAGACCCGCGTGCTGGCGCCAAGAAACGTCAGGCGGCGCGCTTCGCCGCCGGCCGCCGGCATGACGAACACCTCGCCCGGCCCCTCGTCGCGCCCGACAAACGCCAGTAGCGCGCCATCGGGCGACAGCGCGGGCGAGTGGACGCTGCCGGGGTTGGCTGTCAGCCGTCGCGCGATGCCGCCTGATACCGGAACCGACCAGAGATCATCTTCACACACGAAGACCACGGTATCGCCATGGATCGTTGGCCAGCGGTAATATCCCTGACTACTCATAGCAACCTCTTCAGCGGTCACCGGTCACCCTGCCGGGCACCATTGCAGTGTAGCATACGATGGCGTTGAACGTGGGAGGGTGGGAACGGGGGAACGTGGGAACGGGGGAACGTTGAACGTGGGAAGGTGGGAACGTGCGAACGTGCGAACATGCGAACGTGCGAACGGCGCGTAATTGGATATCTTATACAAGTAGATGATTCTGGCAATTGTACTACTGAATAGTTAACCTGCCGTTGACAAGCGATTCGTGTAATGTTATGATTCCGTTGCTCTGCGCTTCAGGCATATGTTCCCGGCCCGGGTTGTCATCATAGGTATCACTGGCTGGTGACCAGGAAGTCACCAACGCGCTGCAGACGCAGCGCTGGCATATTCGTGATCGCTCACAGCGCAACCGGGTTGCACTGTTGTTCCCGAGCCGGGCCACAGCCAGGCTGTGGCACCGTGTAAAGGATATGCGACGCCAGTCGTCGCGCAGTAGATTCCCCGAAAGAAACTCACAGGAAAGGAACAGAAACGCATGAAGTCCGACAAGAAGGTACGGTTGAACCGGCGAACGTTCCTGCGCGCCGCCGCAATCGGCGCCGGATCGGCAGTGATTGCGGCCTGTGGCGGCGGCGGCGCAACCACGGCGCCCACCGCTCCGCCCGCCACCCTCGTCCCACCGACAACGGCGCCAACGCTGGCACCGGTCATCCCGGCCACAGCGGTTCCCGCGCCTACTGCGGCGCCTACCGCACCTCCTGCAGCCAGCGCCGAGACGATCAACGGTGTAACGCTGCCTGCTGACGCCGCTCCACCCGAGTATCAGACGTTTGTGACCTACTTCGACATCAGCGCCGACTGGACCAGCCCGAACCAGATGGAAACGATCTATAAGTCGGGCGGGTTTGGTAGCATCACCAACGTCACCGGAGACACTCTGACCCGGCTGGACAAGAACTTCCAGGTGCAGCCGGCTGCCGCACTGTCCTGGGAAGCCGATGAAACGGGCAAGGCCTGGACGTTCAAGCTCGACCCGAATCTGGTCTGGAGCGACGGTACACCGGTGACGGCAGACGATTTCGTCGCAACCTTCCGCTATGCCGCCGATCCGACGCACGCATGGGACTTCGCCTGGTATTACAGCGCGCCGGGCGCAATCAAGAACTGGGACAAGTGCGTCGCCGGCGAGTTGCCACTCGACCAGCTCGGTGTGACGGCCAGAGATGCACATACCCTGGTCGTCGAAACCGAAACGCCCGCGCCCTTCTTGCCGGCCAAACTCGTCTATAGCGAAGTCTTAAGTGCGGCAAAACTGAAAGAGTACGGCAGCGGCCTGTACACTGCCGAACCTGACAAGACGATCTCGTGTGGGCCATACATCCTGAAGGAATTCAAGCCCGGCCAGCGGGTTGTGTACGAAGCTAACCCGACCTACAAGGGCACCAATCGCCCACGCATCCAGAAGGTCATCCAGATTGCCGCCCGGCCCGAGGCATTCTTCGCCGGCTACCAGGCCGGTGAAGTTGATCGCGTCACGGGCGAGGGGTTGCAGACGGCCGACAATGAGATCATCGCCCGGGATCCGGAGCTCCAGAAACAGATCCGCCTGACCGCAGCCGACTTCCGCACCGACTACCTGTTCTTCGACTGCCAGAACCCGCCATTTAACGATGTGCGCGTGCGCCAGGCGTTCAGCCATATCGTCGACCGCGATACGTTGATCAAGACGATTATCACGCCGACACAGGGTATTCCAGCCTATTCCTTCCTGATGCCGGGCTTCCCGGCGTCGAACAGCGAAGGGCTGAAGGATATCCAGAACTATGACCCGGAGAAGGGGCGCGCGCTGCTGAAAGAGGCCGGCTACGAGGGGGGCAAGGGCTTTCCGAAGCTGACCCTCTGGTTGCGCAATGAGCCGCAGATCCGCGTCGCCCTGGCGACGGCGATCGCAGCCGAGATTACTCAGGAATACGGCATTGAGGTCGAGGTCTCGAACAAAGAGTTCAAGACCTTCATGGACGCGATCAATGCCAAACCAACCCAGATCCAGTTCGGGATGGTATCCTATGGCATCGACTTCCTCGACCCGTCGAATATGCTTGGCGTATGGCTCAGCACTGGCCGCCACAACTGGTTTAACAAGACCTTCGACGACATGGTCAACTCGGCGGCGGAGAGCACCGACCAGGAAGGCCGGATCAAGGTGTTCCAGGATGCCGAGCGGATGCTGGTCGAGGAAGCGCCGGCAGTGTTCATTTACCACCGCACGGTGGCCGATATCTACAAGCCCTACGTGGTTGGCGAATGCTTTGAGCCGAATGTCGCCGGTTTCGCGGGCTTGCAGTGGCCCGGGTTCAGCTCGATGAGCAATTCGATGCAGACGCTCTATATGAGCAACGAGATCACGAAGTTCCGCGACAAGCCACCGGCGTAGGAGATTAAGGGTTAGGGGTTAGGGGTTAACGTATTGAGCTCAACGCTATCAATGAATCTAACCCTTAACCCTTAACCCTTCACGGAGCCAATCATGGTCGCATACATCGTTCAACGCCTGGCCGGGCTGGCATTCGTCTTCATTCTGGTATCCATCGTCGCCTTCTTGCTGATGCACGCAACGCCGGGGGGCCCGTTCGACGAACCAAACATGCCGCTGCCCCCGTCCGCCAAGGCGAACATTCTCGCCAAGTATGGCCTTGACCAGCCGTTGCATATCCAGTACATCAACTACATGGCGAACGCCTTGCGCGGCGATTTTGGTTATTCGTTTTCTAGCCCGACCGAAACAGTGGCGCAGGTTATCGGGCGTACCTGGCCGATCAGTATTACCCTGGGCGGCATTACGGTCGTTGTCGCGCTTGGCAGCGGCATCCTTCTGGGCATCCTTGCCGCCGTGCGCCAGAATAGCCCGGTAGATTATGTGGTCACCTTCCTTGCCACGCTTGGCCTGACCGTTCCGAATTTCGTCATCGCACTGTGGCTGATTCTCATTTTTGCGGTGCAACTCAAGTGGCTGCCGCTTGGCGGCTGGGGCGACGACTGGCGCCAGATCATTATGCCAATGGTCGCGCTCGGCATGGGGCCACTGGGCATCGCTGCACGCTATACGCGCGCCAGCCTGGCAGATGTCTTTACCTCGGATTACATCCGTACCGCGCGCGCCAAAGGGCTGGCAGAACAGATGGTCGTCATGCGCCACGCGGTCAAGAATGCGTTGATTCCGATTATTACGGTGCTCGGCCCACGCATTCCCGACCTGATCACCGGTACGGTCTTTGTCGAGACGATGTTCCGTGTACCTGGCCTGGGCAAGTTTTTTGTTGAGAGCGTGCTCGACCGCGACTACCCCATGATCATGGCGCTCATGTTGCTGATTGCTGCGCTGTGGGGCCTTGTCTATTTGCTGACCGATCTGCTGTATACCTGGATCGACCCGCGCGTGAAGTTGACGTAACTCCGTTCAACGTTTGACGTCCAGCGTTCAACGTTCACAGGGAGCATCATGAGTGTAGTTGCGAGAAAAGAAACCCTCGTCACGACCGACCCGAATATCGCGCGACCGCCAAGCAATCTCTGGCGCGACGCTGCGATCCGCTTCTCAAAGAATAAACTGGCGATGGGTGCCCTGGTCATCGTGGCATTACTGGTGTTCATCAGTATCTTCGCTGATGTCATCGCGCCAAATCCGAACCTCGCCAGGCCGATTGATGCGCGCAAGTTCCCCGGAGAGGCGGGCTATGTTCTGGGTACCGATGATGTGGGTCGCGATATGCTCAAGCGCCTCGTCCACGGCGCCCGCACGTCGCTGATCGTTGGCCTCTCGGTTCAGGCGATCGCGCTGGTGATCGGAGCAATCCTCGGATTGAGCGCCGGTTTCCTTGGTGGCTGGGTGGATTTCTTTGTGATGCGGGTCGTCGAGCTGTTCACAGCCATTCCGCAGTTGCTGTTCGCGCTGTTCTTGATCTCGATCTTTGGCGGTGGATTGTTCAACGTCATCCTGGCGATCGGGTTGATTGGCTGGGTGGATATCTGTCGCCTCACACGCGCTCAGCTCTTCTCACTGCGCGAAAAGGAGTTCATTGAAGCGGCACGCACCGTCGGCGTACCGCCGTTGCAGATCGCCTGGCGGCATCTGCTGCCCAATGCACTCACCCCCTTGATCATCGCGGTCACACTTGGCGTGCCGATTGCGATCTTCACCGAAGCCGGACTCAGCTTCCTCGGCCTCGGTATCAATGAACCTACTGCCAGCCTGGGTAAGATGGTCGGCGCATCGTCGGCATATATCCGTGTGTACTGGCATATGGGGTTACTGCCAACATTGTTGATCGCCCTTATTATGTTAAGTTTTTCCTTTGTTGGTGATGGCCTGCGCGATGCGCTTGACCCGCGTTTGCGGAAGTGACGCGGCCGGGAGATATTGCGAAGGGAGGAATGGGAGACACCGAGAAGAGGAGAGGAGGAGAACAGGAGAGGAGAGGAGGAGAAGGGGAGAGGAGGAGAGCTTTTGATGTGTGACAGCTTTACATTCCTATGTATAGCCTTCATCTACGTCTCCTCTCTGTCAAGGCCGGTTTTGTTTTGACCCGTTTCGCCGACGGGAATTGACCCGCCCCGGCGATTAGGACGTTGCGGCAGGTGCGTCACCGGGCAACCGCTGCCGCATG
>Ga0272446_1002852_pt1 | contig 22793 bp, 15 predicted proteins | sample YNPCB0061_FD_194587 | JGI IMG/M metagenome (GOLD analysis project Ga0272446, IMG submission 194587) | Hot spring microbial mat communities from Yellowstone National Park, WY, United States - YNP-CB-006-1 | ecosystem: Environmental > Aquatic > Thermal springs > Hot (42-90C) > Sediment | place... | reverse complement strand
CCCAGTCGGTGGCCGCGTTCGAGATCCACCGTACCATTGAGGATCAGGAGACGGCATCGGGCAGGAGCAAGTTTCGGCCGTTCCACCATGTGCGGCGGGTGGCCACCGTCGCCGGCATGGTCCGCCACGCCACAGCCGAAGTCGCAGAGCGAATCGGGTGGTCGAAGGAGCGAATCGATACCTGCATCCACGGACACGACGAGACGAATGATCGGCAAGCCACCTCCGACGACCGACTCCAGTTCCTGCCCCTGCCAAGCATCACGCCCGTCGGCGTCAGCGGCATCCGCCGGGTGCTGGTGGTCGGGCCGCCGGGGTTCGACCTCGCCCCACACCGCCGGCAGCTCAACGGTGGGGAGTTGATCGACCTGGATACCAAAAAGCCGGTCGCGATGCTGTCCGGCGTCGCCAGCACGGACAAAGGCGTGATGCCATACCTTGGCGAGTCGGAGACGTGGAGCACCGTCACGCCGGTCATCCTGCCGGGGTACGACGACCCGAACGGGCTGCGGAAGAAGCTGAAGCAACGGGTAGACGCGGAACAGCAGAAACACCTGCTCGAACGGCTGAACGCACGGATTCTCGGCTTGATCTGGAAGGCATTTCGCCAGGCCGGTTGGACGGACGACGCGCTCGTGGGGGCGTCGGTGGAGTACCGCACGGTTGGCTGGTTCCGCGGGCTGGATGTGGCGAAGGCATACGACTTGCCTCCCCTGAAGTATCCACGGTATCACCTCCGCGTCCGTTTCCCCCGCAAGGTGCGTGGCCCCATTACTATCGGGGCCGGGCGGTATCGCGGCTTCGGGTTGCTCGCTCGTGACGATGGAATATATTGAATCTATGGTGGCTTAGTAGACATTTTCACTGGCTATATTTTTAAGCATATGGCTCGATTTGCGATGCAGCGATCCAACTCCGTCCACACCGTCACCACCATGCTGCTGGCCATCACCAGCCCGACGGGCAATCGCTCGGCCTTGCCGCCGGTGACGCGGACCCTCCCGCAGGCCGAGTTGTTCCATCGGGCTATCATCGGCCGGCTGGGCAATGGCCAGCGTGTCAACTGCCCGGAACTCACCGGGAAAGACGAGTTCGATCGGCCCCTGCATGACCACCACGATCATGCCCACACCATTCCGGTGGATCTGGATGGCGATGGCCGCCTCGACCACATCCTCATTTACGCGGCGATGGGACTTCGCGACGTGGCCCAGCGCGCCATCCGCACGCTCCGGCGAACGTGGACCAAAGGCGGGGCGGGTGATCTCCAAGTCGCCGTCGTCGGCAGCGGGGACCTGGAGATGCTACGGCGTCTGCCGCCGCCTCTCTGTCGCCAGCTCGAAGAGATTCTTGGTCCGCCCGAGGGTGCGGAGTTTTGGCAGAGCGTCACGCCGTTGGTGCTGCCGCGGTTTCTCAAGTCCAAAGGCAAAGACACGCTCGAAGGGCAGGTTCAAGCGGAATTGGCTTCACGAGGCTTGCCGGCCGCCGAGTGGATTGAAGTCGATCGACAACTCACCATCGATCTACGTCACTTCGTGCGCCGACGAGTGCACGGCGGAGTGCCGCCCAAGCAGGACGCCGGCTACGGCTTGCGGTTGCGGTTCGCTAAACCAGTCCGCGGCCCGTTGCTGCTCGGCTACGCCTCGCACTACGGCCTCGGTCTGTTTCGTGCCTGCGTGGCCGCGCCCCACATCATCATCCAAACAGATCGCGACGCTCCTCCCAGTTGAGCCGCTTAGATTCCTAACGCATCGACTGCTCAACACCAGTTACACTGCTTTTGTTTAATCGCACCGTAATTCCACTTGTTCGTTGATGTCGCCGCCTTCGCGAGTTCGGCCGATTAGGTTCGTCCGCGGTACCAATCCGACATCAAGGCATCGGAATGCCTCCCGCCATGGGTGGCCCACCTGCGGCCGGCAAACCACCGGCCATGGGTGGCCCGCCTGCGGCTGGTAAACCACCCGCCATGGGTGGCCCACCTGCGGCCGGCAAACCTCCAGGTCCACCTGGCCCGCCCCCCGTACTACTCGAGGTGATCTGCAGAGGGGGAGGAACCGAGGGTTGAGTACTCGGGTAGGCACTCCAATCGAGGTAGAAGAAGACCGCAGCGGCAATCTGGGCGAGCAGCGAGATCACCAGCAAACCCACCCAGACATCCGATTTGACGGGGGGTGCTTGCGTCCCCGTGTTCTTGGATCGAGCCATTTGTTCCTCTCCTCTCTGCTAGTTATTTGCCGCCCAGAGGATCGACCCCTACTCGGTCATTGACCAACATCGGGCCATTGTGGCGTCCAATAGCCTCCGCAACAGCGGATTTGGGGGTGACTTCAACGATCCGCACCTTGCCGACATACTTGGGGTTGGTACCCAACCGATAGACACTCAGTTCATGACCCCGTTGGATGCCATCATCACTGCCGATGCTAATCGTGATGAGGTTGTTATCGACTTTCTTCACCAGACCTTCGACGTTGCTGGGCGGGGGCGACTTGGCCATGATCCCAGGCAGACGACCCGAGCCGCCGACTCCACTGGCCAGGGCACGAGCCGCGACCAGTTCTTTCTCCAAGCGCATGACATCGGCAGCGAGGGAGGCCGCTCGATCTTTGTAGGCATCGCGGTCGATTTCGGCGGCGGTTTTGGCATCGTTCAGGTCATTCTTTTCTTTCACCAGTTGGTCGTTGCGGGTGCGTTCCGCTTTGATCTGCTCCACGAGCTTGGCGGTGTCAGCGGCGCGGCGGCGGACATCCTCAGTCGAGATGCTCGCGGTGCCCTCGGCTTCTTTGATTTTGCGATTGAGGTCGGCAATCTGTTTGTCGCGGAGAGAGAGGTCCGTTTTGAGACGGTCGATGGCCTTGCCCCGAGCGTCGAGGACAGCGATTGCCTTGCTAGCGACTTTGCTGGGATCGGCATCCTGGATGTCGGCGACACCCGCCTTAGCCAGTTCCGCATTGAGTTGTTTTTTTTCGTTGATCAGTTGGGTGAGTTGGCTACTGAACGATTTGGCCTGACCAGTGGCAACGGTGTACTGGGTTTCGAGTTTTTTAAAGCCTTCGGCCCAGTGCGTTCGAGTCGAATAATCCATGACGGCGAAAGCCCCAACGACGAGGCTGAACACCAGATTCATGATGACAAGAAGCTTTCCGACGGTCGTCATGCCCTGGTCCCCCCCGCGCGGCCGGGTCATTTCAACCGTCCGCGCACACACCGGCGAAACGATTTCTGTGAATGGGCGTCCTCATGCCGTCTGAACGAAGAAATGTCAACGGCAATTTAGTCTAACGGGAATCTTTAGCCGAGTCCAGCCCCTCAAGACGTTTCAGAGTGGCTTGCAAGGCAGCAATCTGAGCGTCGAGAGCCTCGATCCGTTCGGCAACGACGGCCCCCTCGACGAGAGCCTTGGTTTCGAGGTGGGAAACAGCGGCCAACTCGGAGCGCAGATCGAGTTGTTTGCGACGTTCACGAGCCAGAGCGTCACGCAGGCCTCCCTTGACTCCCTTGGGCGGCACGAGTTTCTGGGTTAGCTCGATATCCTGCTGGAACAAGGTGTTGAGTTCTTTCAGGATTCCTTCGTTCTCGGCGATGGCTTTTTCTAGCAAACCGTTATAGGCGGCAATCGACTGCAGAGGTTGTTTGTTACGGTCCTGAGCCTCGATGCGGGTCATGCCGGTCGGATGCTTGGGGTCGAGCTTGGGTCGGCCATCTTCTTGGTATTCGGTGGTGCGAGCCGGATTTTCCACCGAGGCAGCCCGTCGCAAATGAACTAGTTCTTGAGCATAGGCCAGTTGGTACTTCAGACGACGAGCTTCGTTGGCAAGAATTTTCTTCTCGGCAAGCTGGATGCCGTCCTGAGTGAGTTTGATCATGTTCTCGGCATCGCGGAGTTCGGCTTTGCGTTGGGCCGTCAGACCGGCCGGCTCACCCGGTTTGGCGGCACGATCCGTGAAATCTATACGATTGACAGAGGTCGACATGGCAATCGCTGCCAGAGCCACGCTCAGCACGAGGTTGGCCAGCACGAATAGTTTGCCGAAGAAGGTCATGAGTGGCTGCTCCCTAGACGATAGGCGGTGAGAGTTCTAGAGACAATTCGGTCAGCGCTGGGCTGACTTGGCTTGGGCGACCTGAACTTTTTGTTCCAACTGGCGAATAACTTGTTCGCGTTGCGACAGTTGTTCGAGGAGGTCGCGGCCGCGCAGCCGGGCCATGCGGACTCGTTCGGTCAACTGCTGCAGTTGTTTGAGCGTGGTCTCGGTTTCTTCGCGTGCCGCTTTGAGTTCAGCTTCGGCTTGTTCGACATCGGCGAGACGGCTTTTGACGGTAAGGGCCTGTTTATTTTTGTTTAGGGTATTTTCTTCAATACTGGCGAGTTCCTCACGCCATCGAGCCGCAAGGAGACGAGCTTGCTCCAGCAGGAGAAATTCATCGGAAAGAAACTGCGTGCGTTCATCGTCGATGGCAGCAGAGATTTGAGCCTCGATCTCGCGCAGAGCTGCCGCCCGAGCAGAGACGGCAGCCAGACCGGTCTTGATGCCACACACCACATAAACACGTGTTTGATAGCGTAACAACTCTTCGGGATTGCTGGCAAGTGTGTTGCTCAGACCCAACAGCAACCGGGCAATCGCTGCACGCTGTGACGTTTGAGAGTTTTTAGGACGATCCTCTGCGGCACTGGTGGATTGTTCGGCCGTGGTCAGGGCCGCAGCAAAAAGGGTATCCAAGCGTTTGAGCATCACCTGACGTTGGGATTGGATGGCTTCGGCAAACAGGGCATCCAGATTGACCGGAGCCGAAGCTTCGCGTGGCAGTTTGGCGGCGATCCAATTCGTATAAGCCTCGCTAGGAACGCCACCCTGGGCACGAACTACCAAGCGAAACGCTGCCTCGAAAGTGCGATCTTCTCCGGTGGCTCCGGACCGCTTCGCTTCCGTCAGCGCCACTTGGTAGCGGTTCTTCAGAGCCTCTAACGTCTTGTCATCGCGAAAGTGAGCTTGGATCGCCAAGTATTCGTCTCGCTCCAGGAGGGTATCGGCAAAGGGCATCAGGATGTTGGCCAGGAGCAACGATTGTGCCCGCGGATCGGCCTGCTGAGCGGCCACCATGCCGTCAATGCGCGAGCGAACGGCGGCGACTTCGTCGAGTTGGGTACGAGCGGGGTTGCCACCGACGTTACGAAAGAGAGCCTGAAGCGTGTCGTCGGTCAAATGATCCACGATCGCAATGCCACGCTTGTCTGTTAGGTTGTTATCCAGAGGAATCCCTTGGAGCATCAAATCATAACGCAAAACAACATAACTCCATTGCTGCCGCACACCATAATCGACGGCAGCCAAATAGACGAGCGCGGCCGCTCCAAGCAGGTTCAAAACCGTCAGGATTTTACCGAGCAACGACATGGCTGGCAGTCCCCGTCACTGGGATGGAATGGCCTAGAAGCTCCCTGCGGAAGCGCAGGTAACCACAAAATATTGTGCCCGATGGATCAAGCCCCCGCCAGGGCAAAGCGAGGCTTTTTTTGCTTGTTTGGTCGGAGCAAACCACACGAAGCGTCTAAAGGAAGCCCCTGATTGGGCGACTCCAAGGTCTTTCAGAAAAAAATCACGAGCAACGAACCAGTTCGCGAGGTAGAATGGTTGTATCTGATCCACGGAAAAATCAGGATAGGGGAATGGCCTCGGCGATGAGTCCGTTGCAAGTCGTCGGTAAATACGAACTGCTGGCAGAGATCGCACGCGGCGGGATGGGCTCGATTTATCGAGGACGCGACCGCGAAACCGGTACGATTGTCGCCGTCAAAATTATGCCGCCCCACATGGCAGCCAATCATGTCTTGCTCAAACGTTTCGAGCAAGAATTCAAGGCCGCCAGCCGCCTCGATCATCCCAACATTGTGCGTGCGCTGGATTACGGCGATACGGGCAGTTCGCCTTATCTCGTCATGGAATTTGTGGAAGGCGAATCGCTGGGGCAAAAGCTCGAACGCGAAGGCCGTATGTCCGAAACCGAAGCGGTACGCATCATCGCACAGGTGGCCCAAGGATTACATCGCGCCCACAAAGAAGGCATGGTGCATCGCGATGTCAAACCTGACAACGTTTTGATCCGTGTGGATGGGGTGGCCAAGCTCGCCGATCTGGGCCTAGTCAAGGAAACCGAGGCCGACCTGAATCTCACCAAGACCGGACGCGGCCTGGGCACGCCACACTTTATGGCCCCTGAACAGTTTCGCAATGCCAAAGGAGCCGACGCCCGGTGCGACATATACAGCCTCGGGGCGACGCTGTATCAGATGGTGACCGGCGAGCTACCCTTCAAGTCGTCGGGGCCTTTGGATGCCTGGATGAAGAAGATTCAGAATGATCTGATTCCGCCACGCGAACTGGTTCCCACCCTTTCCGAACGGATCAACTGGGCCATTCTGCGGGCCATGAGCGCCGACCCGGACCAACGCCCCAGCACCTGCCGCGAATTCGTCGAAGACCTCACCGGACACAGCACTCGCCGCGTGGCTACCGTGCGTAGCGGCAACGCCGACTTATGGTATCTCATTTACAAGGATGACGAAGGCACCACCCACACTGTCAAAGGTAGTACCGCTGCGATTCGCCGTTCTCTCAAGGATGGACTGCTGGGCGATGCTTCGAATATTCGCGCCAGCCGACAAAAAACTGGACCGTTTGAGGCTCTCAAAGGCTATCCCGAGTTTCGCGATCTGATCGTGGCGGCGGCCCCCTTGCCGGTTCCGGGGGCCACCCCTGTTACGCCTAAGCCCACCAACAACACTCGGCCGATGCAAAAGCAATCGACGACCGAGTCTCCCGTTTACAAGCCTCGCAAGGCAACGACCGAAGCCGCTCCGCACATTCCATTGGCTCCCTCTCGGCGAGCCGACGATGCTCCTTTGCCCTGGCTGACGTGGTTGATGGTGTTGGCCGTTGCCCTGGCGAGTGCCTTGGCAGCGTTTTTCTTTTTACCCAAAGGTTGGCTGGGTTAAGCATCGGCGGAAGCAGCCTGCAAGGAAGGTCGCAGGCCCCAACGCGAGCTGGTTGAGTGCTTATTCCTCTCGTAGGGCGTAGAAGGCGGCCTCGCGTTCGGCCAGCTTCGAGATGCCGGCCATCGCCTTGCCCCCGCCGGTGAACAGCATCCCGCGATACACCTGCTGCGTCCGCGGGAACTTGATGGCAAACTCCAGCATGTGTGGCTTGGGGCCGATCCGTCCGTGAACCTCGTACTTCGCCCCATCTCGATCGGAATAATAGTAGCCGCTTAGCTTGCCGTCGTCATTGGCCGATAGCACGAGCTTGCCAGAGCGTCGGCCGTCGTCATGCAGCTTAAAGGAGCCGTTGAAGTGTCGCGGTTCGACGGTGTCGCCCATGACAAAAGCAGTGCCCTTTTTGGGTTCGACCGCCGGGTCATGCTCGGTGAGGATGTAAAGTTTCGCTTGGGCGACCGGTTCGAGGTGCAGTTGATCCTCCTGCACCACGAAACGCAGGTCGCCGCCCAACGCCTCGGGCACGATCTGCCCCATGTCTAAGCTCAGGCGAAAGCCCGCAAACAGGGCCAGATTTTTCCCCTCCGCCACGATCTGTCTTTCTTCGCCCTCCTTGTAGGTGACGAAGCGTTCGATGACGAGGATCGGCACCGTTTTGTCGCCGGGCAACTTTTGCTTGCCGGCCGTCACCAGTAGTTTGGCCCAACGATCGGCATTGGTTTTGACGAAGAGCATGGCCGCGCCGGAACGCGGCAGCGCGCGGTCGTGGTCGATGATTTGCGTGGGGGAAAGCTGTTTCACTTCCTTGATGCGTTTGCCGTTCTCGACCAGCCGCTCACAATCGCGCGGCAAGTAGAAGTCAAACAAATCCGCCCGCGCGAAACCAGCTAAACACAGCAACGCAATCAAACAACGCATGATGGACCCTCCAACCCGGCTGATTCTTTCCTCATCCTTGGCTGCTTTATCTCTTGATGGCGTAACTTAGGCTCAGCAAAGCAAAGGAGGTGGCCAGGGCCGGGTCCATCTCGCCGAAGGTTTTGTCGCCCTTGTTGCTGAAGCCACCATTTTCCATTTGCCGCTTCTGTAGTGCTTCGAGCAGATCCTTGCGCCAGTTGTGCTTTTTGCCGTCGGCCGTTTCAAACTCCTCTTCGCCTAGGGCATCCATAGCCTTGGCGAAGGTGTGGTAATAGTAGTAGAGGCCGGCGTTCTTCATACCGGGGTTCTCATCCAGCGTGTAATGCTTGCGAATCCAACGGATGGCTCCTTGCACGCGGGGATCGCTCTTGGTGACACCAGCGTACAAGAAGCTCTTCAGGCCACCGTAGGTCATGGCTCCCACGGAGCGAAGCCCGCCCTCGCCGACGGCATGGCCTTCTTCATCGACATCAAGACGATAGACAAAGCCGCCCTGGTCGTCCTCCTTGGCCTTGGTGGCAAAGGGCAGATCATTGCCCTTTTCCTTGTCGGGCAGGTTCTGACAGCGGGAGATAAACTTCAGGGCACGCTGGACCGCGGGATCATCCTTGGGCACGCCCGCGGCTAGGAGCGATTCCAGGAAAAACTGGGTGTTGCTCAGATCGGGCTTGCCCGTGCCGTCGTAGCTGGCCCCGCCCACTTGAATACTTTTGTTCGCCGGGTCGTCAATCTGCAATTTTTTGAGGAAAGCAGCGGCATTTTTCAAAATCGTGTCATATTTCTTGTCGGTGTTGACTTCCTTCAGAGCCATGATGGCCACGCTGGTGGTGTAGTTTTGCAGCCCTTTGCCGTAGATGCCGCCGTCTTTCTTCACCAACGATTCGAGGTACTTTAGCGCCTTGGCAACCACGGGGTCATCGGCAGGCACGCCGTGACGCACCAACGCCGCTATTGCCAAGGCGGTGACGCCCGGCCCCATGCGGGGATCGCTGAAGGAGCCGTCGGCTTTCTGCTGCTTTTTCAGAAAAACAATCGCCTTGTCGGCAATGGTCTTGGCCTGGTCAGGATCGGCTTGTGCGGGGGTGATTCCCAATACGACCACAGCGAGCACCAAGCCACACAGGAGGGAACGCATGCTGGCAATCTCCAGGAATGTCAAGGGCGACCGGCACGTCTGATGCAACAACGGTGCCGATCTTCTTTTCCGCCTCATGGAGGCCCACTGGTCGCTTGGCGTGATGAAACGCTAAGCACGCCTGATGAAAACCTGCGCACTTATCTTACGTCGGCGGCGGCGAGTCGGCCAGTTGTTCCTCGGTTTGCTATAGTGTGGAGGTAGCGTAGGCATGCGGCGGTGTTCGAGGAACGCATGGCGATTGTACTGGCGACCGTGGCGGTGCTGGGCCACCTAGTTTTGCTCGTGGGCACGCACAACTACCTTTACGGCCAGCCTTTTCCGAAATGGGCCAGCAAGCTGGTACATTTGGTCCATCTGCTCGCATTCTTGGCTTTGCCTGCGGGGTTGTTGCTCGGTTGGGGGCCAGAGCTACAAGGGCTGTTGAGCTGGCCACCGAGTAGCACGACACATTTGCTGATTCTGACCTACCTGGGAGTCTGTACCGTCTTTGCCCTGGGCGTGTTGCCTGCCGTCACACTCGCCCGAGCCAGGCGACGCGATGCCGCCTGCGAACGCCAGATCGAGGTCCTGCAGATTCCTTGTCGTCGCTCTAGCCATTGGCTAGCCCGGTTGCCCGGCAACGAGATCTACTCGCTGGCTTGTCAGCGCATGAGCGTTCGCTTGCCGCGTTTGCTGCCCTCCTTGGAGGGGTTGACCATCTTGCACCTGACGGATCTGCATTTTCATGGCATTCCCGCTCGCGATTACTTCGAGGCCTTGGTAGCTCGCTGCAATCAATGGCAACCGGACCTCATCGTTCTCACCGGGGATATCGTGGATAGTGACGACCACCATCGCTGGATTGTGCCCCTACTCGGTCGCCTGCGCTGGAAAGTGGCCGCCTTTGCGATTTTGGGCAACCATGATTTTCGACACCAACCGCAACGGGTGCGTCGTCGCCTGTGTCGCATTGGCTTTCAGGTTGTGAGCAACACCTGCCACACTCTCTGTGTACGCGATACTCTCCTACACGTCATCGGTCATGAAGGACCGTGGCTCAGGCCCGAGCCTGACCTGTCGGCCCTGTCACCCGAGGGGTTGCGGATTTGCCTCAGCCACACGCCCGACAACGCCCCTTGGGGAGTTCGCGTCGGCATCGACTTGATGCTCAGCGGCCATGTCCACGGGGGCCAAATTCGCTTGCCGCTCATCGGCCCGGTGTTCATGCCCAGCGTCTATGGCCGACGCTGGGATCAAGGGGTTTATGCCATCGGGCCGATGCGGTTGGTGGTGAGTCGGGGTATTTCCGGCGAACATCCGGTGCGATATGGGTGCCGACCCGAGGTTTCGCTGTTGACGCTGCGCTGCCTGTGCCCTCACGAGGCCAGAGGAGACGAGGACCAGATAGACCAGGCCAAGGCAACATAGGCCCCCTGCCAGACATCTCAGGGTTTGCTGGTGAGGCGTTGGACGGTTCCCTTGCCTGCCTTGGCTAACTGCTCCGTGGTCGCGAATGCCGGGTCCGCATCGACCAGCGTCACGGGCCGAGGCGCAAGCAACCCAAACGCTGTCGGCACGTCCAACACACGCAGGATGCCCAAAAAGTGTGGCCCCTGGAGATGGCTGGGCGTCGGCCGGATCGCCACCACCGCCTCGATGCTTGGCTCGAACAAGGCCGCATAAGCCAGCAATACCGCGGCCTGATCCTCGGCGATGCCGCGGATCTTGCCCTTTTCACCGGCTAGATGACGAGAGGCGGCGGCGATGCGCTCGACGCGTAGGCGGTCCATGGTGGTGCCCACCAGCACATGCGACCGTTCCAGCGTGTTGGGCTGCTTACGCGGCGGAATGGCCGGCACTCGCACCGCCCAGACAGGCCCCGAGTCGGCATAGGGCAGCAACGGTTTGGCGTCATCGCCCTGGTACAGCACTAGCAGGGTCGGCGCTCCCTTGCCTTCGCGCAGCTTCTCTAAGCCTGCGTCGCTGGCCGCGATCCTCTCCGGCAAGCCATAAAATGGCCCCTGGCGCAAGCGTGTGAGCATGCCTCGCTTCCAGATGGCAAACTCGCTCTCGGCCGGGATACGCACACGCGGCAGACGCAGCCATTGCTCGTCGATCTTGGCGTTGAGCGTCTCCTTGGGCCGATCCTCGTCCGTCGGGAAGACCCGCAATTGCTCGCCCTTGAGGGGCTTGGCGGTAGCATCCTCCACGGCAGCGCGATCGTTCTTGAGGTGCCGCTGGAAGAAGGCAAAGACGGCCTTGCGCAAATCGGGACGATAATCGTGCCCCCCGGCGCTGACATACTCTTCGACTGCTTCGGGTTGGCCTAGCAGTTGATACACCTCACGCAGCTTGGCTATTAGCCGACGGTTGCCATCCATCGGGAATAGAGGGTCTTTGTCGGAGTTGGCCAAGAGCAGCGGCCGCGGCGCGATGAGGGCGGGAATCGTCGCCCAATCCCATCCATAGATGTTCACCAAGAACATACAATCACAATGCTGGTTAATCACGCGATCGCTGACGTAGCTTTTCAAATCGCTGATGCCGCTGACGGGCACGGCCACCTGGACGCGATCGTCGGCAGCGGCGACCCAAATGGTCGTTGCTCCGCCGCCGCTGATGCCGGTGACACCGATCCGTCGGGCATCGACCTCGGGACGCGACACGAGGTAATCAATGCCCCGGATGCCGTTCCAGCATTCGACACCAGCGGGCGTGTAGCCTCGCGAAATCCAGTGGAAACGGTTGAGGTTGTAGGTGCCATGATGTACGCCGGGTATCTCACCGAGTTGCAGCGTATCGACTATCAGACACACATAGCCATGCGTCGCGAACCACATGCCATGCTCCTGAAAAGCCGTCTTGTTGCCGTCTCGCCCTCGGTTGGTGTGTCCGCACAAATACAGGATCGCGGGGAATTTGCCCTCGCTCTTGGCGGGCCGATACAGATTGGCGGTGACATACAACCCGGGGCGACTCTGATAGTGCAGCTTCTCGATGACGACGCCCTCGCGCTGGACGGTGCCGGTCACCTTGGCCTGTAAGGGCGTGCGGGGTGGCAAGGGCCACAGCCCGAGCATGTCGAGGTATTCTCGGCGTAAGGCGGGTAGTTTGGCCTGCCACTGTTCGCGAGATTTGGCCCCGGCAAGGAAGCGGCCCGAGAGGATCTGCACGCGGCGATCCAGAAAGCTTTCGTCATGCGGCACGAGCAAACAAGCAAGCCAGATCATGATGTTTCTCCGAAGGGTTTGGAAGGATCCAGCACCAGCCAGCACAGCAAAGCCGCCCCGTGCAGCGACAGCCACACCCCCAGGGCAAATTCCCAACCCTGCCACGCCACCATCCCGGACCATAGCGACACCATCGCATAGGCACCCAAGTTCCCAGCCATGTTCATCGAACCGAACACCACAGGCAGATATTTGCCGCTCAGGTCGATCACCAGAGCATAGGCGGCAGGAGAACTGAAATTGAAGAAAAACGAACCGACAGCCAGCAACACACACGCCAGATAAACATTTGTGACGAAGTACGCGGCCGCGTACCAAAACAAGCAGAAGCCCAGGCCCAGCAAAGCCACGCCATTGCGGGCCAGATAGCGACTGCGGGTGCGTCGCAACAAAAGATCCGAGAGGATGCCGCCGATCAACCCACCGCCGACGCCCGCGTACTGTGGCCACGAGGCCAGGAAGGTGGCTTGCTTGCGGTCCAGATCGCGTTGGGTTTCAAGATAGGTCGGCAGGCGAGCCTCGAAGAAACGCGGGGCCGCTGCCCGGAAAAATTGTTGCGTGCAGAGCAAGAGGATCGGCAAGCTAAGGATCGCTGCAAGTGAAGGATTGAGCCATGGTAGGCGGGTGCCGGCTTGTTCCGAGGTCATGGTGTCCTCCTGGGCCGACTCGCTCCTTTTTACCCCACTGTGGTTTGACTGCTCGGACAACAACGCCAACTCCGCGGCATTCACCCCGGGATGCTCCTGCGGGCGATTGCGAAACCACCCATAAAACCACACGGCCCACACAAAGCCTGGCACGGAGTAGAGCAAAAAGACGCTCTGCCAACTCAGCGGCGAATGTAATAGATACGGAAAGCCGACCGGCTCCAACAGATAGCCGACCACCGCACTTCCCGTGGCACCGCCCAGGAGCATAAAGGAGTTGAGCAACGCCGTCGCCGTGCCGCGTAAGTTCGCAGGATACCAAGTGGCCAGGATCAAGGTGGCCGCCGGGAAGATGCCGGCCTGGAAGAGGCCCATGAGGGTGCGGCCGAGGTATAGCTCCCAGAATTCGACAGCCAAGCCACAGATCACCAAAGCCAACGACCAGCCCACGGCATACAACGGCAAAACCAGACGCGGCCCCCAGAGCTTGGCCAACCAGCCCGAAGGAATCTGCATCAAGGTGTAGGTCAGAAAAAAAGCTCCGTTGGCGATGTCCAGCTGCGTCGCCGTCACCCCGATGGTCTTTTCGATGGTCGTAGCGGCCGGCCCCACGCAATTGCGCTGGATGTAATTGATGGCCGTGATGATCAGCAGAGCCAGCAGGACGTAATGGCGAACGCGAGTGGGGCGGGTGGATGGATCCATCAGGGAAACCTCACGGGGGGATGCCGATTATGGTACGGTCCAACGAGGAAAAGACCGCTGTGAACGGTTGGTCAGCCGAGGCGATGCGGTGTGATTCGTTTGGTGTTGTCTCCCAGGAAGCGTCCCTATCATAGCAGCGGAGACATAGCAGCGGAGAGGGCTTCGCGTAGGCGTTTGGGTCGCGGGAATCGCATACATGGCACGTTATATTGTCGGCATCGATCTGGGCACTACCAATAGCGCCTTGGCGTATGTGGATCTGGAACGCACACCCCGTGCCACGGCCCGCGTTCAGCCCACCCCGTTTGCCGTTCCGCAACTCGTTGCTCCGGGTGAACTGAAGGAGCGGCCGCTCTTGCCATCGTTTCTCTACTTGCCGGGCCCATACGATCTGCCGCCGGGTTCGACGGCGTTGCCCTGGGCTGGCCAGCGGGATTATGTCGTGGGGGAATTTGCCCGCAACCAGGGAGCCAAGGTGCCCGGTCGGCTGGTCAGTTCGGCCAAGTCGTGGCTATGCCATCCGGGCGTGGATCGTGGTTCGCCCCTGGTGCCGTGGAGCGCCCCGCCGGAAGTGCCGCGCTTGTCGCCCGTGGAAGTCTCCAAGCGGTATCTGGGCCATTTTGTCGAGGCGTGGAATCACCGCCTAGCCCGCGAGAACCATGAAGAGACGCTCGAAAAACAGGCCATTATCCTGACGGTGCCGGCCAGTTTTGATGATGTGGCTCGGACGCTGACCATGCAAGCAGCGACCCAAGCGGGGCTGCAAAACGTTACGCTGCTGGAGGAGCCACAGGCGGCGTTTTATTGCTGGCTGGCGACGCATCCGCCCAGTGAGGCGGTGGCGTTGAAGCCCGGCTCGCATTGCTTGGTCGTCGATGTGGGGGGCGGCACCACGGATTTCAGCCTGATTCAGGCGGTCGAAGACAAGGGCGAACTGGCCTTCACCCGCCGGGCCGTCGGCGATCATCTGCTTTTGGGCGGCGACAACATGGACTTGGCCTTGGCGAAATACGTGGAAAGCAAGCTACCCCAGGCCGGGCGTCTCGATGCCACCCAGTATGCCCTGTTGACGCAAGCCTGCCGCGCCGCCAAGGAAAAATTGCTCGGCCCCGAACCGCCTGCGGAAGTCAGTGTGTCCATCGTCGGCCGTGGCCGAAGTGTCGTCGGCGCTACGCTGCACACTAAGCTAACGCCCGACGAGGTGCGCCAGGTACTCTTTGAGGGATTCTTTCCGCAGTGTGGCCGCGAGGAGCGTGCCAGCCGTGCCGCCCGGGCCGGTCTGCACGAGATGGGCCTACCGTATGTCAGCGATCCAGCCATCACGCGGCATCTGGCCTCGTTTTTGAAGGATCAAGGGGATGTGGTGCCCGATGCCATCCTGTTCAACGGCGGAGTGTTTCAGCCCGAGACGCTGCGGTCGCGGCTGCTGCAAACGCTGCAAGCATGGTATGGTCCGAGTTGGTCGCCGCTCGTTCTCACCAACCCCTCGCTCGATCTGGCCGTCGCCCTCGGTGCGGGTTACTTTGGCTGGATTCGCCACATCGGCGGCAAACGGATCGGCGGCGGCATCCCGCGGAGTTACTATGTCGGCGTGGGGGCCGCTACGGGTGAAACCGGCCAGGCCGAGAAGAATACCGTGCTGTGTGTGGTGCCGCAGCAACTCGAAGAAGGCCAACAGGTCGAGTTACCCCGGCCGCAACTGGAGTTGTCCCTGGGTCAGCCGGTGACCTTTCCGCTGTATTCGTCCACGGTGCGAGCCGACGACAAGCCGGGCGATCTGCTCACGCTCGCGCCGGAACAGTTGCTGCAATTGCCGCCCTTGACCACCGTATTACGCGGCGGCAAACGCTCGGGGGTGCGGAATGTGCCGGTGACCTTGTTGGCTCGTTCGACGCCGATCGGTACGCTGGAACTGTTTTGCGTGGCACGCGATGGGGGCGGCAACCGCTGGCGACTGGAGTTCAATCTCCGCGAACTCGTCAAGGACAGCAACCCCCGCGAGGCCGACGAGGTCCGCGACGACAGCCTCAGCGAAGTTTGGGAAGAGGAAAAAGTCCAGGCCGCCGCCCAAGCCCTCCGTGCCACCTTTGCCGCCTTCACCTTGCCCCCGGCCGAACTGCCCAAAGCTCTGGAATCCGCTCTGGAGGCCAGCCGCTCGCACTGGCCCACCAGCCTGTGCCGTCGCCTGTGGGATTTCCTGGCCGAGACGGCCGAGGGCCGCCGCAAGTCACCGGCCCATTTAACGCGCTGGTTCAACCTGGCGGGGCATTGTCTGCGGCCCGGTTTTGGCGATAGCCTGGATAGCTATCGCATCGAGACGTTGTGGAAACTGCTGGCTACGCCCCAGCGGGTCGCCGGTGCCGTGACCGCCAAGGCCGTCGAAGGCGGGGCGGATCAGTGGATTTTGTGGCGACGCGTCGCGGGCGGGCTCAATGCCGGCCTGCAACAAGCACTCTTCGAGCGGTTGCGGCCGCACCTGATCCCCGGCAAAAACAAACCCGCATACAAACCTGCGGTCAATGAACGGGTCGAGATGTGGCGTGCCGCCGCTAGCCTTGAGCGTCTGGCGGTCGCGCACAAGCAAGCGCTGGGGGAGGTGCTGATCCCGCAGTTGCGTCGTCCACCGCTGCCGCCCTACTTGCTGTGGTCGCTGACCCGGCTGGGAGCGCGGCGACTGGTGTATGGCCCACTCAACGCGGTGCTGCATCCGCAAATGGTCGAAAGCTGGCTCGGGGCCCTGCTGCCCCTGGAGCCGACCAGCGAGAGCGAGCGCTTAGCCTGGCACTTCTGTCTGGCGCAACTGGCACGTCGTACCGGCCAACGCGCGCTGGACATCAGCGAGATGCTGCAACAGAAAGTTCTCGACTGCTTGCGGCAACAACAAGCCAACGCGCAACTTCTGGCTATGGTCGAGACCGTGACAGAATCCCACGCTGAGGAACAAGGCCAACTCCTAGGTGACTCCCTGCCGATCGGCCTACGCTTGGTCGCGCCGGCCGAGTGATCTTGCTACACCAATTCGATCGGCGTTTCGAGTGCGAGAACGCAATCCCCTACGCTGCCTCGGTCGTCGGCTCGGCCGGGAGCCGAGCCAGAACCCATTCAGCCATCGTGCGAACGGGTTCTTCGGCTTCTAATAGGGGCGTCAAAACCTCGCGAGTTCGTTGGGCGTCTTCGGTGGCTCGCGAGAGCATCAGAGCCGCGTGTGTCCGCTTGATTTCGTCTTTGCTCCGCAAGCGGTCGATCATTTTGATCCAGGTTGTGTCGTCCATCGAAGCATCCTCCAGGGTCGATTATCGGCCAACGACACAAGGTACTTGAGATGAGAGCAGGTTCGACCTCAGCGGGACAGCGGACGCATTTCGACCCAGTGGGTGCGGACGTTGTTGGCCGTGGGCACGGTCCAGCGTTGGTTGTCTTTGCCGGTGATGGTGTGGGTGTGTTGGTGTGTGCCTTTGGCATCGTTCCAGGCGAACGTCACCTCCAGGGGGTCGCGTCGCGGCACGGCATAGGCGAGATGCACCTCGGCACGAGCGATCGCCTTGCCGCCGTTGTTGCGGAAACGCACCAGCACCTCACGCAGCGGGCGATCCGAGGGCAGAGTCGTTTCCCCCCAACAGAAGCTCTGCGACCAGAAATCTTTCGGCTCGTCACCTTGACGTTGGATACGCCAATCTTTGACCACCGCTTGCCAACTCTTGCCTTGGTCGCCCGACCACTCGATCTGGTAGGTGATCTTGGGATCGGGCGGCGAACTCGAGCGCAGATGAGCTGCCGCATACAACACAACGGCTGGTTCGCCGCGCGGCGTGGCCAGCCGCAGCGTGACCGTAGGACTGTCAAACTTGCCGGCCACGAGATGCGCCAGAGCCTGCGGTTTAGTCGGCCCGGCGGAAACGATCGCCGTGTCGCTGGCCTCATAACGGACTATACTGCCGTTGTCGCGTAGGTGTGGCATGACCGACGCATTGGCCTGGCACACGGTGCGGATCGTCAGGCCACTGCCACGCAACTGCTCTTTGCTCGCCTGCAGACGCAGCCAGTATTGCCGATACCCCTTGGCCTGATCGGTCAGATCCAGCGAACCGTCTAGGGGGCCAGCCTCGTGCCACGTCTGACCACAATCAACCGAGAGCGCTACCTGGGGGATGCCTTTGCCCTGCACCACTAGACCATTTCGGCAGCCATCGACATACACCCCCCAGGGGCCTTTGCCTGCCGGCGTCGCGGCGATGAGGTACGGGCTTTGAAATGCCAGGGTAACGTGTTTGTCATCCTCGGCGATCACGCCTTCTTTGTAGTCGTCCGTGGCAAAATTTGGGACATAGGTGAAAACAGCGTTAGCGAAGCGAGCCTGGCCCGGCTTGTAGCCCGCACCGGTCTTGGAGCCAAACATCGCCTCGGGCTGATTCACCCAGGTATGGGAGCGCTCCGGCCCGGGAATGCCGCCCGTGTTGTAGTTGCGCCCCCAGAACACATACGTTTTGCCATCCTCCAGCCCCGGAGCCAGATACCGCCGTAACGTCTCGCCCCGCCGCAGATGCACCCGGGGCGGCGGACCAGCATAACCGGCCAAATACTCTGCCACGCGGTATTGGGCATAGCTGGAATTGTCGCCCGGATGCAGACCGCAGATCAACCAACCTCGCTGCCGCTCGGGGCGGTAACGCCGATCCGTGAGCCGTTTCCAGTCGGCGGCAATTTCCCGCATGCCTAAGAGACGTTTGCCCTGGGCATCGAAAATGACGGTGGAGAGATCATGATCGAGCAACACCCATTGTCCCTTGCCATACGGACCACCGGTCAGAAACACCTCAAACGCCGAGTGGCCATGGGTGCCGACGGCGCGGCCGCGAGCGTGGCCCAGAAGCTGCTGCATTTCGGCGACCCACTGGCAATGGGTGGTGCCACACAGCCCAAAGCCATGGGCGAACAAGCCGGTCCAGTACTCGCGGGTGCGGCTATCCAACCCCTTGCCAAATCCCAGCCCCCAGAGGTTCTCGGCCCCTTCTTCGCCGTGCCAATAGTGGGTGTTGCGCCACAACCAGGCGGCTAGGGCTTTGTCCTCGTCGCTGACCGCCTCTCGTCCGGTAACTCGTTTGTAAAGGGCAGCCTGGGTGGCAAACAGTCGCGGCCAAGTCGAGCAACTCGCCTCGCCGGGATACCACGGGTGATCGCTTTGCAGCTGAGGATCGCCCACGCCGGCCCGCGTTAGCAGCGGCCATGCAAGCAGAATTACGCAAACCACGCGGCACATCGCAAGTCCCTCCCGGAAGACGGCCCATTGTAGCACGGCTAACCTAGTAGGAGTGGTCTCCGCGAGCAAGCGTCGTGAGAGATGGCCGCATCACCCCAGAACCGCCCCAATCTACCTACGGGGAACTCTTCACTTGTTAGGAGAACCGAATATCTTCCCCGAGCCGCATCAACCCCTCGCGGGCATGATGGGCCACGTCTCTATCCTCGGCGTCGGCCAGCTTATCGAGATCAGGCCAGAGCAGGGTAAGTCCCTCGTTAACAATCGACTGGATCGCCTCGTAGACCACCTGTGGGTTTTCGTTGGTCAAGCGATGGCGATACCAAGTGAGAGCTTGGCGTTCGCCTAGACGGGCTAAGGCCGCGCGGGCCGCCTGCCGCACCTCGGGGTTGCCATCGCGCTGCAGTGCTTCTTGCAGGGTCAAGAGGACGTCCCGGCGTTGCAGGGGCTCCCACCAACCCAGGCTAGAGATGGCAGCCTGGCGGTAGGTCGGATCCCAATCACGAGCAGCTAGCAAAAGTAGCGCTTCGGTGGGGGGCGAACCGTGATGACGCAGCGATCGCAGGATGGCCCGGTAGGGCAGTTCCGGTCCGACCGAGGGCCGACGCGGCGAGTGGGTGCGTGGCCGGCTCTGGGTGCGACGTACCAGTGGCACCTTGGCCAACACCATCTCGCGCAAGGTTGGCCCCACACGGGGATCACGAGACCACAACAGCACCTCGATGGCGGTCTCGGCATGGGGATAGCGCGGCTGCGTCAAGAGCGGCAAAATCGCATCGGCCGCCTCAGCCCGTAAATCCGCCAGGGCCAGAAGGATTTCTTTTTGTTCCGCCAGGGAGACGCGCGGCAAGTGGCGACTCAGGGCCAACGGGGCATCGCTGAGGTAATCTTCGAGAGAGGGTTCGATGGCACTGAGTCGCGAAACCTGCCAATCGAACGCTTCGCGCTCGCTACTTTCGTCACTTTGGGCTTCGCTGAGATGCTCGGCCCGACGCAAGAATCGTAGGGTTTCGTGGAAGATGCGCACGACGAGCGGATCGATGACCTCCGGGCGATGATCCCAGAGCGTTTCCACGAGTTCGCCCAAGCGTGCTTCACTGACCACCAGGGGCGGCACACCCGAGCGCAACCCCTGCATGGCCCGTAGCAACACGCGCAGGGCGCTGCGACCCAAGGGCGTCGTCGCTTGGCGTACATATCCAGCAAAGCCCAAAAAACAGATCGTCTCGGCAGCCAGGAACTGACTCAGAGGCACCTCACCGGCCTGCTCGGCCGTCCGCAACAGATGCGGCAGGCTTTGTGATCGGTTCAAAACACGCAGCCCGTTGGCCAAGTCGATCCAGTACCACGATTGTTCGATCTGGTCGTCGGTCAGGCGTCGGCCTAGTTGTCGTTCGAGGATGCGTCCGGCATCTTCGGTACCCAGTTCGGCCAGGGCCCGGACTTGAACCACGAATTGCATCCCCGGACGCATGCTGGATTCGATGGCGGCGATCTCACCGCGTTCGAGTAGTTCGCGGAAGCGGGCCTTGGTCGATTCCAGGGCCGCTTCGTTGAGTTGGCCCCCCTGTAGAAGTTCGATGTGCTGCCGACTAATGGGGGAAAGCTCCTCACGAGGCAGAGTGCGGCGTTGGCGTCGTGCCAACAGAAGCACTGCTGGCACCACAATCAGAAACAGTACGAAAACAATCGTCACCGCATGCATGGGGCCTCGCCACTTCCGCCATCACTCGCCGCGTATCTGTCCTTCACCATAGACGATGTACTTATAGGTCGTCAATTCCCTCAAACCACACGGGCCACGGGCGTGTAATCGATCGGTGCTGATGCCGATCTCCGCTCCTAAACCCAGCTCATAGCCATCATGAAAGCGGGTGCTGGCATTAACGAACACCGCGGCACTGTCCACCTCTTGAGTAAATCGCCGCGCCGCTGCTAGATCCCGTGTCACGATGGCCTCGGTATGCCCGGAACCATGCAGGCCAATGTGTTCGAGAGCTTGATCCAGGTCGGCCACCACTCGTACCGAGAGTATCAACCCCAGATACTCCGTGTGGTAATCCTCGGCCGTGGCCGCTCGGGCTTGAGGAACGAGACGGCACGTCACCGGACAGCCTCTTAATTCTACACCATGAGAGAGTAACACGGTGGCCATTTCAGGGAGAAAGGTCTCAGCGAGGGCGGCATCGACCAGCAGGCATTCCGCCGCATTGCACACGCCGGGCCGTTGACATTTGGCATTGAGTACCACCCGCCGTGCCATCTCCAGGTCGGCACTCTGATGGACATACACATGACACAATCCCTTGTAGTGTTTTAGCACGGGCATAGTGGCCTCGGCAGCGACGCGGCGGATGAGGCTCTCGCCCCCGCGGGGGATAACCAGATCGATACGATCGTTCATCTGGAGCAGTTGGCCGACTATCTCGCGTTCGGGCCGATCCACGAACTGAACGGCCTCGACAGGCAGACCGACCGTCTGGAGCGTCTGCTGAATCAAGGCAAACAAGGCCGCGTTGGAGTGCAACGCCTCCTTGCCACCCCGAAGGATGACAGCGTTGCCACTTTTGACGCACAAGGCGGCCGCATCGAGCGTGACGTTGGGGCGTGATTCGAAGAGGAAGAGCAAAACGCCCAGGGGCACGCGGACTTTGCGCACCTCCAAGCCATTGGGCCGGATCGACCCTTCGACTACTTCACCCACGGGATCGGGCAACGCCGCCACTTGACGCAAGCCCTCGGCCGCCTGAGCCAGCCTGTCCGGTGTTAGCCGGAGACGATCGACCTGAGCCGAACTCAACTCATAATGCGGGGCCGCCTGCACATCACGGGCGTTGGCTGCCAAGAGCATCTCCTGCTGAGTCAGGAGGACATCGGCCAGGGCGTTCAACCAGGCATTCTTGGCAGCGCTCGAAGCTCGCGCTAGTAGGGAAGCCCCCCGACGAGCGCGATCAGCCAGATTTCGGCACCAGGGTTGGAAATCGCTCATGACTCATCCATCAGAGAGGCTCATAGCCCGTCCCACCGACACCTGTCCCACCGGCAACCGTTGCGAGACGGGCTTCTCAGCGAGCAGGAGGTACCGCCGGATTTAAGCCTTCGATCGATAGGCCGCTGCTGCGTAACTCGAAACTGACGCGTTGGGACGGCCCGACCGGGGCCAGCTCGAAATCCTTGGGTAACTGGACCACGAATGTTTCATTATAGATGCCTGCGGTATATTTGCCCAGACGCAGATCAACATAAACCACCACCTTGGGCGCTTCTTCGCGCGGTGGGCCGATGATCTTCAAGGCAACTTTGCCGTCGCGTTCATCCACGAAGCGCGGGGTGAAGTCAAATTGGGGCGGCACGAGAAACATGACCGGTACATCGGTCAATTCATACGTCTTGCGCGCCTGGCCGGGTACGCGAATCTTCACCACCGGGGGGGTCACCTTCACCGGTCGGCCCTCGATTTCCTCGACCAGATGGGCTCGCCCGATCGCCGCCTCTTCCGGTTTGGCCAGCAGCGGCCGACGGGGCAATTCCGAAGGCACGGTGGGGATGGCCTGCATGCGTTCGAGCACTTCGCGAGGCCCGCGGACCAATACCTCGGCTGGCTCGATCAGCACGGGACCGATCGGCCCTTCACGGACATGATCGAACCGCACCGGAAAGCGTTTTTCATCCATGCGATGCAGCGTGTAGCTGACGCGGTTGCGGCCATCCAGGGTCAGGGCGTTGATGCCGAGGGGAGTATTGATGTCGCCGCGTTCCACAACGACGACATCGTTGATGCGAGAGAGATTAAGCTTGTCGTCGGGCACGGTGATGGTTTTGACGACCTCGATCTCTTTGCGCTGCAACATGCCGTGCAACTCACGCAGGCGGTAAGGCGGACCACTGAAGCTGGCCAAGATTTGCGCTTCGGAGCTAAGCT
>Ga0272446_1002851_pt1 | contig 22795 bp, 19 predicted proteins | sample YNPCB0061_FD_194587 | JGI IMG/M metagenome (GOLD analysis project Ga0272446, IMG submission 194587) | Hot spring microbial mat communities from Yellowstone National Park, WY, United States - YNP-CB-006-1 | ecosystem: Environmental > Aquatic > Thermal springs > Hot (42-90C) > Sediment | place... | reverse complement strand
GTATAGATCCAGTCGGGTTTGCCGAAGAGCAAATCCTGCTGGAGCTGGACCACCAGGCTCATGACGGGATGGACTTGAAATCGAACGGTTCCGTTGATGTAGGGGCCCATAAGAAAGGATGGGGCTGTGGTATCGCTGGTGGATTGAAAACAGGGCCGAATGCCCGTTCCAAGCCCATAGATCGCCTTGGGAGTTTCAAAGGGGAAATTGAGGCCGATTTTGAGGGGAATTAAAAAATCAGCCTGAGTCGAACCGGAGGCCGTTTGTTCCGTGTGGATACCAAAATCGGCTCCCCCTACCACGTCCATACCCGGACGAACCTGCATTTGATAGGTAATGCCGGTGGTTAAGTAGGTGGTTTTGTAGTTAAAAAAATTGACCCCCAGGTTCCCAGAAATAAGGCTTTTTGGGCCCTCGGCGAAGGCCAAGAGGGTCATACAAAAGAATATAAAAATAAATAATGATTTTTTCACCGGTTATCTCCTGGTCTTAAAAATATAGCAGAGTCCGCTGGAATTCAAGGGAGCCCTGGTTAAACTTAAAGCCCCTTGACATTTTATGACCGTCGGTCACAGTATTACCTAGAGTCATATTCTGAACAGTTTACAGGAGAGCCCATGGGAATTCCGGAACGAAAACAACGGGAACGGGACGAACGGCGCCGTCTTATTTTTGATAAGACCAAGGAGTTGATTTTAGAGCAGGGGCTGAGCGGTTTTAGTATGCAGGACGTGGCCCGGGAAACCGAACTGAGCAAGGGAACCCTCTATCTGTACTTTGAAAACAAGGAAGCCCTCCTTTCCGCCCTTTTGGACGAGGCGGTGGAGGCCTTTTTGGCTTTCGTGGGGAACCGCGTCTCGGATTCGATGACGGGAATCGAAGCTCTGCGGGCGTTGTGGTCCGCGTATATGGAACTTTTTGGGGAATCCCAGGATGTGTTTATTATGATCGGCATTAAAAACTTCATCGATCCGAATTTTCCCCTTGTTCCGCCCCCGGAGGGGGAGGATACCGACATGCCCCACTACCATTTGGTGAACTATATTGTCTCGATTTTACAGAGAGGTCTGGACGATGGAACCCTATCGACTGAAATTCCCGCCCCGCAAATCGCCCGAAGCGTTCTGCTCATCGCCTCGGCTATTATCGACCACGTGGCTAAATTGCCCCGGACCAAACGGGACACCACGCTGATCCAACGGGAAATGAGAAACGTTTTTGAGCTGATGCTCCGGGGCCTTGCGGCTCCGGGAACGAAGCAGGCGGACCTGACGCTTCGCTAAAGGATGGTTGTATGAAGCGCTTTTTCAAATATCCCTGGATGATCATCGCCCTTGTTACTATCATCACCGTATTTTTTGCTTTCCAACTAAGACGGGCGGAGGTGGATAACAACAACTTCCGTTTCGTTCCCGCTAACGATCCGGCGCGCTTATTATCCAAAAAAATCGACGATACCTTTGGAAGCCAAGTTTTTATCCTGGTGGGGCTCCATCGGCCCTACGATTCGGTTCTGGACGCGGATTTTCTTAAAACCCTACGAACCTATACCGAAGAAATAAAGAAACTTCCCATGGTGGATAAGGTAGAATCGATCGTATCCTCCGATTATATCACCGGAACCAGCGATTCCATCGTGGTGGAAAGTCTGGTCCCCAAGGATTTTTCCGGAACAACCCAGGAGGTGGATACCCTGAAGGGGCGCCTTTTAAGCTGGGACCTGTACCGGCGGGGGCTCATTTCCGAGGACCTGCAGGCGACCCAGGTGCTGATTACCCTAAAAATTACTATGGAGGACGCGGGGAAGTCGGATGTCATGGATACCTACCACGAAATCCAACGGTTAGCCCGACAAGCCTCCTTTAAGGGAACTTCGGTCTACTATGCCGGGTTACCGGTACTCAGCGTGGAAATCAGTCAAGCCACGTCCAAGGACCTACGATTTTTAATTCCCCTGGTGATCCTGGTGGTCATGACGGTGCTTGCCCTCTCCTTTAGGCGTCTGAAGGGGGTACTCTTACCCCTGTTGACGGTGCTCATTTCCACTATCTGGGCCATGGGAGCCATGCCCCTTGTGGGTATCCGTCTATCGATCCTTTCCACCGTACTCCCGGTTATCCTGATGGCCGTGGGAAGCGCTTACGGAATTCATGTGGTAAGCCATTATTTTGATGAAATCGCCGCGGAGCCAAACCTTTCCCGGGAGGAATTTGAAAACCGTCTGTTCGTACTTTTACGGCGGGTAGGCCGTCCCGTTTTCTTAGCGGCCCTCACCACCTTTGTGGGCTTTGTATCCTTCTGTTTTACCACCGTGGTACCAATCTTTGAATTCGGCCTCTTTTCCAGTTTTGGAGTTATCGCGGCTTTTATCGTATCGGTCACCTTTATTCCAGCCCTCTTATTGATCCTGGGCCCGGAAAATCGAAAAGCCGCTGAAGGAAAGGAGAAACCCTTTCAAGATCCCCTCAGCGACCTTATCGCCGACACCTTTACCCAGGTGGTTCGGAAACGACGGACGATTGTCCTTTTGTCGGGAGTTTTACTGCTGGTATCTTTGGCGGGACTTTCCAAGCTGGTGGTGGACAACGTGCTGGTGGAATATTTTAAACCCACCACCGAAGTGGCCCGATCGGACCGTTTTATTCGGGAAAATTTTGGGGGGTCCAAGGTCGTGAGCGTGGTGGTCTCTTCGCCGGTTAAGGGGAGGGTTTTAAAACCCGACGTCCTGGGGCCCCTGGATGGACTGGAAACCTACCTGACCAGCTCGGTTCCCGAGGTGGGAAAGGTGATGGGCTTTACCGATTTGATAAAACGGATAAACCAGGTATTCAACGTGGACGCTCCCCCCGGGGGGCTCGCGGCGCTCCCAAGCCCCCCCGCCCCAGCCTCCCAACCGGCAAAGAATGGTACTCCAACCCAGGAGGGATCCTTCGGTTTTGGGTTTGCCGATACGGGGACCCCCGACGGGGGTCCCCCCAGCGCGGGGGTGGCGAGGACGGGTAGTGTATCGCCGACGGAGCCCCAGGGAAGCCTAGGGACCAAAGGGCCCTCCAATCCGCCCCTGACGGATCAGGGTATGGCGGATCTTCTGAGCCGAGCCCTGGATGCTGGAACCTTTGGAACTCCTACGGCGGACCGGATCATCAAAAACCTGTATAGGCTGGTCAACTACCACGGCTACGGGTACTACGAAATTCCCGTGGATCCCCGCCGGTATGGGAAAACCAGCGACGAGGAACTGCAAAACCTGGTATCCAACTATTTGGTCCTTCTTTCAGGAAATATCAGTTCCTACGCCGACGATCCCCTGGAACCCAAGGCTATTCGGTTGAACATCCTCCTGCGGACAGTGGGGCAGATCGATACGAACCGGGCCATAGAAGCGATTAACCGGTACGTGGCCGACCGGTTTCCCCAGGACGTAAAGGTGGAAGTGGGGGGAACCGCCCTGGTAGAACGGTCCCTGAACAACCTGGTCGTCCAGTCCCAGCTTGTGTCGATTCTGATTTCCATATTCCTTGTTTTTTTGATCCTGGCTATCTATTACCGTTCAATAATCGCGGGGTTGATCGGCCTAACGCCCCTGAGCATTTCGGTGCTTATCAATTTCGCGGTCATGGGTTTCGTGGGGATTAAATTAAACATTGGGACCGCCCTGGTGGCCAGCGTGAGCGTGGGGATCGGTATCGATTATACGATCCACTACATGGCGGCGTACCATCATGAGTATTTGGCCACCCAGGGCCGGGGGGATTTTATACGGAAGACCTTTTACAGCTCCGGCAAGGCTATTATCTTTAACGCCCTTTCTGTCGGAGCGGGGTTCGCGGTCCTGATGCTGTCCCAATTTGTCATTTTAGAGGATTTGGGCCTCCTCATCGCCCTTACCATGGGAACGAGCGCCCTAATTGCCCTGATGTTGTTACCGGTTTTACTCGATTGGATCAAACCATCGTTTATTAAACGGCCCCTTGCCTCGGACGCGGAAGAGGGAGCCTTGAAAAACACCGTAAGAAAAGGAGAGTAAGATGAAAGGATCTCTAGCGATTTTATTGATAGGCCTTATGGGAACCCTGGGGCTCTGGGCCGAATCGGCGGACCAAATCGTGGCCCATTCCCGAAATCGAATCCAAAAGAACACCGTATCCACCCGGGCCAAAATGATTATCAGCGCCAAAGACGGGAGCACCACCGAACGGCTGGTGGATCAATACTCCAGCTACGCCGGAGGCAGAACTCGGACGGTGGTGATTTTCCAGAAACCCCCATCCGTAGCGGGAACCCGGTTCCTTACCATCGAAAACCCCGGTAAGGACGATGACCGGTGGATATTCCTCCCTTCCCTGGGAAAAATCCGCAGAATTTCCGGCGGCGAGGGTTCCAATAGCTTCGTGGGCACCGATTTTTCCTATGACGATATCTCCTCCACGGACCGGAAGGTGGACCTGGATAATCACACCATGCTCAAACAGGAGGATTATCAGGGAAAGACCTGTTACGTTATCCAATCCATACCGAAGGATGCGGCGTACCAATACTCCAAAATGATATCCTGGATCGACATAAAAACCCTGGTAGCCTATAAATTGGAACTCTACGATCATCAAGATCGGCTGGTAAAGGTGATGGAGGTCCAGGATTTAAAGGATATCCAGGGCCGCCTTACCCCGACGCTGTCTAAGATGTCCAGCGTTCAAAACGGAACCTCCACCACCCTTTCGGTAGAAATACTCAAATACGATGACCCCATCCCCGAAGGGGTCTTTACCACCCGATTCCTAGAAACCGGGAGGCCCTAAATGAAAGGGCCACGCCGTTCGGTATTATCGATCCTGGCTTTCGGTCTTTTAACCGTCGTTCCCCAGCTCCCGGCCCAACAGTTTGGCTTTGGGGATGGGACGGCCGCTTCGGACAGTTCCAGCGGGAACGGAACCCCCGGGACAACGGTGGCCGGGACAACTGCTTCAGGAACCACAGGCCCCGAGGCAACAACGGGCTCGAACGTCCGGCTCGGGGGGGAATTAACCGTCGCGGGGACCCTTTTTGTGGACCCGCTGGACCAGGTGGGGAACCAAAGCCTGGGGGATCTGAGCACCGCCCGGCTTAACTTTGACGCCACGGAATCCAAGGTGGAAGCGACGATCCGCTTAAAGCTCTCCTCCGCCATCCTTTCGACCGACCCGTCTCGGATTATAGACGAGGCTCTGCTCCGGTTTTATTTAGGGCCCCTCACCCTGGACGGAGGCATTATCAAGGCCACCTGGGGCCGGGCGGATAGCCAGGATCCCCTGGACGTCATCAATCCCCTGGACCTTTCGGACCTAACGGTGACCGATACCATGGAACGGAAGATAGGCCGACCCATGGTGCGCATCGACGGAGCCCTGGGGGATCTTTCCAAAATCGAAGGTATCTTTCTCCCCAACTTCCAGGGGAACCGGATCGATCTTTCGGGCCGCTGGATTCCGGAGCAACTGCGGACCCTGGAAACGACGTTTCATAAAACAAGCGACGACATCGTCAAATTGCTCGGCGATACGTCCACCCTTAGCTACGCCCAGGGGGGGCTCCGCTTTACCACCACCACCGCGTCGTTGGATTGGGGACTCCAGTATTTCTACGGTTTCCTGCCCCTGCCGGCGGCAAAAATTATTCCCCAACCGCCTCCCTATTATGTTAATCTTTCACAGCTTTCCTACAACCGGTACCACCAGATCGCCCTGGATGGGGCCACCGTCCTTGGGGGCTTTAACCTGCGGGCGGAGGGGGGCGCCAACGTTACCGATGACCTGGGGGGCGATAAACCGGACGTGTATAACCCGGCCCTGGTGTTCTCCCTGGGCTTTGACCGGGACACCCTGTGGGGGATTAACTTGAATCTCCAGTACCATGGGTCCTACCGTCTGATGAACGACAAGGTGGGGTCCTACCCCTTCGACATAGAAGCGAATACCCCAGCCCTGTGGACTCGAGTCACGGCGGTCCTTTCCCAAAGCCTCTTTAACGACCTCTTCTCCTGGAAACTTACGGGACTTTGGGGTGTCCAGGATCAGGATTATCTGATTATGCCCCGTCTGGCGTGGAAGGTGGCCGACGCGGAGCTGGCCCTGGAGGGGGGTATCTTTGGGGGGGCCTCGTCGGGGCAACTGGGATGGTACGGGAATAACGACTATATCAAAGTATCCCTGGATTATACGTTTTAATACTTAAGCCCCATAGGAGCCGTAGTAGGGATGCCCTAGGCGCCAAAGTTTGGGTAAGGAAGCCTTACTTGCTCAGCTTCCGTGGAATACCTTACACTCTCCCTATCAAAATCATAGCGCCAAAGGAGTCTGGTATGGTAAGGCACGAAAAGGACGTTCCAGCGTCGGAAATGAAGGGTGAGGGAGTCCAAGGGGTTTCCAAAAGGATTGTGATCGGTCCCCAGGACGGATACAACGGATTTTTCCGGGTTTTTACGGTACAACCGGGGGGAACTTCCCCGTACCACCAGCACCCCTGGTGGCATGCCAATTATGTTTTGGAGGGGGAAGGCCACATCCTCATCGATGGGAAGGAACATCCGGTGACCCCTGGTTCGGTGGCCTATATCGAGGGGGGTAAACAGCACCGGTTCGTGAATACCGGCAAGGGGCCCCTTAAATTTATCTGCCTCGTTCCGCCGGAGGGCGACGGGTACTAAAAAACAGGGATTGGCTTTGGCAAACTTGGAACTAAAACCCCTGCGGGAGGGGGTCTACTACCTGCCTTCCGCTTCCAACGTGGGGTTTTGCGAGGGGCCCCGCTCTTCGGTTTTGATCGATTCGCTTAATGACGCCGACGGGGGAAGAAAAATCCTAAAAGCCCTGGAAGCGGCGGGTAAACGGGTAGACGCGGTGGCCCTGACCCACTCCAACGCAGACCACATGGGGGGCGCGGCCTTTATCGCCTCCCGTGTGGGAGGCTCGGTGTACGCTTCCCGGATGGAAGGGGCCTTCTGCGCCGATCCCCTCCTGGAGCCGAGTTTTCTCTACGGCGGCTACCCGCCTAAGGAATTGCGGGGGAAGTTTTTTATCGCCCCGGCCTGCCCGACCAGCGTCCTTTCCCCCGAAGCGCCCCCCGAGGAACTGGAAAATTTCCAGGTAATTCCCCTGCCCGGGCACTATTTTGGCCAGGTGGGGTACCAGTTCGGGGGCGTTCTGTTTGTGGGAGACGCCCTGTTCGGAGACCGGGTGATAGAAAAACATCCCGTTTTTTTTGTCTACCAGGTGGCGGATTTTCTTGAAAGCCTGGAACGAATTCGCCAATGGGCGGCCGCCCAAGCCTCGGTCCCGATTTCACCGGCCACCCCGCCGCCCCTGGTGGTTCCCAGCCACGGGGAACCAACGGAGGACATCGGGGCCCTTGTAGACCTGAACCGACGGACGGTGGAGCGGATCGCCGAAACCCTGGTGGAACTGTGCGAGCAGGAGCGGAGTTCGGAAAACCTGTTAAGCCTCTTTTGCGAGCGTTTTTCCATCACCCTGGATTGGGCCCAATACGCCCTGGTGCTTTCCACCATCCGTTCGTACCTGGTGTACCTGCGGGAACAGGAGCGACTTACCGCTTATTTTGACCGCCAGAGGCTTCTCTGGAAGCGAACCTAATCGCCTTGGCCGAACCGTTCCTGGGAAAAGGCGGTGGAAAGCAATTCCCGGGTATAGCTTTCCTGGGGGTGGTTGAATATTTGCTCCGCCGGGCCCCGCTCCACCACCCGGCCATGGCGCATGATGATCACATCGTGGCACAGGCTCCGAACGACCCGCAGGTCATGGCTGATAAAAATATACGATAAACCGTGTCGGATCTGCAGGTCCTTGAGGAGGGCCACGATTTGAAACTGGACCGTCCTATCCAGACTGGAGGTGGGCTCGTCCAGGACGAGGATCTCCGGCTTTAGGACCAAAGCCCGGGCTATGGCGATTCTCTGCCGCTGGCCCCCGGAAAATTCGTTGGGATACCGGTCCAAAAACTCCGGATTCCCCAGGCCCACATCCGAAAGGGCCTGTAAAACCTGGAGCCGCCGCTCTTCCTCGGTTCCCAGGCGGTGAACCAAAAGCCCCTCGCCGACCAGTTCCCGGATTGTCAACCGGGGACTGAGGGATCCGTAGGGGTCCTGGAAGATAATTTGAATCTTCCGCCGGAAGGGTCGCAGTTCCTTCTCCGAAAGCCGACGGATATCGAAACCCTGGATAATCAGGGACCCTTCGCTCTGTTCAAGCCGTAGAAGAGCCTTGGCCAGGGTCGTTTTTCCGCACCCGCTTTCCCCCACGATCCCCAGGGTTTTCCCCCGGTGCAAACTAAAATCCACCCCGTCCACCGCCTTAACGTACCCGTGGATACGCCGGAGGAAACCCCGCTTAAGGGGATAGTGGACCCGCAAATTGTTCACCTCGGCGATCGTTTCGCCCTCTTCTGCCGCTTCCTCTGGACCCTCCGAAGCTTCGGTACCGATCAGTTCCACCGTATAGGGGTGTTGAGGATGGGCAAACAGGTCCTCCACCGGGCCGGTTTCCACGATGTGGCCGTCCCGCATGACCGCTACCCGATCGGCCAAACGCCGAACTATCCCCAGGTCGTGGGTAATAAAAAGGACCGCCATCCCCAGTTCCCGTTGAAGTTCCTTGATGAGGGAGAGGATCTGGGCCTGAACGGTCACATCCAAGGCCGTGGTGGGTTCGTCGGCGATAAAAAGTTTTGGATCGTTGATCAACGCCAGGGCGATCATCACCCGTTGGCGCTCCCCCCCGGAAAGTTGGTGGGGGTACGCGTGGATCCGCTGGGCCGCGTTGGCGAGCCCTACCCGTTCCAAACGATGGATGATCTCGGCGCGACATTGGGGGGCAGGGAGAAACCTGTGGAGCCGTAAGGATTCGGCGAGCTGTTTTTCTATCGTATGAAGGGGGTTGAGGGATATCATGGGTTCCTGGAATACCATACCAATATCCCGTCCCCGGAGGGACCGCAACTCCGCGTCAGGTAGGGCTAAAATATCCTTCCCCTCAAAGAGGATACTCCCCCGGGGGTAGGAAATAGACGCCTCGTCGTAGAGCCGCAAAAACGCCTGGGCGGTGACCGTTTTTCCGGAACCGCTTTCCCCCACCAGGGCGAAAATCTCCCCCCGGTGTATATCAAAATTGATGCCGTGGACCACGGGATTCGCGGCGGTTCCTCGACCGAACACGGCGTGGAAATCCCGTACCTGGGCTAAAATTTCGCTCATCGGGCCCTCCGGGGATCAAAGGCGTCCCGGACGCCCTCGCCGATAAACACGAGCAGGGTTAGGGAAGCGGCTAAAACCACAAAAGCGGAGATTCCCAGCCACGGGGCCTGGAGGTTCGCCTTTCCCTGGGCCAGGAGTTCCCCCAGGGAGGGGGAACCCACCGGAAGCCCGTAACCCAAAAAATCCAAGGATGTCAGGGTGGTGATGGAACCTCCCAGGATAAAGGGGAGGTAGCTTAAGGTGCTGGTCATGGCGTTGGGCAGAATGTGGACAAAGATGATACGGCGGTGACCCATCCCCAGGGCCCGAGCGGCCAGGACGTACTCGAAGTTTCGGGCCCGCAGAAATTCCGCCCGAACGACCCCCACCAGGCCCATCCAACCGAAAAGAAGCGTTATGCCCAGGAGCCACCAAAAGTTCGGCTCCACCACGGAAGAAAGTATAATGAGCAGAAATAGGGTGGGCATGCCGGACCAGACCTCCATAAACCGTTGAAACAGAAGATCCAAAAGTCCCCCAAAATACCCCTGCAGGGCCCCCGCGATAATCCCAAGGATGGACGAAAGGAAGGTAAGGGTCAAACCGAAGAGGACGGAAATTCGAAACCCGTAGAGCAACCGGGCCAGCACGTCCCGGCCATTTTCGTCGGTGCCCAGCCAATTGGTCGCCGTGGGAGGCGATGGGGCAGGACTGGGCAGGTCATAGTTGATCGTGGCGTAACTGAACCGAATGGGGGGCCAGAGCATCCAACCCGCCTTTTGTATCAGCTCCGCCACGTAGGGGTCCCGATAATCGGCGGGGGTATCAAAATCCCCTCCAAAGGCGGTTTCGGGATAATCTTTCCAGAGGGGGAAATAACTCTTCCCCTGGTACTGAATATAGAGGGGCTTATCGTTGGCTAAGAAATCGGACAGCAAACTGACGCCGAAGAGGGTTAAAAACACCCAGAGGGACACGAAGGCCCGTCGGTTTTGCGTAAACCGGAGCCATCGGCGCTCACCGGCGGAATGTCGTACCTTGACGGGTTGGGGGCTCAAGGCTTGGTCGTTCATCGGCGTCCCTCAAAGTCGATCCGGGGGTCGATAACCGTATACATGAGGTCGCTCAGGAGGGTTAAAAGGAGCCCCAGGAGGGTAAAAATATAGAGGGTCGCGAACATCACCGGATAATCCCTCTGCATGGTCGCCTCAAAGCCCAAAAGGCCCAGCCCTTCCAGGGAAAAGATCACCTCCACCAACATGGAACCGGTAAAGAACATACTGATAAGGGCCGCGGGAAACGAAGCGATAACGATAAGCATGGCATTTCGAAACACGTGGCCCAGGAGGACCGCCCGTTCGGTAAGGCCCTTGGCGCGGGCGGTCATCACGTACTGCTTGTTGATCTCTTCCAAGAATGAATTTTTTGTAAGCATGGTCAAGGACGCGAATCCGCCGATGGTCATGGCGGTAATGGGGAGCACCAGATGCCAAAAATAGTCGAGAATTTTCTGAGGGAGGCTTAAATGGGCAATGTTAACCGACCACAGGCCCCGGAGGGGAAAGATTTTTAAAAAACTCCCGCCGGCAAACAGAACGACCAGCAGAACCGCAAAAAGAAACGATGGGATAGCGTTTCCCAACACGATGGCCGTACTGGTCCAAACGTCGAAACGGCTACCGTGCTTTACCGCCTTTTTTATTCCCAGGGGGATGGATACCAGATAAATTATCAGGGTACTCCAAATCCCCAGGGACGCGGAAACGGGGATCCGCTCGATAATCAGGGCCATCACCGATCGGCCCTTAAAAAGACTATCCCCAAAATTGAAGGTCAAATAGTCCCTTAACATGGTTAGGTAGCGAACCCAGAGGGGTTTATCGAACCCGTAGCGTTTTTCAATTTCCTTAATCACCTGGGGATCCAGACCTCGGCTTCCTCGGTAACCGCTACCCTGCCCCTTTGTATCCGAAGGGATCAGCTCTTTAGCGTTTTTAGCCTCGGTTACCTCGGTCCGACCGACCCCGGATAGGCGTTCCATGGACATATTCGACCGGATACCCTGCATTTGGGCCACCGCTTGGTCCACCGGTCCCCCGGGGGCTATTTGTACGATAAAAAAATTCACCGTGATAATAGCCCACAGGGTAGGAATAATCAGGAGAAGCCGTCGTACAATGTAGGCCAGCATCCTACTTGATCCACCAGGTATCCAGACCTACGGCGTATTTGGGCCGTACAGAGGGCTTATCAAATTTATTGGCGTAGGCAAGACGGAACATGCTGATATACCACTGGGGAATCACGTAGTGGTTCCAGGTTAAAACCCTATCCAAGGCTCGGCCCCAGTACAAAAGGGCCTGTTCGTCGTTTTGATGGGCTATAATCCCATCGATAAGATAATCCACCGCCGGATCCTGCACCCCCGCGCTGTTCCAGGTAGAATCGATATAGTTGGACCGCCAAACGATGCTTAGGTTGGAGCTGGGATAAAAATTAGTCCCAAACCCCTGGGCTATCATATCGTAATCCCGAGATCGAAGCCGGTTGGTGAACTGGGTGGTATCCACCATCCTTATTTTCATCTCCACCCCCATCCGTTCTAAATTTTTCTGCAGGGGCAGGGCAATTCGTTCGGTAGAGGGGCTGTATATTAAAAGCTCAAACACCAAAGGCTCGCCGGTTTTTACGTTGATCAACCTTTGCCCCCGCAGTTCCCAACCCGCGCTTTTAAACAGGTCCAGGGCACTGCGGATCTGGGACCGGATATTTCCCGTACCGTCGGTAACGGGGGGGTTGTACTCCTGGGTAAACACTTCCGGGGGTATTTTATCCCCTATGGGTTCTAGAATTTTTCGTTCCTCGGGGCTTGGGAGTCCCGTAGCGGCGTAGGGGGTGTTCTGGAAATAACTACGGGTCCGAGTATATTGATTGTAGAAGAGATTCTTGTTCATCCATTCAAAGTCCAAAGCCAGATTGATGGCCATACGGACCCGCCGATCCTGAAACAGGGGCCGTTGAATATTGAACACAAAGGCCTGCATGGGCTGGGGGATTTCATGGGGAACCTCTTCCTTGACAATCTTTCCCGAATCAAAGGCCGGGCCCTTATACTGGGTAGCCCAGTTCATGGCCACGTTTTCTTCCCGAAAATCATACTCCCCCGCCTTAAAGGCTTCGAAGGCCACCGTATCGTCCCGGTAATAATCGTAGCGGATGGTATCAAAGTTCATCTTTCCCACGTTGACCGGCAACGTAGCGGCCCAATAATTTTTTATACGCTCGTAGGTTACGTACTGACCCATTTTATAATCCTTAACCCGGTAGGGCCCCGTTCCTTCGGGGGGCGTCAACAGGGGTTCGGAAAAATCGCGGGAGCTCCAAAAGCTCTTGGGGAGAATCGCCAAACTCGCCAGACTGAGCATCAGTTCCTTATCCCCCTTGGAGGGAAGGGTAAACCGAACCCGTAAACGATCCAGAGCCTGGACCTTAACCCCCTCGTAGTAGGCCTTAAACTGGGGAACCCCCTTTTCGTAAAAGGTATGGAACGAAAAAACCACGTCATCCGATGTAATGGGAGCGCCATTTTGAGCACGGGCGGCGGGATTTATAAAAAACGTGATGGAAGAATAATCATCCGGGTACTGAACCTTTTCGGCTATCAGGGGATAGTACACCTCGATCTCATCGTCCGAAGCCACGAGGAGGGTATCGTAGAGGCCCTCGATCCCCGCAGGCGAAAGTCCCCGCAGGGCGTAACGGTTAAAATTATCGTAGGTACCGATGGAATGGAGGGTCAAGGAGCCCCCTTTGGGAGCCTTGGGATTCACATAATCAAAATGTTTAAATCCCGCCTTATACTTAGGTACGCCGTGCAGGGCGATCGCGGAGGCCTCAATCGTTTTAGGCGTCTGTGCCCATACCGAAAGGGTCCCGATAAAAAGTAGCAGACCGAGCGTATAAAAGGGTCCCCGATTCATTACAACTCCTCCCCGAATTTAAAGGTTTCCGGTACATGGATACGGATAGAAAATCAATTTCCCCATCCTACGTTACATATAAATTAACGGAACGCTAAAACTTGCCAAATTTGTATCAACGGCAAAACAACGCACACCACGATAAAAACCGTTTCTAGAATTAAAAACTTTCGTTCCGTGGAGTCGGTTTTAACCATCTCGTAGACCGACGAAAGTACGTCCAATCGCCGTTCCACCGATCGGCTCCAACCGTCGGTATTAAAGATAGAGCAGAGCCGATCGTAAATTTGCCCTAAATAATAATCCCCGATAATTTTGGCCGAATTTTCCAAATTTTCCAATATAAAAAGGGCCTCAAAACGGAGGGCCTGTATTCGGGCAAATTTTCTTTGGGGAGCCCGGCCCTTGAGCCTGGCCCGGGGCTTCCGGGATCCGTGGCCTCGAATACCGTAGACCGTCAGATCCTTTTCCGCCTCATCAAGCCGAGAATCTAAAAGCCGATCCAGCACCCGCAACTCCAAAAGCCTAAAGTTCGCGTGCTCCGTTATTAGGAGAATATCCTCGTAATCGGCCAGGGGATCGATGATAAAACAACGATCCATATCAAAAATCGCCATATCATTGGTTCGATAGGAAAACGGCCGAGCTAGGGCCGCAGAAATTTGGGACTCGTGAATGTGGGTAGGATCCTCTTCGCCGATTAAAAGGGCGGCTATTTTTCCCCGGTGGGCTCCCACAAAGGCGGAAGCTCCCTCGGGGCAGTCCAAAAGACAATAGGAAGTGTAGGATTCTATTTCCCCTTTTTCCCGGGGTACGGGGTCCACGATGGCAAAGGAAACCAGATTAAGAACCCGATAGAACAGCTGGGTTCCGTAGGCTTCCACCGAAAGCTTTCCCCCCTCGGTAGATACCACCGTATCCCGGGATAGGGGCCCCAGGGCATCGATCGAAAGCTGTCCCTTGGTCCTTAAAATGATGGTAATAGCCCCGTCCTCGTAAATTTTCGCGGTGGCCGAAAGGGTTCCCACCCCTTCGACGTAGGCGTTCTCCAGGTTAACGCAGAGGGGCCTGGGTAACGAAAGGGATATAGGGGTATCCCGTCGGACCAGGGAGAGGGAACCGAACCGCTTCGGCGAAAGGGTGGACCAATTGACTTCCCGCTCTAGCCTACCCAGGTCCACCGATCGACCGATATCGTGGATATAACAAAATACCAGTTCAAAAAGCCGGATATCCGATTCGTGGCCGCTCATGAGCCAGAGTATACCATCCCGGGAGCTCTTTGGCGAGGGTTATGGGAGGGGTAAATTGTCTCAATAATGGCCCCGGAACTTCGTTGAACCCTTTAGGGCTTTATATATCCTCCAAATCCAAACCGTTCCATTTGGAGGGAGCTGTTCCGGTCTTAATTTTAAAAAAACGAGAAAAATAATAGGGGGTTTGGAAGGCCAACTTGTATGATACTTCCTTTACGGAATAGGAACCACTGGCGAGCAATTCCTTCGCCTTGTTAATTTTTAGGTTTAAAAAATATTGGTACGGCGTCATGCCGAGGTACGAGCGAAACAGGTCTCCAAAGGCCTTGTAGGATACGCCGAGAGATTCGGCGACCTGTTCCATATCCAAACGCCGATACAGCGATTCGGTCAAGATGGCCTTTGCTTTTTCCAAAATTTCCAATTCCGCCCTATCGTGGACCTGGGAACCTTCGTAACTTAAGGTGTAAGCGAAAATCTCGAGGACGATGGACCCCAGGATGTTTTGGAAAAAGGGGCCCTGGACTTCCGCGATATCCCGCAGGCGTCTAAAGGCCGAGACAATCGGTTCCCGAACCCCAATCGACCGCACCCAGGATGTCGGTTCGGCGCTTTTATTGCCGATAAGCGTGCGCCCTAACCTTCCATCGAAGGTAACGTACACGGCGGACCACCGTTCATCGGGCCGAGAAGCATCCAATTCCGCCGATGGGGAACCAGGAATAATCCAGTGCCGTACATTGGGTAGAATGGTGATAAAGGAGCCTTCCTTTATTTCCATTTCACCACCGGGATGCCGGTACACCCCCTGGCCGGCGGTACAGTAAAAAAATTGATATTCGTTCAAAACCCTCCCCACCGTTGAAAGGACAGAAAAAAAATCGGTTTCCCGGGGTTTTAGCTTATAGATTGAACCAACCTCCGTACAATAGATCCCCCATTCTTCGTCCCGTATTCCATAGGCTAGCTGAATTTTCGTGGTGTGTTCGGTCATAGGCTCCTAAAAAAAGTGTATCCTTGAATCAAAATTGTGCAAACGATTGTTCCGCACCGGCGGATAAGTTGAATTATACTGTAACCATCCAGGGGGCACAATAAGAATGGGTACGGAAAATTTTATCAGCCTCTCCCATGTTTCAAAAACCTTTCCCGGGGTCAAGGCGCTCCAAGACGTGTCCTTCGATATTCATAAAGGGGAAATCCACGCGTTAATCGGTGAAAACGGGGCGGGGAAATCCACGCTTATCAAAATTCTCTCGGGGGTATACCAGAGCGATCCGGGGGCCGAAATTAGCATCCTGGGGAAAAAATACGACCATATTACCCCCCTGGAGGCCCTAAAAGCGGGAATTGTGGTGATCTATCAGGATTTTTCATTTTTCCCCAACCTGAGCGTCGCGGAAAATATCGCCATAAGCCGGGATTTGGAAAAGGGAAAAAATATCATCGATTGGGATTCCATGCGCCGTCTTTCCGCGGCCGCTCTGGAACGGCTGGGAGTGAGCATCGACGTGAACACCCCCATGGGCGAGTTGTCTATCGCCAAACAGCAATTGGTCGCCGTGGCCCGAGCCCTGGTGTACGACGCGAAATTGATCATCATGGACGAACCCACCAGCTCCCTGTCTAAGGGCGAGGTGGAACTGCTGTTCCGGGTTATGAAGACCCTGCGGGATTCGGGAATTTCCATCCTATTTATCAGCCACAAATTGGACGAGCTTTTCGCGGTCTCCGATCGGTTTACCATTCTGCGGGACGGTATGTATATCGGAACTTTTGGGGACGACGATCTGGACAACGATAAACTCATTTCCCTTATGGTAGGTAGAAGTATCGAGTACAAGGTTTACGATAAACGGAAGACCACGGAAGTTCTTTTAAAGGTAGAGCACCTGAGCAAAAGGGGAAATTTCAAGGATATCAGTTTCGAACTCCACCGGGGCGAAATTCTCGGGATCACGGGGCTTGTAGGCGCGGGAAGGACCGAGGTTCTCCAGGCGATCTTTGGGATAACCGATTATGATGAAGGCCGCATCGAGCTAGAGGGTGTGGAGTTAAAACACCGAAGTCCGGAACAGGCGGTCCACGCGGGGTTTGGGTACATACCGGAGAATCGACTACAGGAGGGTTTGGTACTCCGCAAGAGCATCGAAGACAATATCGTGGTCACCGTCTTGGACCAGGTTTGCGGTCCCTTGGGATTGCGGCGAACCGATAAAATGGGGGCCCTGGTTTCCCAGTGGATGGATCGTCTTTCCATTAAGCCGAATTTACCCGAAATGCCCGCGGCGAATCTTTCCGGCGGAAATCAGCAGAGGGTCGTTTTAGCGAAATGGTTGGCTAAACAACCCAAGGTCCTGTTTGTGGATGAGCCTACCAACGGGATCGACGTAAAGGCAAAATCGGAGATCCATAAGATACTTCGGGATTTAGCGGAAGAAGGGATGGGAATTATCCTGGTTTCTTCGGAGCTTCCAGAAATTTTGGCCATAGCCGATAGGGTAATCGTTATGCGCCATGGAAAGATTACGGCCCAATTCGACGGAGCTACGGTTTCTCAGGAGGATATTATGAGTAAAGCCGTGGTGAGCTTTAAGATTTAAGGAAGATATACCATGAAAACAAAAGCGAAAAAGAAAGAGCTGACCATTTTCATCATTCTTCTTGTTATCTCAGCCATAATTACGATAAATAACCCCTCTTTTCTTACGCTGGAAAATCTTTTTGATATGGCCAAGAGCAACACCGTGTTGATGATCATGTCCATGGGAATGCTTTTGGTGATCCTTTCGGGGGGCATCGATGTTTCCGCCGCCTCCATGATCGCCGCGGTAACGGTGGTGGTGGGGAATTTCTTGATGGGCGTATCGGGTAACATTTTTTTAGCCTTCGGCTTGGGAGCCTGTACGGGTGTTCTTTTGGGGTTACTAAACGGTGCTTTAATCGTTCGTTTTAAGATTCCCCCTATCGTGGTAACCCTAGGGACCATGAGCATGATTATTGGGATGGTCCTCTATTTGACCAACGGAGTTTGGATTACGGGAATTCCCGCTTCCTTCATCAGCTTTGGACGCCTAACCCTGGGGGGAGGCGAACGAAAGGGAATTCCCATTCAAATACTTTTTATGCTGGCGATTATCGCCCTAACGTGGTGGATCCTAAGGTTTACCATTTGGGGACGGGGTGTCTACGCCATCGGGGGGAACCGGAACTCAGCGGAACGGCTGGGGTTTAATGTTTCCAAAATCACCCTTTTTATTTACGCCTACGAAGGTTTTCTTATCGGCATCGCCGGGGTGGTACACACCACCATAATGCAGCAGGTCGATCCCAACGCCTTTATCGGTTTTGAATTACAGGTAATCGCGGCGGTTGTTCTGGGTGGGGCCAGCGTTTTAGGCGGATACGGGTCCGTCCTTGGGACGGTCATCGGGGTGGCCCTATTTTCGGTTATCAATAACGGCCTTATTCTGATGCGCATACCCACCTTTTGGCAAAAGATCGTCCTGGGGTTGGTGATTCTCGTTTCGGTCAGCGCCGATGTAATTCAAAAACGGATTCAAGAAAACAAGACCATTAAAGTTGATATTGAAGAAGCGTAAATCGGGAGGATCGATCCATGAAGGTAGCGACTATTTTTGAGAAAAGCAAAAAAGAATGGATCCTCTTTGGGGTCTTTGTGCTGATCTTTATTCTCATGTCCCTTTTATCTCCCAATGAATTTCTGTCTAGACAAAATCTGCAATCCATGGCGTATCAACTGCCGGAATTTGGGCTTCTTTCGTTGGGCATGATGATTATCGTTCTAACGGGAGGAATTAACCTTTCCATCACCAACTCCGCCGCCCTAGCGGCGATCGTGGGCGGAGCGACGATGGCCAAACTTTCCGCCGGAGGGGGCTCGGATTTTGTGGCCATCGCCGTGGGTATCGTCGTGTTCATAATCGTAGCGATAGCCGGTGGCGCCGTTAACGGCTTTGTGGTTGCCTTTATCGGTGTGGCGCCCATGCTGGTAACCCTGGGTACGATGACCCTTTTTGAGGGTATCTCTCTGTACATCACCAAGGGTGGAGCCATTTCCGGGTTTCCCCTTTCGTTTTTTTGGTTTGGCAACGATACCATCCTATCCATCCCCGTTCCCCTTTGGATCTTCATCCTATTCGCCATCCTGACGACAATTTTGCTAGAACGACATCGGTTTGGGCATAACGTGTATATGGTGGGTTGTAATCCCAAGTCCTCCTACTTTTCCGGAATTAACGTAAAACGGGTCCTCTTTTTGGTGTACCTCTATTCGGGTTTGCTCGCTGGAATCGCGGGGATCATTATGGCATCCCGCTACAACTCGGCCAAAGAATCCTACGGATCCTCGTACCTTCTGCAAAGTATAGCCGCCACCGTCTTAGGGGGTACGGACATCAACGGTGGATCGGGTAAGGTCATCGGGACCATTCTCGCGGTGATGATTCTGCAGATAATTTCCAGCGGTCTTAATATTTTCGGCTTTCAGAGATTCCTCACCAACGTGATGATGGGAGCTATCCTCGTGGCGGTCCTGATCATCAACTACTTTAATAGTAAAAAAGCCTGACCTGGTCGGGCTTAGATATACAGAAGGAGGCTACGTATGAAGAAAATGCTTTCCCTCGTGGGAGCCCTGGCGCTCATCGCGGGAGCGGTATGGGCGGGAGGAGCCCAGCAACAGGCTGGCGGCGCGACGAAGAAATTCAGTATCGTCGTAATGCCTAAATTGATTGGGATTCCCTACTTCAACGCGTCGGAGACCGGAGCGGTCCAAGCGGGTAAGGATCTGGGAGTAGAGGTAATTTACACCGGCCCCACCACCGCCGACGCGGCGGAACAGGTAAAAATGCTGGAGGACTATATTAGCAAAGGCGTTAGCTGTATCGCCGTGGCTCCGAACGATCCGGCGGCCCTTACCCCGGTACTCATGAAGGCCAAAAAAGCGGGAATTCTAGTCCTGGACTGGGATACCCCCGCGGATCCCAGGGTTGTGGATCTGTCGGTTCATCAGATCGACGATAAACAATACGGCGAGCACATCTGGGATCTGTTGGTGAAGTACATGGGCGATACGGGGGACTATGCCCTCCTCACCGGTGGACTTTCGGCGGCAAACCTGAACGGCTGGATCGACGCTGGATTGGCCTACGCCACCACCAAATATCCCAAACTGCACCTGGTAACCGACAAAATCGCCACGGATGAAAAACAGCAAATCGCCTACCAGAAGGCCCTGGACCTGATCAAAGCGTACCCGAACCTTAAGGGCATCGTGGGCATCAGCACCCCCGCCCCCCTGGGCGCCGCTCAAGCGGTACAAGAAAAGGGACTGCAGAATTCCATCGCCGTGGTGGGAACCTCCCTGCCCACGGACTCCAAGCCCTTCCTCAAAGACGGCTCTTTGAAGGTCGGAACCCTTTGGGACCCCGCCAAGTTAGGCTACCTGACCGTCGCTTTAGCGTACGACCTGTACAAGGGTAAAAAACCCGTGGATGGCCAGGACGTACCCAATGTTGGGAAAATCCAGGTAAAGGCCGACGGCAAAACCGTCATCATGGGCCCGCCCACGGATTTCCTCCCGGACAACGTGGATAGCTTTAAGTTCTAAAAAAGTGTGACCGTGGAAACGGTGAACCGTTTCCACGGTCCGTCCTAACCCGCATTTTTCACCTGTAGCATAAGTCCTCTTAATTTCGAGGCTACTGCCAGGCGCAAACTCCGGCTTAACACGGATTATATTGATGTAATGCAGAGTCATATTGATTTCCGGCACCCCATCGTGGAAATTTTTCTGGAGGGTTTTCAGCGGCTAAAATAGGCGGGTAAGATTCGCGCCTTCGGGGTAAGTACCCGCAACTTTGAGTACCTTAAGGCCTTTAACCACGACGGCAAGGGCAATACCCTTCAGATTTAAGGCAGCCCAACGGCCACCCCTACGCAAGGAAGAACTGGCCTACATCGACAGCATCGTCGCCCCCGGAGGCGGCCGGAAGATCTGGCCGGCATAAGAATAACATGGCATATTGGCACCAGGAGCATGTATGAACGGACCGATACTTCTGGTGCTTGCCGCGGGCATCGGTTCCGTTTCCCGCGGGGTCTGCACCATAGAGCAGGGCCTCTTAAAAACCATTACGGAACACACGAAGATCATCCAGGTTGATGAACGGATCCTGAGCCACCAGGATTTGGGACAGGATGTGATACTTCCCCCTGAGACGGGGGTATCGATGAATTTTTGGGACCTTAAACCGGAGATATTTCCGGACCTGACGGACTATTTTGCCGATTTTATTAGGGCCCACGGCCGGGACCCTAAACAGGAGTGTTACCGGCCCACCGCCATGGATTATTTAATCCAGCATAAGGCCCTTGCGGTCCACGCCCTGGAAACCCCTGCCCAGTGGTTCGGTGTCACCTTCCGGGAAGACCGGGAACGGGCTATTGATCGGATCCGCCAGCTTATTGCTGCGGAAGTATACCCTGAGATTTTGTGGCTTCAGTGGGCGTGCGTTGTCTGCCATAGCGATAGAACATAGAGGCCCATGACTGCAAGGGTACACAGGACGGTAACAGGATACCAGGCTGGGGTCCAATCTATCATATCATAACTAAATTGCCCTTCATATCTGTTAAACACATTTACGGTAATAAAAACGGACCAGCCAACGCCAAAGGCCCCCAGAGAATCCCATGCTTTGGTAACAAAATATGCCAGCACACCTGCAAAAATATGCTGGAACAACATACTGCCCATGGCCCCTATGGGCCAGTCTACATTCACATAGGTACAATAACCTACAATCTTTCCGCCGAAAGAAAAAACAGCATGACCCAGTTCATGCAAGTACACTGCAAAATTATTAATAAAGTCCATCATGGACCAGATGTATCCGGCAATGAAAAAGATTACTGTTGTGTAGACCTTTATAAATATAAAATTAACTTTTCTGACCCTTTTATAAAATTGAATCGTGTTCATTGGAAGGTTCCCCCCACATAATATAATTGGGGCGGTCCCGGAACTTAGGAAGTTGCGGGACCGCTTCTTTAATGTCGTATTTTCGTAAGATTTTAGCGGTTTTACCTGGTTTTAATACGTCCAAATGGTTAAAACGCTAAAATCCGAGAAAATACAAGGGCTGTCTGATAACTAACAGAGTTATCAGACAGCTTCAATTATACCAGAAAAGGTGGGACACAGAATGTCATGGTTACTAATTTTTTATTGTTTATATTGATGAATTTCTTCCAGGTTTTAACTTTGTGTCATTGCTGAGGAGAACCATTATCATGGCTATCCACGGTAAGGCAGGAGCGGCCTGCGGGGAACATAAAAAAGCCAGCGGAGTGTTTCCGCTGGCCTGCCAGCATTGGCTGACCCGAAGACAAATCCGGGAGTCTACTGGCCCAGAATGAGTCCACAACTCATCCTGTTAATGATAAAAGGATCATTCTATTTAAAATATTTGTCAAGATTTTTTAGCCCCCTCTATTCCAGACCGGTCTAAACCGGCAAGGCCCGGCTTCTGTGCCCCTTACTGGGGACCATTTTAAGGGAATTTAGGTATGTAGGAGATACAATCCTCTAACATATATAGATAACTTTTTGAGGATCATCACTTTGTATCTGCAGAGCGGAATTTATAGTAAAGTATCCCAGCGGTTACTGAACTCGATTACTTGTTCATCATAAACCACAACATAATTTCGGTGAACAATTAATTCCAGGTTTTCCTTATTATTTTGAATCAGTACTAAACTAAAATAATTGTTTTCTGCATATTGTTTTAAAAGGCCTGCTTCAAGCTGTTCATATATCGAATCTAAGCGTATAAGCCAATAAGAAGAGCCAACAGGCCCCAGTTCATAACCGGTACGGGCACACAGATTTTGAATCCACCCATACGGGTCTGTTATTGGATCTTGGTTTACAAATATATACAAACATTCAGCAGACATAGCCTATATCTTTTGGGGACTTTTCAAAACTTCAGTTTTTATAAGTCTACCATAAATTATACTGAGCCCACCCGTCAAGACCATTTTAAAGAAAAAATAAGGTGGATAGCGTATGGGGACTCAAGCAGTGAGAGCCTCCTCTGATGCTTGGTTGGTTTCAAATACCTGATCATAGATTTCATCTGGTGTAGCATAGTCCAACGATTGATGGTATCGCTTACTGTTAATACGAATGCCATACGATTCAAGGACTGAAATAAAAGCATCGCTGGTAAACTGACTCCCCTGATCCGTATTGAAGATAGCCGGGATTCCCCACTGTTTGATTGCTTCTTCAAGGGCGGCTACGCAAA
>Ga0272446_1002850_pt1 | contig 22797 bp, 9 predicted proteins | sample YNPCB0061_FD_194587 | JGI IMG/M metagenome (GOLD analysis project Ga0272446, IMG submission 194587) | Hot spring microbial mat communities from Yellowstone National Park, WY, United States - YNP-CB-006-1 | ecosystem: Environmental > Aquatic > Thermal springs > Hot (42-90C) > Sediment | place... | reverse complement strand
TGCTGCGCTCTATCGTGCGGCGGCCCTTCCAATCGATCATGTTCGTGTTGGGGATCGCGCTTGGCGTCTCACTGATCGTGGCGATTGATGTCGCCAACACGAGCGCTTCGCGGGCCTTCGGAATCTTTACCGAGAGCCTGATCGGGCGTACCACTCACCAGATCATCGGCGGGCCGAGCGGAGTTCCGGATGGGCTGTACCGCCAATTGCGCGTCGATCTCGGCCTGCGGGAGGTGGCCCCCGTCGTAACGGCCTACGTCCAAGCCGTCGAACTGAACGGGCAACCCCTCCGCATCTTCGGGATCGATGCCTTCGCAGAGGCGCCCTTCCGTGGCTACCTGAATTTGGGGGCAAACGCCAATACCGATGTCGGCGACATTACGGACTTCTTCACCCAACCCAACACGGTGCTGATGAGCGAGGACTTGGCTGCGACTTACGGCCTGAAAGAAGGCGGCCAAATCACCTTGCGCTACGGACCAGCGCTACACACGGTGACGATTGTCGGGTTATTGCGCCCCTCCGACGACGTGACCGCGCAAGGCCTTCAAGACATGCTGATTGCCGACGTGGCGACGGCGCAAGAATTACTCAACATGCGCGGGGCGCTGAGCAATATCGACCTGATCATCCCTGAGGGGCAAGCTGGTGCGGCCATGATGTCCGCCATCGAAGCCGTCCTGCCGCCGGGGACGCGCCTGCAACCCGCCACCGCTCGCGCAAATGCCATCGGCCAGATTACGGAGGCCTTCAACCTCAGCCTGACCGCGCTCAGTTTGCTGGCGCTCGTCGTCGGGATGTTCCTGATCTACAACACGGTGACCTTTTCCGTCGTGCAGCGCCGCCCGATGCTGGGCACGTTGCGGGCGTTGGGCGTCACGCGGCGGCAACTGTTCGGCATGATCCTCACCGAAGCGGCGATCTTGGGTGCAATCGGCACGCTGATCGGCTTGGCGGCGGGCGTAGTCATGGGTCGGGTAGCCGTCATCGTCGTGACTCAAACCGTCAGCAGCCTGTACTTCACCGTCACCGTCCGCAATGTGGACGTGCCCACCCTATCCTTGCTCAAGGGTACGGTGATCGGCATCGCTGCGGCCCTGATCGCGGCGCTATTGCCCGCCTATGAAGCCACCACAACGGCCCCTGCTGGGGCGCTCAAACGCTCCGACATCGAGGGGAAAGTACGCCGTCTCGTCCCGCTGATTACGGTGGCGGGTGTGGTGATTGTCGTCATCGCGGCGGGGTTGCTCTCCCTGCGCGATTTGAACTTCAGCTTTGCGGGCCTGTTCGGGATCGTGATCGGCTTTGCATTGTTCACCCCTGCCGTCACGCTGTTCTTGATGAACCTGATCCGGCCCCTGACGGGCAGCGTGGGCGGCGTGCTTGGCCGCATGGCCCCGCGCAGCATCATTCGTTCCCTCAGCCGCACGTCGGTGGCCATTGCCGCGCTCATGGTGGCCGTCTCCGTGATCGTGGGGGTGAGCGCAATGGTCGGCAGCTTCCGGAACGACGTGCAAAGTTGGCTGGCCGACACGATCCGCGCCGATCTGCTGATCGGCCCGCCGTCGAGTTCGGCTACCCGCCAAGATGCGCCCGTCGATCCGGCCCTCGCCGAGATCGTCCGGCGAACGCCCGGCGTGGAGCGTGTGGGGACGGTGCGCTCCGTCGATGCGATCCGGGTGGATGACCCGCAACCCGTCCTGCTCACCGCCATTGATCTGGATACCAGCGAGGGGCGGCGGCGCTTCACGTGGGCCGAAGGCAACTACGATCTGGTCTGGGAGCGACTGAAGGGCGGCGCGGCATGGGTCAGCGATACCTTCGCCCGCCAGCGCGATATTCCCATCGGGCCGGGCCAGACGATTACCCTGCTCACGGACGAGGGCGAACGTACTTTTGAGATCGCCGGATTCATCGTGGACTACAGCGGGGATCAGGGCTTGGTCATGCTGCACATGGATACCTATCACCGCCTGTACAAAGACCGCTTCATCAGCAACATTGCGGCCTTCCTTGCCCCCAATGCCGATGTTGAGCAAGTGGCGGCGGCCATCCGCGCCCAATTTGAGGGCAAGCAAGAGATGATCATCAGCGATAACCGCCAACTGCTGGCCAACGTGCTGGTCATCTTCGATCAGACTTTCGCCATTACGACGGCGCTGAACTTGCTGGCAACCATCGTCGCATTCATCGGGATTTTGTCGGCGTTAGCGAGTTTGCAGATCGAACGCACCCGCGAATTTGGCACGATGCGGGCCAATGGCCTCACCCGCCGCCAGATGTTCCGCCTGACGCTGTGGGAGACCGGACTGATGGGCAGCGTGGCCGGGCTGATGGCCCTCCCCGTCGGGACGGTGCTGGCGTGGGTGCTGGTGTACATCATCAACGTACGGAGTTTCGGTTGGTCGCTCCAATTGGGATTACGGCCCGAATTCTACACGCAGGCGTTGGCCGTCGCCCTGATTGCAGCACTGCTGGCGGGCATCTATCCGGCGGTGCGAATCGGCCAGATTCAGCCTGCCCGCGCCCTCAGATTGGAATAGGGAGGCTTGTCCCCCGCAAGGAAGCCTTTCCGCTTGCGGGGGACGGGAACGCAAGTGCCCAAAACGTATTTCAGGATCACGCTTATTGCCTCCGTGTGAGGCTTCTACCTGCCCATCTTCAACGGCGGGCGGGCTAAGCGGACGCTACCGATTGCCACGCCGCCTAAAATCACGAAAGCAAGGACGAAAAAACGCCATGCGTAGACGAATGGTCAGTACCTTCCTCATTGTCATCATTGTCGGGGGGATTGTGTTAGCGGGCGTAAGCCAATTACGCGGCCAATCTGCCCCTGAATTCTCGGCGGACGTGGTCGCTCAACTCAGCGGCGGCAACACGGAGGGCTTCGCCCGCGTGTTGGCCCCGAAGGAATTCACCTTTCCAGCTGATCACGGCCCGCACCCGGAGTACCAGACCGAATGGTGGTACACCACCGCCAACGTTGCCACCAAAGATGGGCGGCGGTTCGGCATCAAACTGACTATTTTCCGCCGCGCCCTCGCCCCGACCCCGGCGGAGCGGGCATCAGAATGGGGGGCTGACCAAATCTACTTTGCCGACTTTGCCATCGCCGATATTCAGGCCGATCAGTTCATCTATACAGAGCGCTTCGCACGGGGGGCGGCGGGACTCGCTGGGGCGGAGATGTCCCCGAACGTCCGCATCTTCCTCGAAAATTGGTCGATAACCTTCAACCCGGATGGCTCCGGCTACCGCCTGATCGCCAAAGATGCCAAGATCGGGCTGGATATGCAAATGACGCTGGCAAAGCCCATCGTCCTACAGGGGGAGCGTGGCTTCAGCCCGAAGAGCAGCGAACCCGGCAATGCCAGCTACTACTATTCGATGACCCGCCTGCGCACCGAAGGCACGATCACGGTGAAGGGGGAGCAATTTGAAGTTTCCGGCACAGCGTGGATGGATCGGGAGTACAGCACTAGCGTGTTGGCCGCCGACGCGCTCGGTTGGGACTGGTTCGCCCTGCAACTGGACGACGGGCGCGAGATCATGCTGTACCAAATCCGCAAGGCCGATGGGACGGTAGAGGCAACTTCTGATGGGACGTTCGTAAATGCTGATGGCTCCACGGTGCGGCTGATCAAGCGCAATGGCGATTACACCATTACGCCGCTCGGCACATGGACGAGTCCGCGCACGGGGGCAGTCTATCCGCACGGCTGGAAACTGACCATCAATGCGCCCGACGGCCCGATGGAACTCACGGTCACACCGCTGATGAGGGATCAGGAACTGAATACCACGACGGCCTACTACGAAGGAGCCTCCCGCATCACCGGCACGCAAAACGGCAACCCGATCACGGGCTATGCTTACGTCGAACTGACCGGCTACAACGTTCAGACCGCCCGCAACCGCGAATCCTACAACCGCCAGTAAGGGCTTTTCCCCCCTTTTAGTAGCCACGCTTGCTTATGGGGGCCTTAACGTCACACAAGGCCCCCTTCTCCCTCCCGATCACAAAAACGTTTGACATTCCGCACCGTAATTTGTGATATTCCGCACTACTGACTCTCCCCATGCCGTTCTAGGATTACCCATATCTAATAAAGTGTCCGCTACACTTTATGTGCATGGAGATTCTGAAATGACCAAGAAATGGGTTTACTTATTCCGTGAAGGCAACGCCGATCAGCGCGATTTGCTCGGTGGCAAGGGCGCCGGCCTCGCCGAAATGACGCGCATCGGGCTGCCTGTGCCGCCCGGCTTCACCATCAGCACCGAAGCCTGCAACGCTTACTACGAAGCGGGCAAGAAATTTCCCGAAGGCCTGTGGGATCAAGTCCTCGTCGCCCTAAAAGACATCGAAACCCAAACCGGGCGCACCTTCGGCGACCCCGCCAACCCGCTGCTGGTCTCCGTTCGGAGCGGCGCAAAGTTCTCGATGCCCGGCATGATGGACACCGTCCTTGACCTCGGCCTCACCCCGACCACCCTTGAAGGCCTCGCCGCCCAAACCGGCAACCCCCGCTTCGCCTATGACGCCTACCGTCGCTTCATCAGCATGTTTGGCAAGATCGTGCTCGGTGTGGATGGCAACCGGTTTGAGCACGTCCTCAACAAATTTAAGTCTCGCGGGGGGCGGCAAGATGCCGACTTGACCGTTGATGAATTGAAAGAAATCACCGTCCTGTTTAAGGGCATCGTCAAGACCGACGCCGCCATCGACTTCCCCGAAGACCCCTTTGAACAGCTCCGAATGGCGATCATGGCCGTCTTCAAGTCGTGGTTTGGCCGCCGTGCCGTGGACTACCGCCGCCTGAACAAGATTCCCGACACGCTGGGGACGGCGGTCAATGTGCAGGCGATGGTCTTCGGCAACATGGGCAACGATAGCGCGACGGGCGTGGCCTTCACGCGCAACCCGGCGACGGGCGAAGCCAAGTTGTTCGGCGAATACTTGATCAACGCGCAAGGTGAAGACGTGGTGGCGGGCATCCGTACCCCGCAGGACATCAGCAAACTAGGCGAAGAAATGCCCGGCGTCTTCCAACAGTTCGTCGAGACGGTAGAGCGCCTTGAAAAGCACTACCACGATATGCAAGACGTAGAGTTCACCATTGAACGCGGCAAGTTGTGGATGCTGCAAACCCGTACCGGTAAGCGCACCGGCTTCGCCGCCGTCAAGATTGCGGTAGATATGGTGCGCGAAGGCCTGATCGACAAGGCGACGGCGGTTCAGCGCGTCGACCCGATGGCCATCGAACAACTGCTCCACCCGATGCTTGATCCGAAGCTGATCGCGTCGACGAAGCCGCTCACGAAGGGCCTGCCGGCCTCGCCCGGCGCCGCCTCTGGGAAGGTCGTGTTCGACCCCGACGAGGCCGAAGAACTGGCCGGGCGTGGCGAAAAGGTGATCCTCGTCCGTAACGAAACCACGCCCGAAGACCTACACGGGATGGTGGCGGCAAAAGCATTGCTCACGGCGTACGGCGGCATGACCTCCCACGCAGCGGTTGTGGCGCGTGGCATGGGGAAGCCGTGTGTGGCGGGGGCGAGCGAGCTGCACATCGACTATGCCAAGAAGGTCGCTACGCTGTCGAACTTCACCATCAACGAAGGCGATTGGCTAACGGTTGACGGTAGCACGGGCAACGTGTACGCGGGCCTGCTTCCCGTCGTGGAACCCGAACTCTCCGGCGATTTCGCCACCCTGATGAGCTGGGCGGACGAATTCCGCACGATGGGCGTCCGCGCCAATGCCGATATTCCGCGTGATGCGCGGGTGGCCCGCCAATTCGGGGCGGAAGGCATCGGCCTGTGCCGTACTGAGCACATGTTCTTCGAAGGGGATCGTATCCTCGCCATGCGCGAAATGATCCTCGCCGATACCGAACAAGACCGCCGGAACGCCCTCGCCAAGATCGAACCCCTCCAACAGTCGGACTTTGAAGGGCTGTTCCGCGAGATGGATGGCTACCCCGTCATCATCCGCACCTTAGACCCGCCGCTGCACGAATTCCTACCGCACGGCAATAACGAAATCGGCATGTTGGCCGAAAAATTGGGCCTCACCTTTAATAAGGTCAAAGGCCGCGTAGACGCCCTGCGCGAAGCCAACCCAATGTTGGGCTTCCGGGGTTGCCGTTTGGGGATCATCTACCCCGAAATCACCGAGATGCAGGCCCGTGCGATCTTCAAGGCGGCGGCTGCCGTTGCGAAGGAAGGCGTCAAGGTCTACCCCGAAGTGATGATCCCGCTGGTAGCGACGATTACCGAACTGAAGGCGCAAGAGGAGCTGGTGCGCCGCGTGGCCGAAGAAGTCATCAAGGAATCGGGCGTCAAGTTTGAGTACATGATCGGCACGATGATCGAACTGCCGCGGGCGGCACTGGTCGCCAACCAGATCGCCGAAATCGCCGAGTTCTTCAGCTTCGGCACCAACGACCTGACCCAAACCACGTTCGGCCTCAGCCGTGACGACGCGGGGCGCTTCCTGCCCATGTATATCGAGCGCAAGGTGCTCAAGAGCGACCCGTTCCAGACCATCGACCAAGAGGGCGTTGGCCAACTGGTGCAGATCGCAACGGAACGCGGGCGGGCAACCCGACCCAACCTTGAAGTCGGCATCTGTGGCGAGCACGGCGGCGACCCTGCGAGCGTGATGTTCTTCTACAAGACGGGCCTCAACTATGTGAGCTGCTCTCCGTACCGCGTGCCGATTGCGCGCTTAGCGGCAGCACAGGCCGCCTTGCAATCTGAAGGCCATATGGTCAAGGTAGATAAGTAGCCCCCTGTCAGCCCTTTGTCAGTCATCGTTTGGCTGTCAACGCCCCTTCCACGCGGAGGGGGCGTTTTGATTCGGGGGGCTAGGCGCGCTTTTTCCCCACCACACGCCGCCCGATCAGGAAGGCCAGCCCGCCCACAAACCCGATCATGGCGATGATCTGGGCGGTGGTGAAGGCCGGAATCCCCGCGATCCCGTGCGAATCGAGCCGCAGGAAGTCCAGCAGGAAACGGATGACGGCGTATTGCATGATGTACAGCGTCAAGACATCGCCGGGCCGTAGCCATGCCCGCCCCCGCCATGCAAGCACCATCAGCAGCACCCCAAACCCGATGTTCCAGACCGATTCATACAAGAACAGTGGGTGAAAGCGCTCAAAGGCTTCATAGCCGGGCAAGCGATTCGCCAGATCGATGTATATCGCCCATGGGAGGTCGGTTGGACGGCCATACAATTCTTGGTTGACGAAGTTGCCCCAACGCCCGATTCCTTGCCCGATGGCCATTGACGGGGCGATCAGGTCTAGCCAGCGCAGAAGGGGCTGCTTGTGGCGGAGTCCGTAGGCGGCGATGCCGAGCATGCCCCCTACAATGGCCCCATAAATGCCTAATCCGCCCTCCCAAATGGCGAGCATTTGCAGGGGGTTTTGCAGGTAGTATTCCGTCGTCAGGCCAGAGGCGGGCGAGGGGGTCAGGACGTGGTACAGCCGCGCCCCGATCAGGCCGGGGATGACGGCCCACACAACACCGTCCCACACAAGGGAACGGTCAAGGCCGTAGTTAGGGGCACGGCGGGCGACGAGCCATGCCCCAACGACCATCCCCGCAATCAAGATCAAGGCGTAAAAGCGCAAATACAGCGGGCCAAGATGAATTCCGTAGGCATCGATCATCGTAGGGTAGCCTTTGTCGTGGGCAAACAAAAACCGCCCCGTCTCCGGTGGAGGGAGGCGGGGCGGTTGCAGCGTTCCTTAAAGTTGGAAGTCGGAGTCGTCAGAGGCCGTCGGGCTATCCGACAGGTATTCCATGTCGATCTCGCCGTCTTTGTCCAACGCACCCTGACTTTCCAACGTTGCATTAGGGGCGATCATCTCGCGGTCTTGGTAGGTGTGGAAGCCCGTCCCCGCCGGAATCAACTTCCCGATGATGACGTTTTCCTTTAACCCGTATAGGCGGTCTTCCTTGCCCTTGATGGCCGCGCCCGCCAACACCTTGATCGTGTGTTGGAAGCTCGACGCGGCGAGGAAGCTATCGGTACTGAGGGCGGACTTGGTAATCCCCAACAGCACCGGCACGCCAGAGGCGGGTTCCTTGCCTTCCTTGATCAACCCGTCGTTGAGGGCCAACAGTTGCAGGCGGTCTACCAGTTCACCGGGCAGCATAGAACTATCGCCGCTCTTGGTGATCTGCACTTTGGAGAGCATCTTGCGGATCATGATCTCAAAGTGTTTGTCGGCGATGTTTACCCCCTGATTCCGGTACACGTCCTGCACTTCGGAGAGCAGGTACAGTTCGCAGGCTTCCTTCCCCTGAATCCGCAAGATTCGGTGCGGGTTCTTCGCGCCTTCAGTGAGTTGCTGGCCGGCCTTCACCTCGACCCCGTCGGCAATGCCGGGCATCAGCCGGGCATTAGACGGGATTTCCTGATCCCAGACTTCCTTGCGTTCGTAGCGTAGGTACAGGTCGTGGCCCTCAATGTGAACCGTCCCGCTCATTTTGGCCGTCAAGGTGGCGATGACCTGCCCTTCCTCGTTCATTTGCTGGGCAAGGACCGCCCCTTCTTTCACTTCCGCCTCATCTTCAACAACGATCTCCCAATCCACTGGAATATGGTGCTGCTCGTTGAAGACTTCGCTCCGAATGACGCGGGCGATGCGAATGCCTTCTTCGTTCTTGGTCAGGCGCAGGATGCCGTCAATGTCGGTCACGACGGCCTCACCCTTCGGCTTCTTACGGGCCTCAAAGAGTTCTTCCACGCGGGGCAAACCGCTGGTGATGTCGCCGGAGGCTTGGGCCGTACCGCCAGTGTGGAAGGTACGGAGCGTGAGTTGCGTGCCGGGTTCGCCGATGGACTGCGCCGCCACAATCCCGACGGCCTCACCGATCTGCACCAGTTCGCCACGCCCCAGATCGCGCCCATAGCAGTAGGCGCAAATACCGTGGATCAGGGCACAGGTGAGGGGGCTACGGACGTATATTTCTTCCAGCCCGCTGGCGACGAGCTTTTCGGTCACGTCTTCGTCGATCATGCCGTTGCGTTCAACGATGAGTTCGCCCGTCGTGGGGTGGAAGTGCGATTTCGCCGCACAGCGCCCGATGATCCGTTCAGCCATGCTCTGGCCAGCGACATTGTCGGACTTGCGAATCCAGATTCCATCATGCGTGCCGCAGTCCAGACGGTTGACGATCACATCTTGGGCCACGTCCACCAGACGACGAGTAAGGTAGCCCGCGTCGGCGGTACGTAAGGCGGTATCGGCCAAGCCCTTCCGCGCCCCGTGCGTGGAAATGAAGTATTCCAACGCTGAAAGGCCCATGCGGAAGTGCGAACGGATCGGTAGTTCAATGATACGCCCAGAGGGGTCAGTCATTAGGCCGCGCATTCCGGCCAACTGCGTAATCGGGCCAAACCCACCCTTCGTGGAGCCAGAAATGGCCATGATCGCAATCGGGCCGAAGGGGTCTAGGGTGTCCTTCACCACGTCCCCCAAGCGTTCTTTGGCGTCTTTCCACGTATCCACAGTGCGCTGGTAACGCTCCTCGTCCGTCAACAATCCGCGTCGGAAATCGCGCTCGGCGAGTTCGACTTCGGTGTTGGCGGCGGCCAAGATTTCGTCGCGCTCCGCCGGGATGGTCAGGTCAGAGACGGCGATGGTCGTCCCAGACACTGTGGCGTAATGGAAGCCAATATCTTTGATGGCGTCTACCACGTCGGTGGTCTCGTCTGGACCGATCTTTTGGTAGAGTTGGGCCACCAAGTTTTGAAGCTGCTTTTTGCCCATCGTCTCCTGAACGAAGCGCATTTTGTCTGGCAGGATGCGGTTGAACAAAGCGCGCCCAATCGTGCAGATTTCCGGCTTGGGTTGTGGGGGCTGGTGATCATAAACATTGCCGAGCAGGATCGGGGTATGCAGGCCGACCAAGCCCAGATTGTAGAGGTATTCCACCTCGTCCATATTGACCACCACGCGCCGTTCGTGCAGGTTGGTGACGGCGATCTCGGCAAAAGCTGGGTTCTTCTTGACCAGCGCATTGAAATCGTGGACGTTGATCAGGGCACAGTCGATCTCGCCCCTCAGCAGGCCGTTGAGCAAGTTCACTTCGGCAGGGATGGGCTTGCCCGCCTTTTGGCCGGGGGCGGCGGGTGGCGGCTCGGTGCGGTTGAAGATCACGATCTCGTTGTTGGTATCCAGTTCGTGGAACTCCATCAACCGATGCCCGCTGGTATTCTTGGCAACCCCAATCTTGAACGTCCCTTGTTTGAGGCCCTGAATGCTACGGAATTCATCAGCACGTGGCCGGAGCGCTACAATTTCCGCCGTCGGGTCCATCGTCAGGTAGTAGGCCCCGAGCACCATGTCTTTAGACGGGCCAACGATGGGCTGGCCATCGGCAGGCTTCAGCAAGTTCTTCGTGCTGAGCATCAGGGTACGCGCTTCTTCAACCGCCTTTTGCGAAAGCGGGACGTGAACGGCCATTTGGTCGCCGTCAAAGTCCGCGTTGAAGGCCGAGCACACCAACGGGTGAATTTGAATAGCCTTCCCTTCGACCAGTTGGGGTTCAAAGGCCTGAATTCCCAATCGGTGGAGGGTGGGGGCACGATTCAGCAACACCGGGCGCTCTTTGATGACTTCTTCCAGCACTTCCCAGACTTCCGGGCGCTCCCGTTCGATCAGGCGCTTGGCCCCTTTAACATTGCTCGTATGGCCATAATTGACCAGTTTGCTGATGACAAACGGGCGGTAGAGTTCAAGGGCCATCGTCTTGGGCAAGCCGCACTGGTGTAGCTTCAGTTTGGGGCCGATGACGATCACCGAGCGGCCCGAATAGTCGACGCGCTTGCCGAGCAGGTTGCGGCGGAAGCGGCCCTTTTTGCCCTTCAACATGTCTGAAAGGGATTTCAGTTCCCGCCGTCCCCGACGGCTGAGGGCCTTCCCGCGTTGGCTGTTGTCGATCAGGCTATCGACGGCCTCCTGAAGCATACGCTTCTCGTTGCGCACGATCACGTCTGGCGCGCCGAGTTCGATCAGGCGCTTGAGGCGGTTGTTGCGGTTGATCACACGGCGGTAGAGGTCGTTCAGGTCGCTTGTAGCGAAGCGCCCGCCGTCCAACTGCACCATCGGCCGCAAATCCGGCGGGATCACGGGCAATTGGGTCAGGATCATCCACTCCGGACGGTTGTTGCTTTTACGGAGGCTCTCGATGACCTCGAGGCGCTTTACGGCCTTCTTCTTGCGTTGCTTGGAACGGGTCGTACGGACTTCTTCCCAGAGTTCCGCCGCCAACTTGTCCAAGTCCATTTTCTGCAAGATTTCGTAATAGGCTTCGGCCCCCATATCGGCCTTGAAGACCGTCCCGTAACGGCGCTTGAGTTCGTTGTAGCGCGATTCCGTCAGGAACATCAGCACATGCAGGCTGGCCAATTCCTGCTTGGCTTCCAAGGCGAGGCTACGGGCGCGGGTCATGCGGGTGTGGCGCTCGCCCTGCAAAGATTCGATTTCCGTCGCGGCTTGGCTACTCCTCTGGTCAGCCATCAGGTCGAGGCGGTCAATTTCCTGCTTGCGCTGTTCTTCCACCTCTAGCTGAATTTCGCTTATGCGGGCCGTGACCATCGGCTGAATGCGGCTCAGCAAATCTGGGGTGACGATCTCGCCCGCATCCGCCACCATTTCGCCCACGCTTTCGAAGACGAGCGGTTCGCTCAGAACTTGGCCGCGCAAGGCATCGATGCGGCGTTGTAGGCTTTGCGCCTCGCGCATCATTTCTTCGATCTGGCGATCCCGTTCTTCGTTGTAGCGCTCGTTAATCTCGTCAATCTGCGCTTGGAGTTGGCCGAGATTCACATCCCGCCCAGCCCGGATTTCGTCAATGCGCTGATCGAGGTCGGCAATGGCATCGGTTTCTTGGCGGGAGAGTTCTTCTTCAATCCGCTTGAGCGCCTTGCTGCGGGCCTCTTCGTCAATATACGTGATCACGTATTGAGCGAAGTACAAGACCCGGTCTAGGTTGCGGCGGCTGACATCCAACAGCAGGCCCATGTAGCTTGGCACACGGCGGGTGTACCAGACGTGGGCAACCGGCGCAGCCAGTTCGATATGCCCCATCCGTTCGCGGCGGACGGTGGCGCGGGTAACTTCGACCCCGCACTTATCGCAGACCACGCCCTTGTAGCGGACGTTCTTGTACTTACCGCAGTAGCACTGCCAGTCTTTCGTCGGGCCGAAAATGGCCTCACAAAACAACCCGTCTTTCTCTGGGCGGAGCCGACGATAATTGATAGTTTCCGGCTTGGTCACTTCGCCATGCGACCACGACTTGATCTGTTCTGGCGAAGCCAAACTGATACGCAGTGCGCTGAAATCTTTGGCCTCCAAGGGGGCTACCTCCTCTGCGCTTGTGCGGACTCAATACGAATGACGGACGGCAGGCGGGACACCATAAAAAAATAGACCACCACCCAATTTAGAACAGGTGTGCGGTCTAGGTGGTTGCTCGTATGTGAATTGGCGAGTTTACCGCCATCACCACAAGAAGATTGCTTTTTCTGGTGGTAATCATGCATTTATCGCCAACGGGTAGACGTGGTAGTGGGTGAATTATATACGAACTTGACCGATTGTCAAGCATAGGGAAAAGTTGCGGGCAGGATGAAGCTGCGGGGAGGTAACTTTTCTCCCCCCATTTGCCCCCCTCAGCCGACGTGGACTGAGGGGAGTCAGGAAAGGGTGAGACGCCTACTTCAGCCCGTCGGCAATCAGGCGCCGCGCCTTGTCTAGCGCTTCGGCCAACTTCGCCGAGTCCTTGCCGCCCGCTTGCGCCATGTTAGGACGCCCACCGCCGCCGCCCCCAACAATTGGGGCGACGGCTTTGATCAGGTTACCGGCGTGTACCCGCTTGGTGAGATCGTCGGTCACGGCGGCGATGAGTTGGGGCTTCTCGTCGGCGCTGACCGTGCCCAGCACGACTACGCCCGATTTGACCTTGTCCCGGAACCAGTCCGTCATTTCGCGCAGCATGTCCGGCGTGGTGCTGCTGACCTGCGCGACCAAGACAGAGGCGCCATTCACAGCGGTGGCTTTCGCCAGCAATCCGTCGAACTCGGCTTTGGCGGCGGCCCGGCGCAACCGGACGATCTCGGCGCGGGCGGCGGAAAGTTCGCTTTGTAGGGCCTCGATCCGTGCCCCAATCTGGTTGGGGGTGGTGGCGAGTTGCCCCGCGACGGCGCGCAGCAGGTCGAGTTGGCGGCTAACGTAGGCTTGGGCGGCCTCTCCCGTTAGGGCCTCTACGCGCCGAATACCTTGTGAAACGCTACCCTCGCTGGTGAACACGAAACTCCCGATCACGGCGGTAGCGGGCGTGTGCGTGCCGCCGCATAACTCGTAACTGTACTTACCATTCTGGAGGCCCGGCCCCTCTACTGTGACCGTCCGCACCCGTTCGCCGTATTTTTCGCCAAAGAGGGCCATTGCGCCTTCCTTACGCGCCTCTTCTAGCGATTTCTCCGCAATTTTGACCGGATAATTGGCGAGGATCGCGGCATTGATAGCCGCGCTGATCTGGTTGAGTTGGTCGGGCGTCAGGGCGGAGTCATGGCTGAAGTCAAAGCGGAGGCGGTCAGGGGCTACCAGTGACCCCCTCTGTTGGACGTGGTTCCCCAGCACAGCCCGCAATTGGGCGTGTAGCAGGTGCGTGGCGGTGTGATTCCGCATAATGTTCTCGCGGCGGGGTGCGTCTACGGCGGCTACCCCCGCGTCGCCAACCTTGATCGTCCCTTCGACGACCTCCCCGATGTGTACAACGATCCCAGCCACTGGGCGGCGCACATCTTCAACGTCCAACGTCCAGCTTGTGCCGCGAATCACCCCTGTATCACTGACCTGACCGCCCGCCTCAACGTAGAAAGGCGTGGCATCTGTCACCACCTCGACCCGATCCCCTAATTCTGCTGATTCGGACAGCGCACCGCCGCGCAAAATGGCAAGCACACGTACATCGCGGGTCAGTGGGCCGTAAGGATCATAGACGACGCCGGAATCGGCCAGTGCTCCGGCATGGATTAGCTGTTGGTGCAGTTGGCTGTAGACCTCTGCCCCCTCGATGACGCCCATCGCTTGGCCACCGCCGCTGGCGAGGCTGTGCTTTTCTTCTTCGGCCTTGTAGCCCGCCTCATCGACAGTATAGCCCTTCTCTTGGGCCACGTCGCGGGTGACTTCGAAAGGCAAGCCGAGCGAGCCTTTTAGGAAGAACGCCTCTGCCCCAGAGAGCGCCCCGCCCTTCGGGAGCTTACTGAGCATATCGTCGAGTTGCTCCAAGCCGCGCTCTAGGGTACGCCCAAACCGAACTTCTTCCTGTGTGAGCTGCTTGCGGATCAGGTCGCGGCGTTCGGCAAGGTCTTTGTAGTGGCCCCCCATCACTTCGATGACGGCATCGGCCACTTCGGCGAGGAACGGCCCATTGAACCCAATCCGGCGGCCAAACCGCGCCGCTCGCCGAATGACCATACGGCACACCGAGCCACGATCTTTAGGGCCGGGATTGACTCCATCGGCGATCAGGAAGGCGGCGGCCCGCACATGGTCGGCGATCACGTTGTAGGGAACTGGATCGGCCTTGCGCTGCTCATCGGTTGCGCTGTTCAGCTGCTGAATCTTGGCGATGATCGGGCTGAACAGGTCGGTATCGTAATTGGTGCGCACGCCTTGCAACACACTCACAATGCGTTCTAGGCCCATGCCTGTGTCAACGCTCGGCGCAGGCAACGGTTCCCGCGTACCATCTGGCTTCTGATTGTATTGCATGAAGACCAGATTCCAGACTTCGAACAAGCGTCCGGTATCTTCGGCATGTTCGCGGGCAATGATCTCGTAATCATCCCCGCGTGAAGGGTCCCAGTCCCAGAAAATTTCCGAACACGGCCCGCATGGGCCGGTATCGCCCATCTGCCAGAAGTTCGACTTGTCCCCCAACCGGTGAACGCGGTTCTTGGGCACGCCCACCTCTTCCGTCCAGACGCGGTAGGCTTCGTCATCGCTGGTGTGGATGGTGAAATATAGGCGATCTGGCGGCAGGCCAAAGACGCGGGTCAGCAAGTCATAAGCGAAGCGACAGGCGTCGGATTTGAAGTAATCGCCAAAGCTGAAATTGCCGAGCATCTCAAAAAAGGTATGGTGGCGCGGCGAAGGCCCGACGTTTTCAAGGTCGTTGTGCTTGCCGGAGACGCGCATACACTTCTGAGCGGTGGCGGCACGCTTGTAGGGGCGGGTCTCTTTACCGAGAAAAACGTCCTTAAACTGCACCATGCCCGCGTTGGTAAAGAGCAGGGTGGGATCGTTGCCGGGCACAAGGGATGAGGAGGCAACCGGGCTGTGGCCCATCTCCTCAAAGTAATCTAAGAAGGCTTGGCGCACTTCGGCGCTGGACATTCGCTTCATGTGGTGTTTCCCCTCAGCGGGTAAGACGGCATTTTAAGATGGCGGCAATTATAAATCCGCCTGACGGGGAAAGACAGGGGCGCGGCGAGGCGGCCTACACGGGCAGGGTGATCTTGGCGGGCTGGCGTCGGGGCGCGAGGTGTGACTCCCGCTGCACTCAGGAATTGACCAGAATCTACTCCCGCACTACAATCAGTTTCCTTGCCGCTCATCGCTATGAGCATGGCGGATGGCCTCCCTCGCCTTCGCCACAAGCAGCCTTCGCACCAGCTTCAGGAGGAATTTAAGGTCAATATGAATAATGAGACAGTCGGCCTTCTCAAAATTTCGCCAACCGAGTACGCCCTGATCCTTATTGTCTTGGGGATTGCAGTAGCCGGGTTGGTCTATGCGGTCTTCCTGACCCTGCAAATCCTGCGGGAGAGCAAGGGTTCCGCTAAAATGCAAGAGGTGTGGAATTATATTCGGCGCGGCGCAAACGCTTACTTGCGCTCCCAATTCCGCACGATTGCAATCCTCATCGTCGTGTTGGGCGTTGCCCTCTTTTTCAGTGTTTTCGTGATCAAGCCAACACCTTTCTCCGTTCAGCAATTCTGCCCAGAGCTAGCCCTGAGCGCTGAAGAGGCATACCTCAGCGCGAACCCTGAGGCGAAAGCGGCCCTCGATAAGGTCAAGGCGGGGGGTGCGACCCTGACCGCCGATGATCTGGACGCTGCGGCGAAGGTGCGGGGCCAACTGGAATCCGCCATCGCCAAAGTCGGCGACCAGTGCGAAGCCGCCCGTAACAACGTGGCGGCAGGCCGTGCTGGGGGCTTCCTCATGGGCGCGGTCTTCTCGGCGTTAGTGGGCTTCGTGGGGATGAACATGGCCGTTCAGGGCAATGTGCGCGTCGCCGCCGCCGCTGTAGACCCCAAGCGCGGCTACCGGGATGCGCTCCGGATCGCCTACCGTTCCGGCACGATCACGGGCATGTTGACGGACGGCTTGGGCTTGTTCGGTGGGACGATCATCTTCTTGCTGTTCGGCCTCGCCTCGCCCGATGCGTTGCTGGGCTTCGGCTTCGGCGGGACGCTGCTGGCGCTGTTCATGCGTGTGGGCGGCGGGATTTACACGAAGGCCGCCGACGTGGGGGCCGACCTTGTGGGGAAGGTCGAAGCCGACCTGCCCGAAGACGACCCGCGTAACGCCGCCGTCATCGCCGACCTTGTGGGGGACAACGTGGGCGACTGTGCAGGCATGGCAGCGGACATCTTCGAGTCCTATGAAGTGACCATCGTCTCGGCCCTGATTCTTGGGTTGGCGCTCGCCTTCGCCACAGGCAGCGTGATTTACGTGATCTTCCCGCTGGTGGTGCGTGGGATTGGCGTCTTGGCGTCAATCGTTGGGACGTACTTTGTGCGTAGCAGCGGCGAAGAGCAAGATGCCCTCTCGGCCATCTTCAAGGGCTTCTACACCTCTGCGGCGTTCAGCATCGCCTTGTTCGTCATCTTCACGGTGTTGTACATGCGCGACCCCGTGACGGGGAACATCGTCTGGCAGCCGTTGGCCGCAACCATCGTCGGGATCGCCTTGGCGATCATCATCGAGCGTGTGACCAGCTACTTCACCGATACCGAACACGGTCCGGTGAAGGCGATCGCCCGCAATTCGCAGACCGGCCCAGCCACAGTGATCCTATCGGGGCTAGCCGCCGGCATGGAGTCCAGCGTGTGGGCAATTGTGGTCATTGCTGGAAGCATCCTCGCATCTGTGGTGCTGTTTGCGGCCTTCCCGTTGCCGGGTGTGGAGACCTTCTCGGCGGTGCTGTACGGCGTCGCCATGACGGGCATCGGCATGTTGACGCTGACGGGGAACAACGTCTCGATGGACGCCTTCGGCCCGATTTCGGATAACGCGCAGGGCGTGGCCGAACTCGCGGGCGAATCGGAGGGGGCGGGCGGCAACATTCTGGGGCAGTTGGATGCCGTTGGGAACACCACGAAAGCCATTACGAAGGGGGTGGCCATCGGCTCCGCCGTGATCGCAGCGGTGTCGCTATTTGGGGCGTTCCTGACTGATACCCGCATCGCCCAATTGGGGGTCGGGGTCGTGCTAGAGGACACGCTCTTTGCACGGGGCATCAACATTGCAGAGCCGTTGGTGTTCATCGGCATGTTGATCGGCGGCGGATTGATCTTCCTGTTCAGCAGCTTGCTGATCAACGCCGTGAGCCGGGCCTCCTTTGATATGATCGCCGTCGTGCGCCGCCAGCTAAAAGACCCCGAAATCCGGAATGGGACGAAGACCCCCGATTATGAGGAATGCGTCAGCATCTCGACGGCGGCGGCCCAACGCGAACTGTTGCCGCTGGGCATCGTGGCCATCCTCGTCCCGATTGTGGCGGGCTTCTTGCTGGGCGCGCAGGCGTTGGGGGGCTTCCTCGCCGGCATTATCCTCGCTGGGCAACTCATGGCGGTGTTCATGAGCAACGCAGGTGGGGCATGGGACAACGCCAAAAAGTACGTTGAATCCGGACATTACGGCGGCAAGCGCTCCGATCCTCACAAGGCCACTGTGGTGGGGGACACCGTCGGCGATCCGTTCAAGGATACGGCTGGCCCAGCCCTCAACCCGATGATCAAGGTTGTGAACTTGGTCTCGCTGTTGGGCGCCCCGCTGATCGTGACTTATGCGGCCCAAAGTGACCCTGCAACGCGGGTCGTCGTGATCGTCCTGATGGTGCTGTTGTTGGGGGTGGTTGGCTGGGCCATCCTGTGGAGCAAGCGCGGGACAGGCGTGGCAAACCCCCTCGCCGCCCCTGAAAAAGCCTAAGTCCGCCAGATCGCCCATGAAAACGGGCGTGGCGTGGAGGTCACCTCCACGCCACGCTTTTTGCTGGGGAGACGGGCCTTCTAGCGCAACCCAGCGAACAGGTCAGCGGGGTCGGCGTTGGGGGGGAAAGGCGTCCCTGCTACGAATTGGAAGCGCTCATAGGCGCGGAATTCATTCCAGAGTTCTTCGGGCAACGCAGCAAGGGCACTGTTTTCGGCCATTTGGGTGCGGTGCTTGCTGAGCGATTCCCGTTTGAGGCCGACATACCGCCGGACTTCGACAATATGGGTGATGTCTTCGTCGGGGATGCCCATCTGGCTCATGTCTGCGCCACCAAAGGGGCTGGGCAGGTTGTTTTCAGCCAAGAAACCCACAAACATCTTGATCAGGCTGCGCCCGATGCTGGCGTAAAACAACCGGCTCGGCGCAAAAGGCGCGCCCGCATCGGGATATTGGGCTGGGTCGCCCGCTGCATGAAAGGCTTCTGTCGTCCACTTGTAAATGGCAAGGTGGTCGGGGTGGCCGTAACCGCCCGTCGGGTCAAACGTGACGAGGATCGTCGGTTTGAAGGCCCGAATCACCTTGACCAGACGGCCTACCGCCTCATGCGGGTCAGCGTTGATGAAGTTCGTTGGGTCGGCGTTGGGCGGGGAACCCGCCATACCGGAATCCCGATAGTCTAAGAAGAACACGTCCGAAATGCCGATGACGGCGGCGGCCTCTCGGAGTTCGCGTTCACGCACCATGCCGAGCGTCTCCGGCGTGGCGAGGGCGGGGTCGCTTATCTGACCGACTTCGCCGCGTGTGGCGCATACAATCCCGGCCCGAATGCCCTGATCAAGGCATAGTTTCAGCGTGCCGGTGATGCCTTGTTCATCATCGGGGTGGGCATAGCAGCCCAAAATCGCCAAGTCTTTCATGGTTGCCTTTCTGGTATGGGGAAGCAGGGCCGAGCGGAGGGGCGTCTCCACCCGGCAGGAAAATCCAGCCCCAAAAACGGCTCAGGCCAAGCGTGTTACTTGACAGGCGGCGTGCAGGGCCGTTCTTGCAAGGTTGTTTTGACCTTCACCACGCAGTTGACCACATCGGCTTGGGCAGCAGCTAACGCAGCCTTGACCATCTCTGGCGTGACCTTCTCAAAGTATTCGTTCCGCGCCAGCCCGATAGCGCCTTCACCAATCCCGACGATCTCGGTCTTGCCGTAGCCTAGCTTGCCTTCGGCGTTCAGCTTCAGGGCGCGGTAGAGGGTCGCCCCCACGTCCTTCACCATCGAGGTATAGACGGTCTCGGCGGCTTTGGGGTCACTGTCTTTGAGCAGCGCCCATTGGTCGCTATCCACCCCGATGAAGTATTTACCGCGTTCTTTAGCGGCTTTGATGGCCCCTAGTCCGGTTCCGCCTGCGATGTTGAAGATGAAATCCGCGCCCTGATCGTACATCGCTTGGGCAATTTCAAAACCTTTGGCTTGGTCGAAGAAGGGCTTATCGCCGCCGACGTACTGAACCAGCACGGTCATTTCGGGGATGACGGACTTCGCGCCCTGCTCATAACCGACGATGAAATCGTTGATAACCGGAATATCAAGGCCGCCAATGGCCCCGATGGTGTTCTTACCGGCAGCGTTTGCCAGTTTGCCCTCTTTCATCATCATGGCGGCGTATGCCCCCGCCAAATACGACCCTTCGTTTTGGGCATACACCACGTTATAGACGTTAGCACACTTGCACTTGGTGTAATCGATGGGTTCATCGTGGAAGATGAACTTTTTGTCGGGGTATTGGTCGGCGCGGGCCACCAGATAATCGGCTACCAGCGAGCCGCCGACCACTAGGATGTCATAGTTATCGGTATCGGCCATCGCATCGTCTAGGCCGGGTTCCCAACGGGCCTGATCTTCACCGAGTTCGATCACCTTGAGTTCAATGTCGAGATCGGTCACGGCTTTTTCTAGCCCCGCTTGGGCAGAGTCGAAGAAGGAACGATCCCCCAGCGTGCCGTTCACGACATGCGTGACACGGATTTTGGCTTGAGCGGCCACCGGAAAGGAGAGGCTCCCCACCAGAGAAACAGCCAGCACGCAGGCTAGCACAAGAAGTAGTGAAACACGGACTCGTGTCATGACGAAGTTACTCCTCAATTTGGGGCGGTGAGATTGCCCCACCTTACGCTGATTCTAGCGCGGTACAGGCCAAAGGCGCAACGTGGGGCGGGTGGGAGCTAGGGTTGCGGGGCGCGGATCAAGTGGATTTCGACCCACGTTATCGCGCCCGGCCACACGTAGATCGCCTTGCGGAACAGCGTCTCGGTGCGATCCTTCACCACCACGTAGTAGTACCCCGCTGGGACATCGGGAATGACGTAGTTTTCTCGCAAATTGGCATCGGGGTTGACGCCCGTGCCAACGTAGCTAAAGCCGTAATCGTTCGCGCCGGGCGCTTGCAGTTCGACTCGGACGCCTTCCAGCAAATTCCCGTAAATATCGCGCACCCAGCCCGCCACCACCCCGTGATTATCATAGGGGGCGATCCACAATTCCGGGTTGCGAGTGCTGAGATAACTGCGCGGGTCGCCCACCCGGACTTCAAAGTGGAGATGCGGCCCCAACGCGACGCCCGTCGCCCCCACGTAACCGATAATCTCGCCCGCCTTGACGGTCTGGCCGGGCGTGACGACGGTTTGGCTCATGTGGCCGTATAGCGAATAAATCTTCGTGCCGTCGCTGTACATGAAGGGGTGTTCGAGGACGACGACGATCCCGTAAAAGTCCGGGCGGGGGCCAAAGACCATCGCCACATCCGGCCCGGCGTAGAAGACCGTGCCCTCTGCTGCCGCCAAAATCGCCGTGCCCGTCGGGTTAGCCGTATCGACACCGTGATGGATTTGGAGTTGGCCCTGCTTGGTCGACCCGTAGGCATAATCCCGCGACCAGTAGGTATTGGCGGGCGGGGCGAAGGGGCGGCCAAAGATGAAATTTCCGGCACGTTGGTCGGGGCCGGGCGGGGGCGGCGTCCAGTCGGCGCTCTCCGGCTTCAATAAACCCGGAACCAACGTGGTGATTAGAGTCGGGGCGATGGACGGCGTAAAGGTTGGCGACGGGGTCAGCGTGACAGTCGGGGTGAACGTGGCCGACGGGGTGAACGTGACCGTTGGCGAGGGCGTTGGGCTGGGCGAAGGGAGCGCCGTCGCCGTGATTTGGGCAGGCGCAACGGGCTGATCGGGGGGGGGCGGGGCAGCGTGGGCCGTCCGGAAGGCTGCCACGCTGATCAAAGCTGCGCCGATCAGCAAACACGCGCTAAAAACTGCCGCTGAGCGTAGGCGAACAAGGTTCAGAGGGGGCATGGTATCGGTACAACTCTCGTGGATCAGCGCAACTTAGCGCGGGTTTCGGCAATGACGATAATATCAGCACTCAGGCCGCGTGCTTCGGTCAGCAAGGCCGCCATTTGGTTGGTGAGCGCGGCAGCTAAGGCTCTATCCGTCATCAGTTGGATGTTGATGCGGACGTTCAGAGCAGCCCCTTCGCAGGCGGCGGCGGCCATGTGCGCCCCAACTGCGGCGTCCGTGGCGGCATTGACGTTGCCGCGCTCTGCGACGGTGCGGATCAGTTTGAGGGCCTCGACGGCGTGGCGCATCACATCTAGCGGCACTTCCGCCGCACCGCGCAAGGCTGTCTGGATGGTCGCTTCCCGATTGGGGGCGTTGGCATCGAGCTTGTAGGCGGCCATGACCGCGTTGAACGCCCGCGAATCAGCGCTGACCAGCTCCAGCAAGCGGCGGCGGTATGCGACGGCATGGTTGGCGAGGACGGTCATCTGCGTCTCGAGATCGGCGTACTTCTTTTTCCCGATGGTCAGGCGGGCGGCCATTTCGCCGAGCGCGGCAGCAAGGGAAGCCACCAATGCGGAGACCGCCCCGCCGCCCGGCGTCGGGGTGTTGGCGGCCACCGCCTCGACGAAAGCGGTCAGTTGCTGTTCGGGGGTCGGTTCGGGGCGGGCGTATGGCGAGCGCAGCCCCGACGGGGCTGCGGGGAGGCCATCGCTTTCGGGCAAGCTGGCCGGAACCGGCACGCCGAAAGACTCTTCCCCCGTGATGGGGGCCGAAGCGGGCGATTGGCCGACTTCCTGCAAGCGCCGTTCTAACACTTGACGGGGTTCAAACTTATCCAGTTGCAAGTACCATTGGGCGGAGTCGATCAGCGCCATTTCGGGGATCAAGCCGACGAGTTCGGTATGGCTGATCCCGACGCCGTGGCGGGCCGCCTCCCGCCGAATCAATTCAACCACGCGAAAGACGGGCGTCTTTTCGTAGTTGGTCAGGTTCATCGAGACTTGTGCCTTACCCTCCACGAGCAACCCGAGCGCCTTCACATAGCGCAGCCCGCCGCTGGAATGCCGAACGGCCTTCGCAATTTCTTTGGCAATTCGGACGTCGGCAGTGGTCAGGTAGACGTTGAAGGCGATCAGCGGTGGGCGTGCCCCAATAACCGTTGCGCCCGCCGTGCCCAACGCCGCTGGGCCGAAATCGGGGGCGCGGTCAGGGTCGACGGCGA
>Ga0272446_1002848_pt1 | contig 22801 bp, 13 predicted proteins | sample YNPCB0061_FD_194587 | JGI IMG/M metagenome (GOLD analysis project Ga0272446, IMG submission 194587) | Hot spring microbial mat communities from Yellowstone National Park, WY, United States - YNP-CB-006-1 | ecosystem: Environmental > Aquatic > Thermal springs > Hot (42-90C) > Sediment | place... | reverse complement strand
GATGTATGAGTACGCTCATTCGTAATGCTTGCGTAATTTTGGCGATGCTGTTTCATTTGCAGTGATGATAAGTAAAGCATTTTTCCACAAATTTACTCATTTCCACGTTATCATAGATAATGTCTATGGCACAGTGAGTATGCAATTTTGCACAATGTCGTAGAGTTGTATATTTGGTTTTGTACAATCTTGAATCTTGTCAAACGTCCCAATCCGTGATAAAAAAGTCTTCCATGTTGTATGGTTTGCAGCACGGTGTCTCCCCCCGCATAAATAGGCACGTTTTCTGTCGAATTTGTTGAAAGACCCTTTGTTCTCTTTTTTTCACCCTTTTTATAGTTTTTTGGAGGTAGTTCATGCAACAATCATTCTTTGCTACCATCTGCTTGCGTTTGGTGGCACTGTGCTTGGCGGTAGTGTTGCCAAGCAAGGCTTTTGCTCAGGTGGCAACAACGCTACAGGTCATTCACAACGCTGCTGACCCCGCAGCAGCAAACGTTGGTGTTTGGATTGGTACGCCGCCCATAGCGGCAGGACTCGCTCCAGTATTCACGAGTGCAGTGCCGAATTTTGCGTTTCGCACAACCACGCCACTGCTCAGTGGTTTGGGTACGGCAGTGCCAAGTTTTGCTAACGCCGTGGGTGTGCCGCTGACGGTAAACATTACCCGCGCAAATGCTGCGTTTGCCACGCCTGCTCTTTCCAGCACCTCGCCAGTGGCATTAGCACGGGGCGCAAACATTGTGATTGCCAACGGCGTTTTGAATCCCAATGACTTTGCTCCGAACCCTGAAAACCGCCCTACGGCATTTCGTCTGTTTCCCATTGTGGATACAACGTCGGTGATAGCCTCCACACAAACCCGGCTCGTGGTGTTTCACGGAAGCACCGATGCACCGCGCGTGGATGTTATTGCTCGCGGTGTGGGTGTGTTGGGGACGGTGAGCTACGGTGAATCATTTCAGGTGAGTGTCCCAACGAGTGATTACACGATTGATATTCGTCCGGCGGGGACGAATTCCATCATCGCTTCATACAGCGCACCGCTACGCGGTTTACAGCTTGGCGGTCAGCGCGTAGTTGTTACGGCTTCTGGTTTTCTCACGCCGACTGCGAACCGTAATGGAGCGGCATTGCGCTTGGTCGCATCGGTCAGTGGTTCGGCTGCCACTGCGCTTGTTTTAGCCACTGCACCGCCACCGCCAGCGAGTTTACAAGTGATTCACAATGCTGCCGACCCAGCAGTGGCAAACGTGGGTGTGTGGGCAGGGCTACCTGCGCCGAACACCACGGCAACCACTCCCGCAGCGTTCTTGCCTGCAGTGCCGAACCTTGCTTTTCGCACCAGCACACCCGCACTGCTTGGTCTTGGCACAGCCGTTCCCGCTTTTGGTGCAGCAGTTGGTGTTCCACTGACCGTGAATATTACTACACCAAACGCTGCGTCTGCAAACCCTCCTTTGGCAACATTTTCGCCTGTGCGCTTGCAAACGGGAACAAATATCGTGATTGCCAATGGTGTAGGAACACCGGCGAATTTTGCGCCGAATCCTGACCGCCGCGACGTGAGTTTTAACCTGTTCTCCATTGTCGATACGCTCGTGAATATTGCCGCTAATCAAACGCGCCTTGTGGTGTTTCACGGTGCTACCGACGCACCGCGTGTGAGCGTGGTGGCACGTGGTGTGGGAACACTCGGCACATTCAGCTACGGCGAAAACTTTCAGGTAACTGTGCCAGTGAGTAACTATACCATCGATATTGTGCCTGTGGGCACTACCGCGCCTGTGGCATCATTTTCTGCGCCGCTTGCCACATTGGCGTTGGGCGGGCAGCGCGTAGTGGTTTCAGCGTCGGGCTTTTTGAATCCTGCGGCGAACCGCAATGGTGCGCCCTTCGGCTTGCTGGCAAGCGTGGGTGGCACTACGGCACTGTCGCTCATGCTGCCAACGGCTGCGCCGCCTGCGCCGCCTGCGCCGCCGCCAGTTGTACAGCCAACAACGCTACAAATTATTCACAACGCTGCCGACCCCGCAGCTGCAAGTGTTGGTGTGTGGGCTGGACTGCCTTCGGCACAAGCTGGGACTCCGCCAACATTCGTGAATGCCGTTAGCGCACTGAATTTCCGCTTTGGTACTTCTGCGCTGACAGGCTTAGGTTCGGCATTGCCTTCGTTTGGTGGTGCTGTGGGCGTACCGCTCACGGTAAATATCACGGGTGCAAATGCCCGCTCGGCAACACCTGCAGTGGCAAGTTTCTCGCCCGTAACGCTCGCACGCGGCACCAACATTGTGTTGGCAAATGGCGTACTTATGCCGCAAAATTACGCGCCGAATCCTGACCGCCGCGATATTGCCTTCCGACTTTTTCCAATACTGGATACTACGAGCATGATTCCTGAAGGACGCACACGCCTTGTGGTATTTCATGGTGCTACTGACGCGCCGCGTGTGGACGTGGTAGCCCGAGGTGTGGGAACGCTTGGGACGTTTAGCTACGGCGAAAACTTCCAAGTAACCGTTGATGCAAACGATTACGTGATTGACATTCGTCCTGCTGGCAGTACGACGGTTGTGGCATCGTTTGTGGCTCCACTGCGCTCGGCTGGTTTGGCTGGTCAGCGCGTGGTAGTTGCCGCATCGGGCTTCTTGAACCCTGCGGCAAACCGTGGCGGTGCGCCCTTTGGTTTGTTGGCAGTGGTCAACAGCGCAACCGTTTCCACAGCACTTATGCTGCCTGCTGCTCCATCGCCTGCAAACGAGCCTGCAACCAGTCTGCACGTCATTCACAATGCCGCCGACCCCTTTGCCGCAAATGTTGGTGTGTGGATTGGTTTGCCGTCGGCACAAGCCGGACTGCCTTCGCTCTTTTTGCCTGCCGTGCCAACGTTTGCGTTCCGCACCGCCACGCCAACGCTCACAGCATTGCCGCCGCTTGTGCCGTCGCTGCGCGGAGCGGTGGGCGTGCCTCTGACGGTAAACATCACCGCGCCAAACGCTGCCGCAGCAAACCCAGCGTTAGCAACGTTTTCGCCCGTAGCGTTGCGCGTGGGAGCAAATATTGTCTTGGCAAATGGCTTGGGAACACCGGCGAATTTTGCGCCGAATCCTGACCGCCGCGATGTGAGCTTTAGGCTGTTCCAAATTGTTGATACAACGCTGTCTATTGCCGCCAACCAAACACGCCTTGTGGTGTTTCATGGCTGCACGGATGCGCCGCGCGTAAGTGTGGTGGCGCGTGGTGTTGGCACACTTGGTACGGTGAGCTATGGCGAGAGTTTTCAAGCGACTGTTCCAACAAACAACTACACCATCGACATCGTGCCTGTGGGTGCTACCGCGCCAGTGGCATCGTTCTCCGCGCCGCTTGCTACCTTAGCCTTGGGCGGGCAGCGTGTGGTAGTTGCCGCATCGGGCTTTTTGAATCCGACTGCTAACCGTAGCGGACAAGCCTTTGGGCTGCTGGCGGCTGTGCAAAATGCTGCTGGAACAGCACTGATGCTGCCAAGTGCGGCTCGCGCTCTTGCTGCCGAACGTGCTGCGAATGACGAACTTGCTGAAACACTCAACGCTGCTGATGTGCGTGGCGTGCAGATGACCCCCAATCCGCTCATGGGCGAAGGTGTGCTGCATTTTTCACTCAACGCTGACGACGGCGCAGAAGCTAACGTTAGCGTCATCAATGCACTCGGTCAAACGGTGTGGGCAAGCAACCACATTGCTGGCCGAGCAGGCGCACAGCATTTGCCTGTGAACGTCTCTGCGCTGCCGCGTGGTGTGTATTCGGTGCAAATTCGCACGGCAAAACGCCTGATGAACACGCGCGTTGTGGTGCAGTAATTGCTGCGGTGCAGTAATATTTCTTGCTAACACGTCCTTTTCAACCTGCGCTCAACGGCTGTTGGGCGCAGGTTCTGTATTTTTTGTTCGGCAAGTGTTCTCCAGCGCAACAAATACGACGCTTTGCCGTATATTGCGGCTTCAATGGCAAACCTGCAACTCCGTATTTTTCCTCACTTTCTTGATACACTGTATGAACGTTTTTCGACGAACACACCAAGCAATTGAGCACATAAAGCACCAGGCAGTACACGCCGCGGTTGCCCTGTTGGCATACATCGCAGTACCAATCAGCCCGCTTACAGTTAGTCCGCTTACGGCGCAAACGCTGGATTCAGCGTTTATTGCGGGCATGAAAGCGCGTTCCATCGGTCCTGCGGGCATGAGCGGTCGTGTGGCGGCGGTGGAATCCGTTGTTTCTGACCCTGAGACCATCTACGTTGGCGCGGCTACGGGCGGTGTGTGGAAATCTACCAACGGCGGCACAACATGGACACCAGTGTTTGACGACCAACCAACGTCGTCCATTGGCGCAATTGCTGTGCATCCGCAGAATCCAAACGTCGTGTGGGTTGGCACAGGCGAAGGCAACGTCCGCAACAGTGCCGGCGTAGGGCGCGGTATCTTTCGTTCGCTCGACGGTGGCAAAACGTGGAAATCGCTTGGCTTGGAGAAAACCGAGCGCATTCACCGCATTATCTTGCATCCGACCAATCCCGACGTTGTGCTTGTAGCAGCCATGGGTACAACATGGGGCGAAACCGCCGAGCGCGGCGTGTTCAAAACAACCGACGGCGGCAAAACATGGCGTAAAGTCTTGTTTGTGAACGAACGAACAGGCGCAGCAGAGCTTGCTGTCAATCCCGCTAACCCCAACCATCTTATCGCGGGAATGTGGGAACACCGTCGGTATCCTTGGTTCTTTACCTCCGGCGGCACGGGCAGCGGCATCTACACCAGCACCGACGGCGGCGAAACGTGGAAAAAACTCAGTGCTAAAGACGGCTTGCCCGAAGGGGAATTGGGGCGTTCAAGCATTGCTTTTGCGCCCAGCAGCCCAAATGTGGTGTATGCACTCGTGGAAGCAAAAGAAAGTGCGCTTTTGCGTTCGGACAACGGCGGTGCGTCGTGGCGCACGGTGAACAAAGAACCGGGCGTGAACCCGCGTCCGTTCTACTTTTGCGACATTCGCGTTCACCCAACAAACGAAAACAAAATCTATCGCTTACAAACAACGCTCGATTACTCGATTGACGGCGGGAAAACGTTTTCGTTGGTGTATCCTTACACGACGATTCATCCTGACCACCACGCACTGTGGCTGCATCCGAACGGCAAATATATGGTTGTCGGCAACGATGGTGGCGTTGCTATTTCTCGTGATGGGGGCATAAAATGGCAGTTTGTCGATAATTTGCCGCTTGCACAGTTTTATCACATTGCCACTGACAACGAATATCCGTACAACGTCTATGGCGGGTTGCAGGACAATGGCTCGTGGCGGGGTCCGTCGAATTCGCTGGTCTATGACGGCATCTACAATGGGCAGTGGGTTTCGGTAAATTTTGGTGATGGTTTTGCTACCGTTCCTGACCCCGAAAACTCGGATTATGGTTATGCTATGTCGCAAGGCGGTGCGCTGGTGTATTACAACCACAAAACGCAAGTCCGCAAGGCTATTCGCCCGACAGAGTCCGAAGGTGTGAATCCGCCCAAGCACCGTTACAACTGGAACGCAGGCATTGCACTCGACCCCTTTAATCCCAAAGCGGTCTACTATGGCAGCCAGTTTTTGCATAAAAGCACCGATAAAGGTCAATCGTGGCAGATTATAAGCCCAGACTTGACTACGAACGACCCCGCAAAGCAGAAATCATCCGAATCTGGAGGGCTTACCCGCGACGTAACGGCAGCAGAAAACCATTGCACGATTCTTTCGATTGCCCCAAGTCCGCTCAAACAAGACGTTCTCTGGGTTTCCACCGATGACGGCAACGTCCAAGTTACCCAAGACGGTGGCAAAACGTGGACAAACGTCAGCCCTGCGAACAGCAAAACGGTTAAAGTCAGCGGCGGCACTGTGCCGCCACAAGGCACGTGGTCGCCACACGTGGAGGCTTCCAAGCATGACGCTGCCACTGCCTTTGTGGTGTTCGATGACCATCGGCGGTCGAACTGGGAAACCTACCTGTACGTAACTCGTGATTACGGCAAAACGTGGACATCGCTTGCCACAAAGGATATTGACGGCTTTTGCCACGTTGTTCGTCAAGACCCCGTGGAGCCGAACTTGCTGTTTGTGGGAACGGAATTTGGCTTGTTTGTCAGCGTCAATGGCGGTAAAAACTGGTCAAAGTGGACAGCTGGACTGCCAACAGTTCCAGTAACCGACATGGTGATTCACCCCCGCGAACACGACTTGGTGATAGCCACACACGGGCGTGGCGTGTACATTTTGGACGACATCCGTCCGCTTCGGGAGTTGGCAAAAAGCGGCGTGAGTGAACTTGCTCGCAAGCCTCTTCACATCTTTGCTCCGGGCAAAGCAACAATATACAAAACGGAATTCTGGGCTGGCTCGTACGTTGGCAGCGGACACGCGCTGTTTCAAGGGCAGCAGCGTCCTGCCGGCGCAATGATTACCTACGCGCAAAACCCTCCAGACAGCACGGTGGCTAAAGAAGGCACGACAAAAGCGGAAAAAATCACTGTGGAGTTCTTGAGCATAAATGGCAAAGACACGACGGTTCTCCGAACGCTCAAAGCCACATCGCGCAAGGGGTTGAACCGCATTGTGTGGGATGGCAATCGGCGTGCTTTTGAAGTGCCAAGCCGCACTGAACGTGCTGGCGGCAGGCGCGGCGGTGGCGGTATGGCAGCAGCAGAGGCGAGTGCCGAACAAGACCCTGACGAGGGGAAAATGTCGCTTGCGGCACTGCCCGGCACGTACCACGTTCGCATCAAACAAGGTACAACGGTGCTTGTGCAGGCTTTTGAACTGGAGGCAGACCCGCGTGTGAAACCCAGTATGGAAGCACTGAACAGTATTGATGCCATGCGAACAAGCGTGGGTGGGATAATGGAGTCCTTGTCAAAGGTGTGCAAGCAGATTGTGGCTGTGAAAAAAACCATTAAAGCCGTAAATGATTTTTCGAGTACCATAGACAAAGCCAAGGCTGATTCGCTCAGCAAGCGCGGCAAAACGCTGGAAACAAAGTTAGACAGTTTGCTGGATGATATTGTGCCAGAAGATGCGCGAGTGGGCGGCATTTTTGACCGTTCAATGAACGTGCTGCCGCAGGTGTATGAAGTTTTGTACACGATTGGTTCTTCGTATGACCCGCCAACACAAGCCGCTCAGGTAAAAATGGCAAAAGTGAAAGCCCGCGTGCAAGCTGCACTCAAAAAAGCGAACGACCTGTTTGCGGGTGACGTGGAAGCGTTCAAAAAAGAAGTGGAAGCCTCAGGATTGAGCTTGTGGGGCAAGACCGAAACAGTACAGTTGAAAGAGTAACGAGAAAATGAGACCACCAACGCCAAAAGGGCTGTACAGCATGAAAATGTGCTTGTACAGCCCTTGAGTGTTTTTTTTGAGCGGTCTTACGCCGTAGCAGCAGCTTTACGGCGGTTGCGTTTGTTTTTGGTGGTTGGTCGGCTTTTGCCCGAACTTCCATTGAAAATTTTACCGCGTCGTGAGCGTTTATCGCCTTTACCCATGGTCGCATTCCTTGACAATATGAACAAAAAAACAACGTGAACAGCCTGCAAATTACGAACGTTTTCGTTTTCCGCCAAGTGTGCATCCGTTGTGGAGAAAAATTTCTTCAGACAAGTCGTAGGCGGGCTTGCACACAAATTCACCATACCGTAATTTCCCGCGCTGCACAGAAAGACGTGTGCTTTTTATGAATTTTTTGTAACTTATAGCGTTTTGTGTGCGTCTGCACACAGCGTTCCTCACTTGATAGCAACAATCGTTCCTTTCTCAACGTTATCCAACTGGAGTGCTATACTATGGCATCTGCGAAAAAATCGACGAGAACCGTCTCGGCAAAAGCCGTAAAACCAGCTTCTTCTGAAGCCAAACGCGGCAACGGTTCGGCAAATGGCAAACACAGCAACGGTTCGGCGAACAGTTCAGGACGCTCGCCAGAAGCGGTGGTGCAGCACCACTCACTGGAGTTGTTTGATACCACTGGTTTTGATAAAGCCACAATCATTGACTGGTACAAAACCATGCACTTGGGACGCAAACTTGATGAAAAGGCGGCGAACTATCTGAAACTCGCCAAAGGCTGGTCATATCATGCTCCTTACGCTGGGCATGACGGCATTCAGCTTGCTTTGGGCAAAATTTTCCGTCAGGCAAAGGATTATTTGTATCCGTACTACCGTGATTTGCTGACGTGTCTGGCTGCTGGTGTAACGATTGACCAAATTTTGATGAACGGTCTGAGCAAGGATGCTGATGTAAGTTCGGGTGGACGAAATATGAGCAATCATTTTGCGAACATTCCTTTGCGGATTCAAAATCGTTCAGCACTGACGGGCAACCACTCACAAATGGCTGCTGGAACGGCTCGGGCGGTGAAAAAGTACAAGGGCGACGAGGTTGTGTATTATTCTGGTGGCGAATCGGCGTGTTCAGAAGGGTATTTTTACGAGGCGGTCAACGGTGCAACACGGGAAAAATTGCCCGTAATTTTTGTGTTGCAAAACAACCGCTTTGGTATTTCCGTGCCACTACACGAGCAGACAGCAAATTTAACTGTTTCGGACAACTTTCGCGGATTCTCGAATTTGCTCATTGTCAACGTGGACGGTCGTGACCCGTTTGATTCGTATCGTGGGCTTATGAAAGCGCGTGAATACGTGCTTTCGGGTCAAGGTGCGGCAATGGTTCACGCCGACTGCGACCGTATGCTCTCGCACTCGAATTCCGACAACCACGAACTGTACCGCACCAAAGAAGAAATCGAAGCTATGAAACCGCGCGACCCCGTAGCACGGTTTCGGGCAACGATTTTAGCGCAACAACTGATGACCGAAGACGAACTTGTAGCATTGGAAAATGAGAACAAAGCCGAACTCTATGCCGCCGCAGACCGCGTAGAGCCCCTCCCAGAGCCTGCGCCAGAATCCTATGTACACTTTCTTGTGCCTGAAGCCGCCTACACTGGCACCGAGGACGCAAATCGCGCTGACAAACCCGATGTCATGCTTACGCTCCGCGAAGGCATTAACACGGCAATGAAGGAAGAATTCCGCCGTAACCCGCATACGTTTTTGTGGGGGCAGGATGTCGCCTCGAAAGAAAAACAAGGCATTTTTAACGTACCCAAAGGGATGCTGACGGAGTTTGGCAACGACCGTGTGTTCAACGCGCCTATTGCCGAAGATTTTATCGTTGGCACAGCAAACGGCTTCTGCCGTTACCGCGACGATATTCGTGTGGTGGTGGAAGGTGCTGAATTTGCTGATTACTTCTGGCCTGCTATGGAGGCATATGTGGAGTGTACGCACGAGTACTGGCGCACCAAAGGGCAATACACGCCAAGCATTACCATTCGGTTGGCAAGCGGCGGCTACATTCAGGGCGGTTTGTACCACTCGCAAAACTTAGATGCTGTGTTTGCTCATCTGCCGGGAGCGCGTGTGGTGTGTCCGGCCTTCGCCGATGATGCTGTGGGCTTGATGCGCAACGCTATTCGCTCGCGGGGTGTAACGGTCTATATTGAGCCAAAGTTTTTGTACAATTACCGCCCAACATCTGCCCCGCATCCGGGCGAAGAATTCATCGTTCCCTTTGGTAAAGCACGGGTTCGGCGTGTAGGGCGTGATATTACTATCGTTGCATATGGCTCGGCAATTCACTGGTCGCTGCAAGCGGCAGAAACACTTGCCAAAGAAGGGTACGAAGCAGAGGTGATTGACTTGCGCTCGCTTGCACCATGGGACAAAGAAACGGTGTTTGCTTCGGTGATGAAAACCAACCGAGCCTTAGTAGCACACGAACACTACCTGAATGTGGGCATTGGTGGCGAGATTGCCTCCACCATCAGCGAAGAACTGTTTCAGTATTTAGACGCTCCTGTGGGGCGCGTGGCATCGAAAAATTATCCCGTAGGATTTGCAAAACCGCTCGAACGCGCTATTTTGCTCAATCCTGACGACGTAGCATCTGCTGCTCGTAAGGTGCTGAAATACTAAGAGAAGGATGAAGGATGAAGGATGAAATATGAAGGACGAAAAATTGTGGTGAACGCCGTACACTAAAACTGTTCTGAGCCATGGAGTGTCCAGCAGGACATTGCTAAGCGAAGTTGCGTGAAGTTCCCACTGTACTAAACAAAACAACAAGAGAGTGTTGATAGCACTCTCTTCCTTTTTTACTTACATTTGCTTGCGCATTGTCGCACGATTGTTACGTTTCATTGTTCAATGGCTATAACAACTTCACCAAAAACGTATCTTATTACAGGCGGTGCGGGATTTATCGGGTCGCACTTGTCTGAATACTTGTTGCAGCAGGGTCATACGGTCTTTGCGCTTGACAACCTTTCAACGGGCAATATTGATAACATCAAGCGTTTGCGAGGTCATCCGAATTTTCATTTTGTTCGCGACGATATTATGAACAAAATGGTGCTGGATAGGCTTGCCTCTGAATCCGATATTATCATTCATCTGGCGGCGGCGGTTGGTGTGCAACTTATCGTGGAACATCCTGTGCATACCATAGAAACGAACATCATGGGCAGTGAAATTGTCCTGAAAACTGCGCTGCGCTATGGCTGCCGCGTTCTGATGGCGAGCACATCGGAGGTGTACGGCAAAGGTATCAAAATACCGTTCAACGAAACGGATGATGTGCTGCTTGGCACGACAGATAAAGCGCGTTGGGCATATGCAGCCAGCAAAATGGTGGATGAGTTCTTGGGTTTAGCATACTGGCAGGAATACGGTCTGGAGGTTGTGCCATTTCGTTTGTTCAACACCGTCGGGGCGCGGCAAACAGGTCAGTACGGTATGGTCATACCACGTTTTGTTCAGCAGGCATTGCGCGGCGAACCAATTCGCGTGTATGGCGATGGCACACAACGTCGGTGCTTTTGTGATGTGCGGGATGTTATTCTTGCTATTGCAGGCTTGGCGGAACACCCGAACGTTGCTGGGACGCTTTTTAACATTGGCAGCACCGAAGAGGTCAGTATTATGCAGCTTGCCGAGCGTGTACAATCCTTGACAGGTTCACGTTCGGATATTGTTGTGATTCCGTATTCAGAGGCGTATCCTTCGGGATTTGAAGATATGCAACGTCGAATGCCAGACATTTCCCGCATCTATGCTCAATTGGGATGGAAACCCACACGCAGCCTTGATGAAATCTTGCAGAGTGTGATTGCATTTGAGCGTGAGCGGCTTGCATAACGCTTATCACACGCACAAAGCATCATAACACAGCCCTGTAAGCCCGTCCGACGGTTTAGTAGCTTCAAAGCACTAACCATTGGGCGGGTTTTTTATGCGGTAGTTGCCGATGATTGCATAAGGCTTCTTGCAGAAGTGCCCTCACCTGCCATCGTTGCGATGGCATCCTCTCCCAGTGGGAGAGGATGCATGAAGCGAAGCAGAAAGCGGGTGAGGGCATTGTCAATACGTACTTTTGAAAGAAGTCCACAGCCCACGACACAATTCGCAACGCTTTTGCTTCGCTTGGAGCGAAACTTTTTTCTTTGCTATGTTGCAATTCGGTAATATCTTTGCAGTTTTCCAATTATGAACAATTGTTCACAATTATCACCCGTCCTCGCGCTTTGAACAAGGTAAACAACCTCATTTTCTCACAACCAACTGTGCTACATGTATGCGTCAACGTTTTGTCACTGTTCCCCAGATGTTTGTGCAGGTCACGAATTATTATCGTGGCAATACCGCCAAACCAGCATTTATGCGTAAGGTGGGCAACAAGTGGGTAACAACAAGTTATGATGAATTGCGGGAAATCGTGGAAAATTTCGCACGCGGTTTAGCAAATATGGGCATTGCCAAAGGCGACATGGTGGCAATTGTCTCAGAAAACCGCTTGGAGTGGGTGATTGCCGATTTTGCTATTACGGGCATAGGTGCGGTGGACGTGCCAATGTATCCTACCTTGACCGCGCCGCAGGAAGCCTACATTCTCAATCACTGCAAGGCAAAAGCCGTTGTTGTGTCGAATAAGTTTCAACTCAACAAGGTACTGAAAGTTCGAGCCGAGTTGCCGCATTTAGAGCATATTATCGTTATGAATGATGACGTAGATTTCGACGGTGCGCCGAACGTTGTGCATTTTGCCGATGTGGTCAAAAGTGGTGCGGCTTCGTTGGCGGCAGAAGACCGTCGCGTGTGGTTTGAAGAGTCTGTCAAGTCTGTGCAAGCAGAAGATGTACTTACAGTCATCTACACAAGCGGCACCACAGGCAATCCCAAAGGGGTGATGCTTACCAATGCCAACATCGTGGCAAACATTGAGGGTTCTGCCGATGCCATTCCGCTTGGCGACACGGATTTGCTGCTGTCGTTTTTGCCGCTTTGCCACGCCTACGAGCGCACAACGGGTTACTACACAGTGTTTTCGTGCCATTCAACCATTGCCTTTGCTGTGTCCATTGAAACCGTCGCCGACAACATTCGTGAAGTCCGACCAACGTATTTGACAAGCGTTCCGCGCTTGTTTGAGCGCATCAAGGGGCGGATTTTGGGCATGATTGAAAAAGATAAACCAGCCAAACAGCGCATTTTCTGGTGGGCGCAAGATGTGGGAACAAAATTTCTTCGTGCAAAGGAATCAGGCACAATTTCGCCGCTTCTTCGCGCTCAGTACGCGATTGCTGACCGCTTGGTGTTCAGCAAACTGCGCGAGCGCATGGGCGGACGGTTGAAGTCGTTTATCTCTGGTGGAGCAGCACTGCCGCGCGAGTTGGGCGAGTTCTTTGTCAAAGCGGGCATCATCATTCAAGAAGGGTATGGTTTAACGGAAACCTCGCCCGTGTTGGCTGTTTCTCGCATCAACGAGATTGAAATTGGCACGGTGGGCAAGCCACTGTTTAACGTGCAACTTAAAATCGCCGACGACGGAGAAATTTTGGCAAAGGGTCCGAACGTGATGAAAGGGTATCTGCACGACGAGGAAGCCACTCGTGCTATTGTGGACGAAGACGGCTGGCTGCACACGGGCGATATTGGCATTATCAACAGTAAAGGCAATCTGCAAATCACCGACCGCAAAAAGAGCATTTTTGTGTCCAGTGGCGGGAAGAACATTGCCCCGCAGCCCATTGAAAACGCGCTCACCCAAAGCCGTTTTGTTGACCAATTGCTGCTTGTTGGCGACAAACGCGAGTACTGCACGGCGTTGATTGTACCAGATTTTGAATACGTCAAAGAGTTCGCCACCCAACAGGGTCTGTCGTATCCCGATAATCACACGCTGCTGCAAAGCGACGCGCTTCTGAGAGCAATCCAAAAGGACATCGAATCTCTACAAAAAGATTTTGCAAAATTTGAGAAAGTCCGCAAATTCGCACTTCTGGACAAAGCCTTCACCGTAGAAGATGGCGAGATGACCCCTAAGTTGTCGCTTCGCCGTCATGTGATTGAAAAAAAATACGCTGACAAAATCGAACAGCTCTACGCCGAAAAAGCCGAAAAAGAAGGTGTGGCGAACTAACACAGCAGCAACCACGCAAGAAGGACATCTGGGCTAACATCCAGACAGGACTCTGCAACGCTTTGCCCAATACACCACAGACGGGAACGTGGCTCGGAAGGAAAAGTGCCGAACACGCTCCCGTTTTTGTTGGCGGTGTGTGCTGAAAAGTGTGCGTGAAAAGTGTGCGCGGATGTGTGCGGATGTGTGCGGAAATTCCCCACGGTTATCACGAATCACAATGAATATTCTCATGGTGCTTTCGCAGCGCGAGGTAACAGGCGCAGAAGTCTATGCTGCCGCGCTGGCGGACGGATTGATAGAACGCGGTCACCGTGTGTGGATTTGCTCGGATACCTTTACCAAACCCACGAAAGCAGCGTACACCCCGCTTCCGTTCAATAATCGTTCGTGGCGTGAGCGTTGGCGGCAGGTGCGTTTTTTAGTGCGATTTTTGCGGGAGAATAAGATTGATGTGGTTCACGCTCATTCACGGGCTGCCGGTTGGGTGGGCTTTGTTGCTACGCGCATTGCTCGTGTGCCGCTTGTAACAACGGTTCACGGGAAGCAGCCTACCCACATCTCACGAAAACTTGTCAAAGCCTTTGGTGAGTGTGTGCTTCCTATTTGTGAAGCCGTCCGCGACAATATTGTTTATCAACTCGGCGTGGATGCTCGCACGGTGGAAATCGTCCGCAATGGCGTGGCTGTGCCGTCTGTGCCTGCAACGCATCAGGTTGGCCTGCATATTCCTACAATTGCCCTTGTGGGAAGGCTTTCACAGCAAAAAGGCGAGTTAGCACTTCGCATCTTGGAAACGCTCATGCCACTGTTAGAACGTCGAGCAGATGTCCGCATGGTGGTTATTGGCGGCAAAACCATTCCCCCCGCATTCGACAAGTTTCGCCCGAGAGTAGAATTTACGGGCTATGTGGAGGATGTGCCTGAGCGCATTGCCAACGCAAGTGTTGTGCTTGGTGCGGGGCGTTCGGCTGTTGAAGCTCTGCTGCTGGGCAAGCCAACTGTGGCTGTGGGCGAAGCGCGGGTGCATGGTCTGGTGAGCTCGGAAAACCTTGCTGATGTGCTGCAAACGAACTTTGGCGACATTGCCACAGAACATCATTTTGATGCTGCTGCGCTTGTGCAGGGTGTAGAAGCCGCATTACAGCAGGATTCGTGTGATGACATCGTGCGCGAACGTGTGCGGCAAGAATATTCGCTTGAACGCCTTGTGCAGCGTGTGGAAGCGGCATACCAGAGGGCGTTGGTGCTGCGACACCGCTTTGAAGTGCCGGTGTTGACCTATCACCGTGTGGTGCGCCGTGCTGAGGACGGCGGAACACTGCCAATATACGTAACTGTGCAACAAATGGAAGAACATCTCCAAGCCTTGAAAGAGCAGGGCTTCCAGACGCTCACATGCAGCGAACTGTTGCAGTTGCCGCTTTCTGAACGTGTGCCGAACGCTCGCAATGGCAGAAAATACGCGCTTCTCACATTCGACGACGGCTATGAAGACAATTATACGCTCTTGTTTCCACTGTTGCAACGCTATGGCATGAACGCAACAATTTTCCTTGTGGCAGGGCGCGAAACAAACGCTTGGGACAGCAGTGAACAAACAGGACTGCCACCGCTTGCTCTCATGAGTGCCGAACAAGCGCGAGAAATGCAACGCTATGGCATTGAATTTGGCTCGCACAGCATGACGCACCCGCGCTTAACGGAATGTTCGCCCGAAGCCGTGTGCTGGGAACTGCAAGAATCAAAGCGGGTGCTGGAAGAACGTCTGGGGCGTGAAGTAACCACGTTTTGTTATCCTTACGGTGCTGTTAACGAAGAAGTGAAGCGGCTTGTGGCGGAAACGGGCTACCGGCTCGGTATTGCTTCGGATTCAGGCTCGGTGTTTGCCCACGAAGATGTGATGGAGATTCGGCGCATTGGCGTATTTCCGAACACGGACAAGCGTGGTTTTCTGCGGAAAATTGCTGGTGATTACACGCTTCGCAAGCGTTCGCTGTGAACACGAGTTGCTACCGCGTTGTTCGTATGTTCACGGAATATCTTCCAAAAACCGTAGATTTGACACTCGGAAACGTTGTGGTTCGTGGAAGCAATTTGTTCAAAGTTGTTCAGAGGCTACACATGCACATTTGTCCGTTGCCTGCTCTGTCGAAATTTCAGGCACTATCGCAAGAGTTTTCGCCGCTTACACGCTCGCTGCTGCAAGTCTGCGAGCCAGCAATAACGAGCCGTGTGGCGGAGTTTAGCAGCCGTTCATTGCTTGGGCGGCACAGGCTTCTGTTGCAAGGTGCGTTGCTTCGAGAACTGGAAGATGCTGCATTGCAGCCTGATAAGCCTTGTACAACCTTTGCAGAGGCTGTTCAGGCGTTGGAATGCCTCTTGACTGTCTGGATTGCTGGCGTGGAATGTGCTTCGCTGCTGCTTGCCAAGCCATTAGAGATGCTCCGTGCGCGTGGAGTGCCAGAGCCAGAACGCCGTCTCGATACGTCTTCCAAACGTTGGGCTGAGGAACTGCTTGCGCTCTGGGGCATTGTGCAGGAGTTTCCCGCGCTTCACGAACCCTTACGGCGCGGTGTGATGCCAGATTTATCGGTCAAAGGCAATCGGTTTTTTTCTTCGGCGTGCGTGTGGATGCGGCGCAGACACGGCGCACGAGCGTTTGTTCCCCGCGTGGCACTTGAGCCAAAGATTATGCAGTACAAACACGCGCAATACAAGCACGATGTGGACGTAGCCGCGCCGCGTGCAGCCGAATGGATAAACACAGACCACACGCCCGAGGCTCATGAACGCCGCACTGTACTGTTTCAATGGCTGCTTACGGCAGCGCAGCCTGAAACTCCTCTTCACGACTGGGACTGGGATTCTTATACATTCGCTGTAACGCTGCTTTGGCAGTGGGCAGAGCGTTTGGCACAGGCTCAGGATGGTATTTTTATGGTCGGACTGGAGCAATGCGCGGCGTTGCGTGCTGTGCTGCTCTCTCTTGGCGAAGATGCTGTTCGGCGCACCATGTTGCCAACGGCAGAAGCGTTGTGGGAATGCGATGTGGAAACCGTTCGACGTTTGGATATGAGGTAAAATGCGCTGCGGATTTGCCGCAGATGGGAAAAATCTGTAAGTTTGCGGCTGTTTTGCACAGACGAACAAACCTCACTATTGACCGACTTGTAGATTGAGGTGCATTGAGGTTTATGGACGACATACTTTCTGTTGATGCTCAAAAACGTGCTATGACGCTTGACCAAGCCTTGCCAATTCTGGTTTGCCCTCTAACAAAAGAACCATTGCAACTGAGTGCTGACGGCTCTGCACTTTGCTCGGTGGTTTCGGGGCGCAGCTACGCGCTTGTGCAGGGTGTGCCTGTGCTGTTGGGCGGCATCAGTGCTGACAACGCGACGCTGTTCGAGCAAAAATACCAAAGCGAAGCCGAGCCTTGGTCGTACACTGGACGCGCCGCCGAACGAATGCGCCACGAGTTTGTGGTCGAGATTGCTAAACGCTTCCAGCCGATGCCCAGACGCACATTGGATGTAGGGTGCAGCCGCGGACAACTTTCGCTCAGGCTTGGCGAGGCGTTTTCGCCTGTGTTTTCGATGGATATTTCGCCGACGGCGGTGTTTGCTGCCCAGCACGCTATCAGCCGCACCACAGCCAACACGGCGGACTATTGTTTTATTGTTGCCAGTTCTACGGCACTGCCCTTTGCTCAACACACGTTTGAGTTGATTATCATTTCCGACGGGCTGCACGGTTGGGAACTGCCACGACCGCTTCAAATGCAGGTACTGGATGAATGTTTCCGAACGCTCTGCGAAGGCGGCATCGCGGTTTTTACCGACTATTTACATCCGCGCAAACATCACCAACTCCTTGAACTCGTTGAACAATCGGACTTGCAGATTGTTGCCGTCGAATATCTCTACGACCGCCTGTGGTATCAAATGGAATCGCTCTTTCACAGCGTTCAGGGCGCGGCGTGGGTCAAAACGATTCTTCGCAATATGCCGCTTGCACAAGCGTTGAAGAGGCTTGCACGGCTTTTGGGAGCACATGGCTCCAAGCATCTTTGCGTCGTAGCGCAAAAACCTGCTCAACACACTGCCCAACACGCCGCTCAACATGCAAACCAACAAGCACTACAAGCAATCACGCCTCGCCATGACTGAGAACGTGCCTACGATAATCTCGAAGGTGTTCGATGTTGCACAAGTGCCTGCTCACAAAGCAAAACGCCGTCTTGGGGTTGCAGCAAGTGTGCTGCTCGTTGTGGGTGTAGTGCTCTTCGGCGTAAGTGTGCCACAGCACGATTTTTATGTGGACGAAGCATTTATCGGTGAACACGCCTATTTTTTTGCGCGAGACGGCTATGTTCATTCAGAATTTTGGACGGGCTTTTTGCGCCAAGACGAATACGTAACGCTTTATCATAGGCTTGCTGTCTGGTCTGGCGCGCTCAGTTTGAAAGTGTTTGGTGTGCATCTGTGGGCATTGCGTTTGGTATCGGTTGTTTCGGCAGTGGTAACGGCGTTAGTGCTTGTGTGGTACACGATTTGGCGAGGGCGCAGCGAAATGCTTGCCACCGTTCTTGCATCGTGGTTACTCATGCCAACGGTTTTTTATCATGCCAAATGTTTCCGCCCTGAAGTGCAAACAGCAATGTTCGGCGTTCTAAGTTTTGTTGCGCTCAGCATACTGTTTGCGAATAGCAGTACAAACGCTACTCGAGCATCAAGTATCTATGCGGCTTTTGCGGGTGCAAGTGCTGGAGCAGCTATGCTAACGCATCTTGCAGGGGTGATGTACGTGGGGGCAGGATTACTGCTGCTTGTGTGGCTGAAATGCTGGCGTTCGGCGTGGTGGTTTACCGTGAGTGCCGCGCTGATATTTTCGCCCTGTGTGGTAGATGTGGTGGCTCATTGGGAACTGTTTCGCCAGCAAAGTACAGACCCTCAAGCGGCATCCAAACTGCACTGGACGCTTTTTGCGCCGTTTGCGAATCTGCTGGGCGAACACGAGCGATTTTTCCGCAAGCCGCAATTTATCGTCATGTCATCTGCTTGGCTTGTCGCACTTGTGCTAACGTGGCGCAAGAGAGCTTTGCCAGTGCTGCTGCTACGCCGCTACACGCTGCTGTTGGTACTGGTGTTGGGAGTGTTTTTGCAAGACAAACGCGATTACATGGCGTTGTACGCGCCGTTTATGGCACTGATGATTGCCGAAGCAGTGTGGTTTGTGGCTGCTTGGGGCAATCACGGCAACAGCGACAACGATAAAGACGCTGCCAGTGTAACACCAAAACGCCGACGTTGGCAAGCTGTGTCCGCATATAGCGTATTTGCCGCGTTTGTGGTCTATGGATTATGGTTTCAGGTGCATGATGCGTTCTGGCACAAGGAAGATGTTGTGCGCTTGAATGCTGCGATACAGCAGCACATACCCGAAGGCGCATGGTGTCTTGTGCCGATGAATATGATGTTCGAGGCAATAGGGCGATACCATCTCGTGGCATTTTCCGCTGCTGCCGATGTGTGGCATGGCGACCGTGCTTATACGTCGGTACAAGCAGCAGCGCGGTTTTGCGACCGTTTTGGCGTGCGGTACGTGGTGATGAACTGCTTTGGCGAGGAGCGCGAGGTGCTTATGGATGCTGAACAACAACCACTGAAACGACCTGAGCAAGCCGAACCTGCGTTCCAAACGCTTGTAAAGACCGATGAATACTGGATTCTACAACGCCGTCGGGAGTAGTGCGCTATGACCAAGACTACAACCAAGCACAATGCCACATCATCAGTAATCACGCCACCGCGCAAAATCTTGCTTGTGCAGATTGGGCATTATGGCGATATGGTCTTGCTCACGCCAGCCATTAAATGGCTGCATCAGTCATTTCCAGAAGCAGAACTGCATCTGCTTGCGGCTGAACGCAATCACGCTATCATCAGCACAAACCCCTACATTCGGCGCGTGCTGGTGTACAGAAAGCGGCTGTGGAGCGCGGTGCATCTCCTTGCAACACTACGCCGTGAACGCTACGACCTTTGGATTGACCCCAAAGACCACGCCTCGCGTGAAAGCACGATGTTTGCCCGTTTGAGCGGCGCGGCTGTGCGCGTGGGCTGTAATCATCTGCACAAAGCCGCTTTCACGATTGCTCTGCCCGATGCCGAACAGAATAATGCCAAACGCTTGCACGTAATAGAGCGAAATCTACAAGCCGTGCAAGCAGCCTTCCCAACTGTTGATGTGCGTTCGGCACCAAACGCCAATGTGTCTTCTGCAAGACCAGAACTCTTTTGTGATGCTGAATCGGAGGCATTGGTGAACTCGTGGCTGATGGCAAGACTGGGTGATGCACTGGACGATACACAGACAGAAAGAGGGGCGATTCAGGTATTGGTGGCGAACATTTCTGCGGGTGATGCCTCGCGGTATTGGCGTGAAGAATCATGGATACAATGCGTACAGGCGATAACATCAACGCTGCCTTTGGTGCGCGTTGTGCTGAATGCTGTGGCTGCCGATGCGCCGCTTGCGGGGCGTATTGCACGCGCTTCGGGGGCTATGGTGTTTCCGTCGCGTTCTATTCACGATGCCGTTTCGCTCATCAAACGCGCTACACTGCTTCTATCTCTCGACACGGCGGCAATTCACATCGCGGCGGCATTCGATGTGCCAACGATTGGGCTGTACAACGCGCTGGAATGGAACGCGCACAAATTTGCCCCACGAAGTTCGCGCTCGGTGGTCTTGCAGCCCCCTGTTGGGCGCGAGTACGTGCAGGACATTGAGCCAGAGCGCGTTGCGCAAGCCGCATTCCGTCTGCTTTCGCAAACGCATAATCCTTCAACGCTATGAAACGGCTCGAACACGCCATCAGGCGGGCATTGTACGCTCTGTTGCGGCTTGTGATTCGCAATCGCGCTGTTTCGCTGCCTATTGCTGCCGATGAAGTACGGAAAATTTTGGTGTTGCGCTATGACCGTTTGGGTGACATGGTTGTAACAACGCCGATGATAGAGCTTCTGCACGAACGCTTGCCAAACGCTGAGCTGCATGTGCTTGCTTCGCCACGCAACGCGGGACTGCTTGCCCACGACAGGCGGATAGCAAAAACGTTCGTTTGGGATGGCTCGTGGCAAGATATACTGCGAGTTGCGAATCTGTTACGGCGCGAACGCTACGATGTGATGCTGTGCGTTGTTTTTTTTAAGATGAGTTACGCTGGAATTCTCGCTAACGTGTTTTCAGGACGAACGACGCTCAAATGCACACTTGCCCACGATAATCCCCGCAGAGCGGAACTGTACAGCCTTTGGTTCAACGCACAAGTGCCTGTGGAGTACCTTGAGCGAAAGCAATCTATGGCAGAAATGTTGGTCGAGATGGCGTGCAGAACCTTCGGATGGGCATACAGCAGCGCAGATGTACGCTTTCGTGTGGTGCTTGCTGAATCTCACCGAACCACTGCTCGAACGGTGCTGCCAGATTCCACAACGCCGTTAGTGTTGCTCAATTGTTCTGCCGGAGAGCCATTCCGTGAATGGTCGGAGGCAAACCATAGGCAATTTCTGAGGCTATTGTGTGAACGGTATCGTGCCAACAATACCGCACTGCGTCTTGTCCTAAGTGCTGTTGGCGAAAAACGCCGCGAAGCTGAACGCCTTCAGCAAGATATTTTTTCAACCTTTGGCGTGGAAACGCTCTTGCTGCCGCCCACCGAGGACGTTTTGCAACTCTGTGCCTTTGTGGAGCGCGTAGATGTGGTCATCACGCCTGACACGTCTATCACGCACATTGCCACTGCCTTTGGCAAACCAAGCGTTGTGCTGTGTACGCGGCTTTCTTCCAGCCCTCAGTGGATGCCGTTTGGTGTGCCGTTTGTTGCGGTGTATCCGTCCGCACACTCGTTAGAAGCTCCTGTTGAAGCCATTGCGCCCGAAGCTGTCGTGCAAGCCTTTTCGGAATTATTGCATCGCCTGAACCAGCCATGAACACTCGCCTCAACAATGCGTACTTCAACAGCCCTCAATCCAACGTTGTGCTATCAGCAAGTCATCTGCCGCGTGTTGCCGTGCTGAGTGCGCCCAAAGAACGCTGGCGGGCAAAGGATTTTCCCGAATCTGCTGCCACGATGAATGGCGTAGAAGCATGGGTGTATGCCTTCGACGGTGATTTTATCGGCTACGACCTTGTTACCAAGCAAGATGTGGCACAATACGACCTTATCATTGCCAACTCGAATACCACCTACATCCCACGGTTGGTAGAACTTGCCGAGCAGCGTTCGGCGTACACGCGCTGGGTTACGCTTATTGAGGGTGATGCAGGGGATTACCTCAAACCCTTGCCAGCCGTGCAGCGTATCTTCGAGGTTTCCGACCTTGTCAGTTGTATCAATCAGCCTTCATTGCCCCTGTTTCAGGCACTTGGCGCGGGCAAGCAGGCGCGTGTCGAATACGTGGGCATTCCGTATCCTGTCGAAGGTGTGCGGCGTTTCGCCATTGCGCCTGAACAGCGATTTGACGCTGCGTGCAAGAAGGTGTTCCTGTGTCCGTTTTTGCTGAATCGCTGGAATGAGTGGCTTGTGGCGCGGCGTATTGCGGAAGACTGTGCGGCAATGGAAGGCGGAATGAACGTGCAATATTACGGCTATGTGCAGCCGCTTTCTCGAAAAATCCGTAATTGGAGAGAACTTTGGCGGGAACGTTCGCTCGACAAACGGCGCAATGCACGCCGTGTGGAAAGGCTCTACAACGACCCTCAACTGGAAATCCGTTTTGCAAGTGGCTTGGAAGAATTTTTTGCGTTGAATTCGCAGGCGGTGCTGTGGCTTAATCTGGACGACCGCCACACGTGGGGGCGGTATGTGTTGGATGCAGCCGCGCTGGGCATTCCCATTATCACAACTGCTGCAACGGGTCATGCCGAACACTGCTTTCCCGAAACCACTGTGCCAAACGAGTTTGCGCTGCCAGAGGCATTCCAGCTTGGCAAACGCCTGCTCTCTGACCGTGAGTGGTATCTGAGCGTTAGTGCGCAAGCTCTCGACTATGTGCAAGCGTTTGCACCCGCAGCCATGACAAAACGGCTGTTGGCGTTGTTGGGGTGGTGAACATAATAGACATTATCTATGATAACGTGGAAATGAGTAAATTTGTGGAAAAATGCTTTACTTATCATCACTGCAAATGAAACAGCATCGCCAAAATTACGCAAGCATTACGGATGAGCGTACTCATAC
>Ga0272446_1002847_pt1 | contig 22803 bp, 22 predicted proteins | sample YNPCB0061_FD_194587 | JGI IMG/M metagenome (GOLD analysis project Ga0272446, IMG submission 194587) | Hot spring microbial mat communities from Yellowstone National Park, WY, United States - YNP-CB-006-1 | ecosystem: Environmental > Aquatic > Thermal springs > Hot (42-90C) > Sediment | place... | reverse complement strand
GATCGCCCGGTCGTCTGCCAGCGCTGGCCCGACGGCATCGACGAGTTCACCTGGTACCAGCACCGCCCGCCGCCGCGCGCGCCCGACTACCTGCGCGCGGTGTGGGTGGGCGAGCGGAGCTCGCCGGGAGGTGCGGAACCCGTCCGAGGGTTCCGCGCGGCGAGAGACGGGGTGCGCCGCATCCTCCTCGACAACCGCGACGCGCTCGCCTTTTTTGTCAATCAGGCGGCGCTCACCTTCCACACCTTCGCCAGCCGCGTGGCGACGCTCGCCTCGCCCGACTGGGTGGTCCTCGACCTCGACTCTGGCGAGCGCACCACCTGGGCCGACGTCGTCGAGGTCGCCCTCGCGCTGCGCCAGCTCCTCGAGCTCCTCGCGCTGCCGAGCGTCGTGAAGACCAGCGGCCAGCGCGGCCTGCACATCCTCGTGCCGCTCGCGCCCGGCCAGACCTTCGCCGAGGCCGATCGCTTCGCCACCACGGCGGCGACGATGATCGCGCGGCTCCTGCCGGCGAAGGTGACGCTCGAGCTGGAGATCGAGAAGCGCGGCGGCCGACTCCTCGTCGACCACCGCCAGTTCCTCGGCAAGACGCTGGTCGCGCCCTACTCCCTGCGCGCCGTCGACGGCGCCCCGGTATCGACGCCGCTCGCCTGGGACGAGGTCACCCCGCGCCTCGCCCCGCGCGCCTTCACGCTGCGCACCCTGCGCGCCCGCCTCGACCGCCTCGGAGACCTCGCCGCCCCGCTCCTCTCCGGCACCGCCCGCCTTCCGCTCCTCGAATCTCCCTAAGATCGCATATTTCGTTTAACCTTGTGAGACGCGGTTCCTTCTCGCCTCGTCCGTCGCCGCGCTCCTCGCCGCGTGCGGCGCGACCTCACCGACGCCTCCGGACGACGCGCTCGCCGCCGTCGACGATCTCGCCCCATCGCTCGACCTCACCGCGCCCGTCGACCTCACCGGCTCGGTCGATCTCGCGTCCCCCGTCGACCTCGCGGCCCCCGCCGACCTGGCGTCCCCCGCCGACCTCGCGTCCACCGCCGACCTCGAGCCCAGCGTCGTCGCGACGCGGCTGACCTTCACCACCCAGCCCGCGAACGCCTTCAGCGGCGTCCCCTTCGACGTCGAGGTCGCGCTCACCGACGACGCCGGCCGCGTGGCCACCACCCGCTCCTGCTCGATCACGCTCGCGCTCTCGTCGAACCCGACGGGGGCGCAGCTCGCCGGCGTCACCACCCTGACCACGACGAACGGCCGCGCCCGCTTCTCCCCACGCATCGACGCCCTCGGCATCCTCTACCGCCTGCGCGCCACCTGCACGGGCCTCCCCGACGTCGTGAGCGTCCCCTTCGACGTCTACGCCTCGCGCCTCGCCGTCAAGACGCAGCCGACGGGAGGTGTGAGCGGGCAGTCGATCGGCAGCTTCACCATCGAGATCCAGGACGTCACCGGGCGCCCGGACCTCAACGCGCAAGTCGACGTCACCGTCTCGATCCTCTCCGGCCCGTCGGGCGCCCAGCTAACGGGAACGCTCACCAAGACGACGCAGAACGGCGCAGTCAGCTTCACCGATCTGCGCCTCGACAAGATGGGCAGCTATCGGCTACAGGCGACCACACCGTCGCCCGAGGTCCTCGGCGCATCGAGCAATCGCTTCGACGTCCGCGGGAGCGTGTTGGCCTTCCTCGATCAACCCGTCACCGTCGGCAGCGGACAGACCCTCCCCTCCGTTCGCATCGCGCTCGTCGACACGCTCGGCACCCTCGATTCGTCCTTCAGCGGGACGATCAACGTGTACAGCGAAGGGGGGTGCTCCGCCTCTGGGTCGGAGACCGCCGTCGGCGGCGTCGCCACGTTCCAGCGCCTGATCGTCTACGGGCCGACGACGTCCTGTCGCCTCGTCGCGAGCTCGTATGTTCTCTACAGCGTCACCACGAAGAGCAACAGCTTCGTCGTCACGCCCGGGGCAGCCGAGAAGCTGGCGCTCAGCGCGACGTTCATCACCGCGGGACGGATGCTGCCGATCGCTCCTTTCACCGTCCGTGTGACCGACGGGAACGGGTACGCGGTCCCGTCGCCGTCGTACCCCGTCACGGTGACGATCACGCCGACCTCGACCCCGCCGCCGAACGCCACGCTCTCGGGGACGACGACCCGAATGACGAACGACGGGTTCGTGGTGTTCGATGACCTCAGCGTCGATCTGTCCGGCGTCTACGCCCTCTCGGTGTCGTCCCCCGGCCTGACCTCGGTGGGGACCACGTTCGTCATCGCGCCGTGGGGCTCGATCGGCAGCCCCTTCTCGGCGTTCGACGTCGACCCGACGAACGAGAACATCGTCTATGCGATGACCGGGTACAACTACGCCATCCAGAAGAGCGTCGACGGGACGAAGAGCTGGTCGAACGTGGCCTCGTCCAACTCGAGCGGCTTCGGGACGCTGAAGATCGATCCGGTCACGCCGTCGACCGTCCACGCGCTCATCGGCGGGCAGTACCAGCGCACCGTCAACGGCGGGGCCACCTGGACCACGCAGACGCTCTCGACCGGGTATCTCTCGAGCGGCGCGCTCGCGCTGTGCGCCGCTTCGCCGTCGACGCTGTACGCCGCGATCGGGTCGGTGTTCCGCTCGAGCGACGGTGGCCTCACCTGGACCAAGCTCGCCTTCGCGCCGACGGCAACGCGGGTCGCGGCCCATCCGACCGATCCCCAACAGCTGTATGTCTGGGGGGCGGGCACCGGGCTCTTCCGATCGACGGACGGCGGCGCGACCTGGAGCTACGTGAACGGGCTGCCGTCCGATTTTACGTCCATCATCATCTACCCGACCGCCCCAGCGCACCTCCTCGCGCTCGCGCCGTCGGCGATCCACGAGTCGCTCGACGGCGGCACGACGTGGACGCTGCGAACGGCCCTCGGGGGCTATCCGATCGCGGACTGGGTCGTCTTCAACCCCGCCGATCCGACGACGATGTACGCCGCCCTGCGGAGCGACGCGACGGGGCGGGCGACCTTTCGGTCGACGGACGGAGGTGCGACGTGGGTACGCTGGTCGTCGGGGCAGATCGATCTGCCGCCGGTCATCGCGAAGTCGAACCCGCTCGTGATGTACTCGGGGACGCTGAAGACGGTGACCGGCGGCGAGTGGCCGCGCGCGGCGACTACTTCTTCCAGGTCTCTTTGAAGAACTTGAGGAGGGCGTCCCACGAGGCCTTGTCGGCCTCGGGGCTGTAGCCGAGGCCGGGGACGCCGGCCTTGTCGGCGTCGGGGTTGGTGAAGCTGTGCTTGGCGCCCGGGTAGCTGATGACCTCGAACTTCGCGCCGGCCGCGGTCATCTCCTTCTTGAAGGCGTCGACGACGGCGGCGGGAACCATCGGGTCGTCGGCGCCGGTCATCACCAGGATGCGCGCCTTCACCTTGCCCTTCTCGGCGGGCGGCCCCTGCGGCGCGAGGCTGCCGTGGAACGAGGCCACTGCATCGAGGTCGGCGCCCATGCGCGCCATCTGCAGCGCCACGCCGCCGCCGAAGCAGTAGCCGATCGCCGCGATGTGCGCCGGGTCGACGTGCGGGTCCTTCTTGAGGAGGTCGATCGCCGCCTGGAACCGCTGCTGCACGACCTTCGGATCCTTGGTCGCCTCGGCGACGAAGGCCTGCGCGTCCTTCGGGTGCGTGGCGATCTTGCCCTTGCCATACATGTCGAGCGCAAATCCCACGTAGCCCGCCTGCGCCAGGCGCTTGGCCTGGTTGCGCGCGTGCTGGTTGTGGCCCCACCACTCGTGGATGACGAGCACGCCGGGGACCTTCCCCGTTTTCGTCAGGGCGTCGTCCCAGGCGAGGAACCCCTGCAGGGTCGTGTCGCCCGCCTTGTACTCGATCTCCTTCGTCTTCACTTCCGCCGACGCCGCGCCCGCCACGAGGCAGACGGCCGCGACCGCACCCAGGATCGTCGTGATTGGTCTCATGGGCGCGGACTTTAGCGGGGAATGCCGGCGTACGGGAAGGCGCGCCGCGCCACCTTTTTGAGCGCCGCCGCCTCCGGGTGCCGCTTCGCCGCCGGGACCTTGAAGAGCGCCGCGATCTCCTCGTCGCCGAAGCTCCAGCCGCCGAGGCGCGCCTGCTTCTCCTCGCAGACGAAGCCGACCAACGCCGCCCAGTCGGCGCGCGCGATCGCCTCGGGCAGCGCCAGGAGCCCGAGCGCGATCTCGATCGTCGAGAGCCCCTCGTCGCCGATCATCTCCATGGTGCCGCTCTCGTCGTCCCCCTCGTCCTCGATCGAGACGTCGACGCCGAACTGCGCCTTCATGAGCTCCGGCCACGACGCCGTCAGGCGCGTCAGCGCGCGCACGAAGTCGCCCCACTCCGGATCGGCGACGACGTCCGGCCGCGCCAGCACGCCCTTCGCCAGCGCCTCGAGCTCCTCGCGCCGCCCGTCGACGCTCTTGCCGATCGCCTTCAGGATCGCCGCCTTCCGCTTCGGCCCCGGCGCCAGCGCGTCGAACCCCGAGGCCGCTTTCTTGTCTAGCGCCTTCTTCTCGTCGGCGGCGACGCCCGCCTTGGCCAGCGCCGCGTCCAGCTTCTTGGTCGCGCCGCGCCAGTGCGCGCGGAGCAGCTTCACGATCTCGAGCGCGATCGCCGCCTGCCTGCGCTCGTCGCGCGCCTTCGCCTTCAGCGCCGCCGGTTCGAACCCGAGGCGGTCGTAGGCGTCCTTGCCGAGGAGCTTCACCGTCGGGTCGACGCCGAGCTCGAGGCAGTAACGAATGCACTCGAGCGGGATCTCGCCCACCCTCACCACGTGGTGGAGCACGTTGCCGTACCACGACACGTGGTGGACGTCGGCCCCCGCCGCGACGAGCCGCTTGGCCACCTCGAGCTGGCCGGCCATGATCGCTTGGATGAAGGGCGTCTCGTTCCGGTAGTCCGGCGAGTCGACGGGTGCGCCGGCGGTGAGGAGCTGGTCGACGACCTCGACGTAGCCGTACCGCGCCGCCTCCCCGAGCGGCGTCTTGAAGGGCCTGCCGTCGAGCATCCCCTCGCCGTCGCCGGAATATTTGTCTCCGTCGCTGCCGTCGAGTATCGACGGCTTCGCCCCCTGGAGGAGCGTCTTCACCTCATCGAATTGTCGGGACTGGATGGCCTTGACCAGCTTCGACGCCGCCATGGGATCCCCCTCAGTTCAGCCACAAGAGATAGCGGAGCTTGCGCCCCAGCGACTCCTCGCCGCGGTCGAGCTCGCCCTTCATGCGGGCCAGCCGCCCGACGAGCTTCGTCGGCGCCATCTGCTTCACGTACGCGCGGCCCAGCGTCGAGGCGAGCGCCTCCTCCGGCTGCTGCTCGGCGCGCTTCAGCACGTCGAGGTTGAAGGTGATGTCGCGCGGATCGGAGAACATCCGCCCGACGTCGACGAAGCCGCCCGGCGCGCTCGCCCCGTCGCGGAAGCGGACGCCCCCGAGCGCCACCAGCTCGCCGATCGACAGCCCGTCGTCGCCGCGCACCAGCCGCCGCACGTCGTCGAGCACCCCCTCCCAGGTCGCGAACAGCGCGTCATCGACGGGCAGCGGCAGCGGGTGGCTCTTCTGCCGCGGGCTCGGCACCCACTCGCGGTCGTCGTCGCGCTCGGCCAGGATCGCCTGCCGCGCCCGCGCCGAGTGGTCGAGCCCGTCGAGCACCAGCCCGCGCGCGCGCAGGACGCGCCCGCGATCGCCGAGGTGGATGACGATCGCCGGGTCGCGCCGGAGGAGGCTCCCGAGGAGGAGCTTGTCGAGCTCGTCCCACTGATAGGCCAGCACGACCTCGAGGAGCGCGCGCTGGAAGGCGACCATCGCGCGCGCCCAGTGGACGTCGGCGACGTCGAAGTGGAAGGTCGGCGCGCGCCGCGGGTCGCCGTCCGGGAGGCTGTTCCCGTCGGCGTCGACCTCGACCTCGAGGAGCCGCCGATCGCGGCTGTCGATGCGCCCGTTGTGGTTCCAGTCCACCTGCCAGCAGGCGATGCAGAGCTCGAGCGAGAAGCTCGCGTCCACCGCCGCGCGGGCCAGGCTCTGGTCGACGGCGTCGAGCTCGGCGAGCGCCCCCTCGAGCGCGCCGCGCATGAGGCGATGGTTGAAGCCGCCCCGCGCCCCCTCGAGCACCGTGCGCGCGTCCTCGAAGAGGCGCGTCGCCGCCGTCACGTAGCGCGCCACCGCCATCGCCCCGTGCGCGCGCGGGTTCGCCGGCTGCGCCTGGAGCGCGCGCTCCGCCTCGCGCCGCGCCTCCTCGAAGGCGCCCGCCTGGAGGCGCTCCACCGCCGGGCGCGCCGCCTCGATCTCCGCCGCCGTCGCGACGCGCTCGCGCGGCCCCTTCCCCGTCGACGACGAGGTGGTCGCGCAGGCCGCCGCCGTCAGCCAGGCGACGGCGATCCCGGTCCGCCGAATCCAAGTCTCCATCCCGCCATCATCGCACGCCGCCGGTTGACGCTCCGAGGCGCGTGGTTATGGTGTCGCGCTCCCACGCAGCACACTCCCCGATCGCGTTTCCGCCCCGGCAGGCTCAGAAGCGGTACCTCAAAGGTGCTACCCCCAGCAGGCAGCTGGGTCGGTACAGATTGCCAATCTGACCCGTCCCGTCCTTCGTATCGAACCTGCTTCGGGGCGATTTTTGTCCATCGAATTGAAGCTCAAGTGAAGTCGAGGAAATGACCGTGACCACCGCAGACAACAACAAGAAGGAGATCATCATCAACGAGTCGCACCGTGGCCTCGAGCTGACGGACGGCGCCTTCACCCGCGTCCTCGCCCCGGGCCGCTACCCGCTGCCGAAGCGCCGGACCTTCTTCGGCCGGCGCCTCCCGGAGGTGAACATCACGCTGGTCGACGTGCGTGAGCGCGAGCTCACGATCAAGGGCCAGGAGATCCTCACCTTCGACAAGGTCGCCATTCGCGTGAACATCGTGGTGCAGTTCCGCGTGACCGACCCGAAGGCGGCGGTGCTCGAGGTGGCGAGCTACGAGGACCGCCTCTACTCGGACGCGCAGCTCGCGGCGCGCCGCTCGCTGGCGGCGATGACGCTCGAGGACATCCTCACGAACCGCACGCGCCTGTCGGAGGACATCCTGGCCGACGTGAAGGAGATCGCGGCCCGCTACGGCGTCGCCATCCTCCGCGCCGACGTGAAGGACCTGGTCTTCCCGGGCAACCTGCAGGACGTCATGAACAAGGTGCTCGCGGCCGAGCGCCTCGCGCAGGCGCAGCTCATCGAGGCGCGCACGCGCGCCGAGGCGCAGCAGATCGAGGCCGAGGCGCGCGCGGCGATCGAGGAGCGCCAGGCGGCGGCGACGGCGACCAAGACGCGGCTCCAGGCCGAGGCCGACGCCGAGGCGCGCCGGCTCCGCGGTGAGGTCGAGCTCCAGACGCTGCAGGCGCTCGAGAAGGCAGTGTCGGCCTTCTCGGAGAACCCGGCGCTCCTGCGCCTCCGCGAGCTCGAGGCGATGCAGTCGCTGGCGCAGTCGGCCAACGCGCGGCTGTACATCGACTTCCAGAAGAGCGCGGCCCGCCCGCCCACCGAGTAATCCCCGCCGCTCCCCAGCCCGGCGTCGTGCGTGTCGATCACGCGCGGCGCCGGGCATTTCCTTGTCGACGCGCCAAGGTCAAATCCTGGTATTCAGATCGCATGTGCTGCTTCAGCGGCTCGCCCGGGACCGTGACCTACGTCGGCCAGACCAGCCTCTTCGCGCGCGCCGCCGGCGATCGCCAGCGCCTCGCCTATTCGATGAGCGTCGCGGCGACCGAGCCGGTGGCGATGATCCTGCCGCTGCCGGTGCCGCCGCGCTCGGCCGAGGACGCGGTGCGCTTCATCGATCTCTCCGGCTACCCGTCGCTGTTCCACGATCTCGACGCCACCTTCCCGCCGATCGTCCTCGAGGCGCAGGCGATGCGCGGCGGGGCCGGTGAGCCGGTGCGGCTCGACCGCCAGCTCGCCGTGCACGAGGTCGGCTCGTTCATCGCCTCGTTCGTGCCGACGCTCGACGACTTCGCGCGGCTCGACGCGCGCTTCCGCATGTCCGACGACGTCTGGCGCGCGCTGCCGCAGTACGCCGACTGGGGCTTCGCGGTCTTCAAGCTGACCACGCTCAAGCGCGGCTGGTTCGGCCTCGGCCGGGTGAAGACGAAGGCGATCCACCCGATGGCCTTCGAGTTCCCGCGCCGCGATCCGTCGCAGCTCTTCTTCCCGACGGTGCACGTCCACGACGGCGAGGTGCACCCCGAGGCCGACTTCGACCACACGCTCTACTATCAGGCGCCGGCGCAGCTCCGCCCCAGCCTCGACGCGTCGGTGCACCAGACGGCGGCGCGGCCGGTCGGCGAGGTCGTCGACGTCGCGCGCACGGCCGGCCTGGTCGACGGCGCGGCGCCGATCCACCGCACCGTCCTCAACCAGCGGCTCCCCAACCGCGACGTCGTCTTCACTGCCGCCTGACCGAGAGGGTGAGCGTGAGCGACGACACGAAGGCGGTCTGGCTGTTCCGCGTCTTCGACGCCTTCAACGTGCGCGGCAACGGCTGGGTCCTCCTGCCGGGGGTGCGGCGCGACGGACCGGAGGTCCGCGTCGGCGATCGCGTGACGCTGCGCGGGGGGCACGGCCCCGACCGGGGCGCGACGGTGAAGGCGGTCGGCGCGTTCGCCCCGCCGGCCGAGGCCGACGGGCAGCCCGACGCGATGCCGCTCCTCGTCGAGCTCGACCCCACCGACCGGCCGCAGATCATCAACGCCGAGGTGTGGCGGGAGCCTCGACGAGAACCGCGGTGAGCGCGGATCGTTCGCGCTAGACGAGAACTCCGCGCCGGGCCTGGTCGCGCTCGATCGAGCGGAACAGCGCGCCGAAGTTCCCCTCGCCGAACGAGAGGTGGTTCCGGCGCTGGATGATCTCGATGAAGATCGGGCCGATCAGGTTCTTGGTGAAGATCTGGAGGAGGTACCCCTCGTCGTCGCCGTCGATGAGGACGTTGCGCGCGCGCAGGGCGGCGCGATCCTCGGTGACGCCGGGGACGCGGTCGAAGATCGAGGCGTAGTACTCGTCGTCGATGTCCAGCGTCTCGATGCCGGTGCCGTCGAGCGCCCGCAGCGAGCCGAGGATGTCGTCGGTGAGGAAGGCCAGGTGCTGCACGCCCGGCCCCTTGTACTCGTCCAGGTACTCGTTGATCTGCGACTGCTTCTCGGTGCCCTCGTTGATCGGGATGCAGAACTTCCCGCAGGGCGAGCGCAGCGCGTACGACGTCAGGCCGGTCTTGGCGCCGCGGATGTCGAAGTAGCGGACCTCGGTGAAGCCGAAGACGTCCTTATAGAAGGACGCCCAGGTCTGCATGGTCCCGGCGTAGACGTTGTTGGTCAGGTGGTCGATCGACAGGAAGCCCTTGTCGGCGACGCGGATCGGCGACGGGTGGGGCTCGAAGCCGAGGCACTCCCAGCGGCCCGGCTCGTGATATCCGTCCATCAAATAAATGAGGCTGTCGCCGATGCCGCGCAGCGCCGGGACCTCGAGGTCTGAGGGGGTGGCGAGCCGGGCGCCGCGGGTGACGGCGATCTGGGCGGCGAGCTCGGCGTCGCGGACGCGCCAGCCCATCGAGGCGATCGACGGCCCGTGCAGCCGCGCGAACTGCGCAGCGAACCCCTCGGGATCGCGGTGCAGGAGGAAGCGGATGTCGTGCTGCTGGTAGAGGTCGACCGCGCGCGTCCGGTGGCGCATCGTGCGCGAGAAGCCGAACGCCACCAGCAGGCGGTGCAGCATCTCGGGGTCGGGGCCGGCCAGCTCGACGAAGTCGATGCCGTCGAGGCCGAGCGGATTCGTGATGGACGAAAATGGGGCGGTGGTCGTCGTGGACATGGTGGTCATGGGCGGTCAGCGCTCCTGCCAGCTCTGCCAGTAGTCGGCGCGCTCCACGCCCTCGGCGGCCGGGGCGACGCGCAGCGGTCGGCGGGTGTCGATCATGACGGCGATCTCCTCGGTGCGCGTGGCGTCGCGCGCCCGCTCGGCGGCGCGCGCCTGCGGCCCGTGGTGGATCCCCTGCGGGTGGAAGGTCAGCATCCCCGGCGCGATCCCGGCGCGGCTGAAGAACTCGCCGCGGTGATAGAAGAGGACCTCGTCGAAGTCGATGTTCGAGTGATAGAAGGGCACCTTGAGCGCGCGCGGGTCGCCGGTCTCGAGGCCGCGCGGCAGGAAGGTGCAGACCACCGCGTCGCGCATGACGAAGGTCGAGTGCGCCGATGGCGGGAGGTGGTAGCGCTCGCTCATCACCGGGCGGATGTCGCGGACGTTGAGGCGCATCGGCGCCAGCGTCCCCTTCCAGCCGACGACGTCGAGCGGGCAGTGCGGGTAGTAGACGCGGGTGAGCTGCCCCTCGCGCTGGATGGCCACCATCCACTCGCCGCGCGCGTCGGGGCCCAGCGACGAGCCCTCCGGCGACGGGACCTCGATCACCGCCGGATCGAAGAGCGCGTGCTGCCCGAGCATGCCGCGATCGGGGAAGCGGATCTCGCTGAAGGCCTCGAGCGTGAGGAGCTGCGTCGGCGAGGTCGGCGCCAGGCGGCAGGTGGTGCCGCGCGGCAGGAGGAGGTAGTCGCCGTCGCGGTAGGCGAGCGGGCCGAAGTCGGTCTCGAGGCGCCCGGCGCCGGCGTGGACGAAGAGGAGCTCGTCGGCGTCGGCGTTGCGGAAGAAGCCGGGCATCGGCGTGGCGAGCGTGCCGAAGCGCAGGCGGACGTCGCCATTCTCGAGGAGGACGTGGCGCGCGGCGAGGTGGTCGTCGTGCGCGGCCAGCTCGCGGAGGTCGTAGGCGCGCGGGCGCAGCGGCCCCTCGATGCGCGACCAGCCGACCGGCGCGTGCGTCCGGTAGAGGTGTGCGTAGCGGCCGAAGAAGCCGTCGCGCGCGTACTCCTCCTCGACGGTGCCCTCGGGCAGCGCGACGTGCGCCTGCGCGGCGACCTTGCCCCTCACGTACGGGATGTCCATGGAGGGCATCCTCCCGATCGCGGCGCGTCAAAGAAATCACAAAGTTCTGCACGACATTGTCGATTTATTCGACAATGTTCCGTGCATGAACGTGACGCTCGATCAGGCGCGGGCGCTCGACGCGCTCGACCGCGAGGGGACGCTGCAGCGGGCGGCGGCGTCGCTCAAGAAGGGGCACACCGCCCTCCTCTACGCGCTCGGGCAGCTCGAGGCGCAGTGCGGGCTGACGCTGCTCGACCGTCGCGCCTATCGGCTGCGGCTCACGCCCGCGGGGCGGCGCGTCCTCGAGCGCTGCCGGGCGCTGCTCGTCGCCGAGCGCGAGCTGGTCGCCGCCTGCCACGAGATGCGCACCGGCTGGGAGCCGTCGTTGCGCGTGGTCTACGACGGCATCTTCCCGGCGGAGCCGCTCCTGCGCGCGATCGGCGCGCTGGTGGCCGAGCGGGCGCCGACGCGGCTGCACGTCTCGGCGGAGTTCCTCGGCGGCGTCGAGGCGGCCTTCACGCGCGACGAGGCCGACCTCATGGTGAGCGTGCTGCCGGCGAGCGCGCCCGCGCACGATCGCCTGACGGCGACGCGCCTGCCGCCGCTCGACGCGCAGCTGGTGGCGCACCGGACGCACCCGCTGGCGCGCGCGCGCGGCGAGCTCGACGACGCGGCGCTGTCCGAGCACGTCCTCCTCACGGTGCGCGGCGGCGATCCGCGGCTCGAGCTGCCGACCTCGCACCTCCCGCGCCGGGCCACCGTCGACCTCACCGACTTCCACGCCAAGCGCGCGGCGATCCTCGCCGGCATCGGCTTCGGCTGGCTGCCTGCGCACCTCTGCGCCGACGAGCTCCAGCGCGGCGCGCTGCGCCTGGTGCGCTACGCCCGCGGCGCGCGCCACACCTTCTCGCCGCGCCTCTACCATCGGGCCGGCACCCCGCTCGGCCCGGCGGCGCGCCGGCTCGTCGCGGCGTTGACCTGACCGCGGTGGCGCCGCTCACCCGTCGAGCGCGAGCGCGGTCTCCTGGATCCAGGCGAGGACCGCGTTCACCCGCGCGCTGCGACGGAGATCGCGGTGCACCACCAGCCAGACGTCGCGCCCCGGCGGCTGCAGCGATGGGAGCACCGGCACGAGGCGCGGCTCCCGCCGGGCGATGAAGCTCCCGAGGAGCGCGATGCCGGCGTCGCTCGCGCAGGAGAGGAGCTGCGGCGTGGTGGTCGAGGCCCGCACCGTCCAGCGCGGCGACGGGACGAGCTGCCGGAGCCAGCGCTGCTGCGGCCACCCGTCGAAGGAGGTGTCGAACCCGATGAAGTCGTGGTCGCGGAGGTCGGCCGTGGCGCGCGGCGTCCCGCGCCTCGCCAGGTAGCCCGAGCTGGCGTAGAGGCCGTTCCGGATCGTGCCGCAGCGACGGGCGACCAGCGCCGGCTCGCGCGGGCGGACGAGGCAGCGGGCGGGTGTCGGCGCGGAGATCGAGCACGAGCTCGGGGTGCGCGCGGCGGAGCGCGTCGAGCGCGGGCAGGAGGAGGTAGTGCATCACGCCGTCGCTGGCGGTGAGGCGGACGGTGCCGGAGACGCGCGCGTCGGCGCCGCCCAGCTCGCGCGCGACCGCCAGCGCCTCCTCCTCGACGCGCGCCGCCCGGGCCTGCAGCGCGACGCCGGCGGCGGTGGGCTCGAGCCCCGACGGGGTGCGATCGAACAGCCGCGCGCCGAGCGCCCGCTCGAGCGCGGCGATGCGGCGCCCCACCGTCGAGGTGTCGACCCCGAGGAGGCGCGCCGCGCCGCCGTGGCTGCCGCGGCGATGCACCGCGAGGAAGACGCGCAGGTCGTCCCAGGAGAAGCCGTCGCCGGTCGCCGCCGCCATGCCCTTGCAGAATTGCATGATTGGCTTGCACGGGTGGGCACTTTCGCAAGGGCGCGCCGGACCGCAGGCTTCGGGTCAGGAGGCCCCGATGTCCCACCCGATGCGCTCGCTGGTGCTGCTTCCCCTCGTCGTGTCCGCGTCCGGCTGCGCCGGGCCGGGCGCCGCGGGCCGCGCGCTCTCCATCCGCCTCGTCGGCGGGCCGACCGCGATCCTGGAGCTCGGCGGCGTGCGGCTCCTCACCGACCCGACCTTCAGCGCGCCCGGCGACTACCCGGCCGCCCCCGGCCGCGTCCTCACCAAGCTGGAGGGGCCGGCCGTCGCCGTCGACGCGCTCGGCCCGATCGACGCCGTCCTCCTCTCGCACGATCAGCACGTCGACAACCTCGACCCCGCCGGTCGCGCCGTCGTCGCGCGGGCGCCGCTCACGCTGAGCACCCCCGAGGCGGCGCGGCGGCTCGGCGGCGGCGTCGTCGGGCTGCGGCCGTGGGAGAGCGCCACCGTGCGGGGTCGCGACGGGCGCACCGTCCGCGTCACCGCGGTCCCGGCGCAGCACGGCCCCGACGACACCGAGCACCTCACCGGGCCGGTCACCGGCTTCCTCGTCGACGGCGAGGGGCTCCCGACGGTGTACGTGAGCGGCGACAACGCCTCGGTCGAGGTGGTGCGCGCGATCGCGGCGCGGGCGCGCGTCGACGTGGCGCTCCTGTTCGCCGGGGCGGCCCGCTCACCGCGGCTCCTCGGCGACGCGCTGCTCACGCTGGACGGCGCCCGCGCCGTCGACGTGGCGCGGCTGCTCGACGGCGCGGCGATCGTCCCGCTGCACTTCCGCGGGTGGCGCCACTTCACCGAGAGCGCCGACGCGCTGCGCGCCGCCTTCGCCGCGGCGGGCCTCTCCGACCGCCTGTCCCTGCTCGAGCCGGGAGCCTCCCTGACGCTCCCGAAAACGAGGAGACCCTGATACCCGCGCGGCGCGATCCAGCGAGGCGGCACGCGCCGCGATTCCGCGCTCCGTCTAGGTTCTGTATAATGTTTGGCATGACACTTCGTGAACGTCGGGCGATCGAGCGCGCGGTGATGGCGGCGGTGGTCCGCAGCCTGCAGCCGGTCATCGAGCGGGTGGTGGTCGGGTTCCGCCAGCGCCTCGACGAGATCCTCAGCGAGCTCACGACCGACGACCCGGAGCACGAGGGCGCGCCGGCGCGGCGCCCGACGCAGCTCGGACGGCCGAAGCGCTGCTCGGTGTGCCGGCTGGAGGGGACCCGCAACGACGCGGCGCTGCCGCGCGCGCACACGCAGGAGGAGCATCAACGGTTCCGGGAGGCGGCGTCCGCCGAGCCGGCTACGCCGGGAAGTCGGCGTCGCGGGATGCGCGACGCGGCCTGAGACCCGACGGGTCGATCCGCGCGTCGTAGACGAGGATGTCGTGATCGCGTGAGAGCTGGAGCGGTCGCTGCGCCTTCGACATGAGGGCGCGCATCGCGTCGTTCGACGGCAGGACGCAGAAGCGGAGGACGCGCGCGCCCCGCGCCGCCGCCGCCGCGCTCAGTCGCTCGAGGAGGAGCGCGCCGATGCCGCGCCGCTGGTGCGCGTCGACGACGGTGAGCGCGGCCTCGAAGGTGGCGGGATCGTCGCGCAGGCGGATCGCGCGCGCGACGCCGAGCCCGTCGAAGGGATCGAGGGCGCGCACCGCGACCAGCGCGAGGTGCGTCTCCCCGTCGAGCTCGGTCAAGTAGCGCAGCTCGCTGTCGAGGAGCGCGCCCTTGCCGGCGAAGAAGCGGTGGTAGCGGCTGACGTCGGAAAGGCGCTCGAACCCGCGGCGGAGGAGCTCCTTGTCGTCGGCGCGGACGGGCCGGAGGATCACCTGCTCGCCGTCGGCGAGCGTGACGATCTCGCTGAGGACGGGCTCGAGCTCACGCATGCCCTCATGATGCGGCGCGCCAACCGTCGATGCCGTTGCGATCGTGTAAGTTCTTTGTTTCCACCTCTACAGAACCTCTACATGGCGCGCGGCGACCGCGGTCGGGTCGACGTGGGTGACGCTTTGTATCTTGTGGGACCCGGTCAACCCGCGCACAATCCCCGCATGGGCCGTGGGCAGTACAAGATGTCGACGGTGAGCCGCCTGACCGGCTTCAAGCCCGAGCTCCTGCGCGCGTGGGAGACCCGCCACCACCTGTTGGCGCCGGAGCGCGGTCCGGGTGGACAACGGCTGTACACGGACGCCGACCTCGCCATCCTGCAGCACGTCCGCACGCTCCTCGCCGAAGGGCGCTCGATCGGCGAGATCGCCGCGCTCGGCCGCCGCCACCTCCTCGAATCGGCGCGCCAGACGCCCGCGCCGTCGACGACCGAGCTGCCGCGCGCCGTCCCCGCTTGGGTCGCCCCCGCGCGCTCCGACGGCGCGGCCGCGCGCGCGCTCGACATCGCCGCCAAGGCGGTGGGCCGCCTCTCGACGCGGCTCGACGCCGGCCAGGTCCTCCAGCTGGTCACCGACACGCTGGCCACCGACTTCCAGTCGGCGCTGGCCCGGGTGTGGGTGGCGCAGCCGGGAGGGCACGTGCTCCTCCTCCGCGCCAGCTCGGGCCTCTCGCGCCGCACGGCGACCAGCCCGCGCGCGCGCATCGACCTCACCACCTACAAATACAAGGTTGGCGTGGTGGCGCGCACGGGGCAGCCGTTCGTCTCCAACCAGATCCTCGGCGACACCGACTTCGATCAGCGCTGGGTGAACCGCGAGCGGCTGGCGTCGGTGGCGGTGCTGCCGCTCGTCGCCGACGACCAGCTCCAGGGGGTGATGGCCAGCTTCTTCCGCGTGGCCCTCAACGAGGAGCTGGTGGGCGCGCTGAAGATCTTCTCGACCATCGCCGCCAACAGCCTCGCCGCCCAGCCGCTGGCCAAGCTCGACGCGGCGTAGCGTCAGGCGCTAGACAGAAAAGCCGGCCCAGCGCGACATCGCGGCGATGTTGTCGCGGATGACCTTCGACGCGGTGGCGTCGGCGCCGGTGGTGAGCGCCTTCCACTTGATGAAGCCGACGTCGTCGCGCCGCGGCGCCGCGCTCAGCGCGTACCCGACGACGCCCGGCGCGACCATCCACACCCCGTCGCTGTACCCGGCGCGGATCGCCGTCTTCGGCGACAGCGCCTCGGTCTCTTTGTCGAGGAGCTGCCAGGCGACCAGCTCGAAGCCGTTCTGCGCCGGGAGGCGCGTGATGACGCTCTCCTGGTGGAGGTCGCCGATGAGCGGCACCTTCACGCGCTGGTAGAAGTGGACCTGCCCCGGCTGGCAGCGCGGGTCGGCGACGCTGCGGCTCTCGACGACGTGCGGGATCGGCCCGACGTAGTGGTCGAGGTCCATCACCCGGGCGAAGAACTTCTCGGCGTCGATCCCGGGGACCGGCAGGAGGCCCACGCCCTCGGAGGTGGGCTTGCCGGCGTGCGACCACGAGTCGAAGCGGAACGACGTCACCGTCGGGGTGCCGATGCGCTTCAAGACGCGCGCGAGGAACTCGTTGTTCGTCTCCATCCGCGAACGATACGCCGAGATCGTGCGGTCAGCGAGGTCAGGGGAGGTTGGCGCTGCCGGTGAGGAGGTCGCCGCCGGAGAAGCCGGGGAGGCTCAGCTCGAGGGTGGAGTCGTCGACGCCGACGAGGCGCAGGGTGAAGGCGCCGGCGCCGAAGCCGCCGTCGTCGTTCCAGGTGCCGTCGGTCTCGTGGCGGAGGGCGGTGAAGGCGGCGTGGTTGGCGCTCTTGACCTCGACGCGCTTGAGCGCCACGCGCGGGTTGCGGACCCAGAAGCTGGTCCACCACTGGCTGGCCATCGTCTGGAATTGTAGATAGACAGGATTTGTCGTCGGGCAGGTGACCAGGTGCCAGCTCATCGCGCGCGGGTACTCGCCCGTCGAGAGCGCGTTGTAGGCGGCGCTCGAGAGGTCGAGGTCGCCGGCGGCGTTGGCGACGCCGTAGGTGACCACGCGCGCGATCAGCGTGCGTCCGGTGCCGGTGGTGATCTCGACGCAGGCGTCGCAGTAGCTGCCGTCGGCGCCGAGCTCGTTGGCGACGCCGGCGAGGAGCATGCCCTCCACCGACTGGATCGACGCCGGATAGGGCGAGCAGGCGTTGTTGAACGAGCCGCTCCACTCGACGGGGCCGAGGTGGTACTGGCCGCTGTGGTCGGAGCCGAGCGTGCGCTTCTCGCCACCGCCGCCGAGATCGACGCCGCCGCCACCGCCACCGCCACCGTCGGAGGAGCCCCCTCCTCCGCCGCCGCACCCGACCAGGACGCCGAGGACCAGGACGACGAATCGCATCCCCGCAGTGTATTCTGCCTACGATGCGAATCCTGTACGCCCTGGTCGTGGGGGGCCTCGTGAGCGCGTGCGCGGCGACGGTCCCGCCGCCCGAGAAGCCCAAGCCCACCGACGACAAACCGACGTCGACCACCACCGCCACCGGCGGCGCGAACGGCCAGCAGCCGACCGCGCACGACGTCGACAAGTGGAAGGCGCGCCCCGCCGACAGCGAGTGCCAGAGCGCGATCGCCGCGCTCGCCGGCGGGCGGCTCGACGAGTTCCGCGGCCTCGGCAAGTGCGGCCGCGTCGACGCCGAGGCGGCGCTCGGCTCGTCGGGCGACGCGCCGTCGAAGTTCGAGCAGTTCGGCGAGTACCGCCCCTACTCCACTCCCGGCGGCACCATCCTCGTCTGGTTCCTCTCCGACGACATCCGCGTCATGCAGCTGCTCTACCCGAAGCTGAAGCGCCCGCTCCGCGCGCTGGTCGGCGACCCCGAGGCGAAGGTGAGATCCGAGCTCTCCTCCGAGTGGGAGCAGTGGGTCTACGCGAGCCGCGGGATGACCGCGCACGTCAAGCGCGGGTCGAGCGACGTGGTCGCGCTCTACGCCTACCGCCCCTCGACGGTGGAGGCGTTCCTGAAGACCGACATCGCGCGCGTGGCGAGCGAATCGCCGCTCGAGGAGCTCCGGTAATCGCTCTAAATAACGAGCGATTTTCGTGTTTCACCTCACCAACTTCGCCTCCCCTGAAGCAGAGCAACTGCGGTACGCTCACATTCCGGGGGAACCGTCTCTTCCGATCGGGTGGGCATACCAATGGCTGATAAAGATCTGGCTGGCGAAGAGAAGCTGCCGACGCTGAAGGCCGAAGGCGATGGCGTCGCCGCCACGCCGTGGCTCGGCTGGCTGAAGGAGTCGAAGGAGGCCGCGCTCACCATCCAGGGCGAGAAGGCCGGCGCCGGAACCAGCATCCCGACGAGGGGTGGCGGCGTCCTTCAGCCCAAGCCCGTCGAGCTCGCCGCCGGGACGAAGATCAGCCAGTACGAGCTCATCCGCGAGCTCGGCTCGGGCGGCATGGGGACGGTCTTCCTCGCGCGCGACCTCCGCCTCGGTCGCCGCGTCGCCATCAAGTTCCTGCAGTCGAAGGACGACGACACCACCCAGCGCTTCATCCTGGAGGCGCGCGCGACCGCGTCGTGCCAGCACGAGAACATCGTCATCATCTACGAAGTCGGCGAGCACGCCGGCATGCCCTTCATGGTCCTCGAGTACCTCCAGGGCCAGCCGCTCTCGAAGATCGTGAAGGACGACGTCAAGCTCCCGCCGGCGCGCGCCGTCGAGCTGATCATGCCGGTGGTGCGCGCGCTGGTGGTCGCGCACGAGCAGGGCATCGTCCACCGCGACCTCAAGCCGGATAACGTCTTCGTCACCGAATCCGGGACAATCAAGGTCCTCGACTTCGGAATCGCCAAGGTTTTGCAAGGCGGCACGCCCGACCCGAACGAGGTCAAGCGCGGCGCCGGCGCGACGCTGAACCTGCGCCAGGTGGCCTCGAACGTCACGCAGAAAGGCGCGGTCATTGGGACACTGAAATACATGTCCCCCGAGCAATGGGGCATTGGAATCCCCATTGATGCGCGCACCGACATCTGGGCCGTCGGCGTCATGCTCTTCCAGATGCTGACCGGCAAGCACCCGCTCCACGCCGATCTGCCGCCGGTCATGACCGCTGCGGGTGCACGAGGTCGCCACCGACGTCCCGGCGGCGCTCGCCGAGATCGTCGATAAGTGTCTACGGAAAAAGAGCGACGAGCGCTTCCCCGACGCGCGCTCGCTCTTGCGCGCGCTCGAGCCGTTCCAGCCGGGCCAGTACAAGAGCGACCTTCAGGTCGACGCCTCGCCCTACGCCGGCCTCAGCTCGTTCCAGGAGAGCGACGCCGCGCGCTTCTTCGGCCGCTCGCGCGAGATCGCCGCGATGGTCACGCGCATCCGCGACCAGCCGCTCATGGGTGTCGTCGGCCCGTCGGGCGTCGGCAAGTCGTCGCTGGTGCGGGCCGGCCTCGTCCCGACGCTCAAGCAGTCGGGCGAGAGCTGGGAGACGCTGGTCCTGCGCCCCGGCCGCCAGCCGCTCCAGGCGCTGGCCTCGCTGGTCGAGGGCTTCGACTCACCGACGGGAGAGCCGACGCAGGAGTCGCTCAACCTCCCCGACCGCATGCGCCTCGAGCCGGGCTACCTCGGCACCGTGCTGCGCCGCCGCGCGCAGCGCGAGAAGCGCCACATCCTCCTCTTCGTCGACCAGTTCGAGGAGCTCTTCACCCTCGTCCCCGACGCCAACGACCGGCTCGCCTTCACCGCCTGCCTGGCGTCGGTCGCCGACGACGCGACCTCGCCGACGCGCGTGGTGATCTCGATCCGCTCGGACTTCCTCGACCGCGTGAGCGAAGACCAGCGCTTCATGTCCGAGCTCAGCCAGGGGCTCTTCTTCATCGGCGCGCCCAACCGCGAGGGGCTCCGCGACGCGCTCGTGCAGCCGGCGGCGCTGGCCGGGTACCGCTTCGAGACCCCGGACATCGTCGAGAACATGCTCGAGCACCTGGCGACGACGTCGGGCGCGCTGCCGCTCCTCCAGTTCGCGGCGTCGAAGCTGTGGGAGGCGCGCGACCCGGCGCGCAAGATGCTGACGCTCGCCAGCTACAAGGCGCTCGGCGGCATCGCCGGCGCGCTGGCCAGCCACGCCGACTCGGTGCTGTCGCAGCTGAACCCGCAGCAGCGCGGCCTCGTGCGCGCGCTGTTCCTGCGCCTCGTCACCTCGGAGCGCACGCGCGCCCTCGTCACCCTCGAGGAGCTGCAGGAGGTGACGCAGGATCGGACGGAGGTCCGGCGGATCGTCGACCTCCTCGTCGGGGCGCGCCTCCTCGTCGTGCAGACCGGCGACGGCGGCACGACCACCGTCGAGATCGTCCACGAGTCGCTGATCCACAGCTGGCCGACGCTGAACCGCTGGCTCGAGGAGACGCAGGAGGACTCCGAGTTCCTCGAGCAGCTGCGCTCGGCGTCGAAGCAGTGGCAGCTGAAGGGGCAGGACGGCGGCCTCCTCTGGCGCGGCGACATGGTGGCCGAGGCGACGCGCTTCAAGAAGCGCTACCGCGGCGAGCTGACCAAGGTTCAACAGGAGTTCTTGAAGGCGGTCTTCGACCTCGAGGCGCGCGGCGTCCGTCGCCGGCGCGCGGCGGTCGTCGGCGGCGCGGTGTTCCTCTCGGGGCTCCTCGTCGTCGCCGGCATCGCCCTCCTCGTCATCCGCGAATCGCGCAACAAGGCGGAGGAGAACGCGGTCGTCGCCAAGCGGGCCGAGAAGGAGGCCAAGGATCGCCTCGCCGAGGTCCAGGCCAAGGAGCTCGAGCGCCAGCGCGCCGAGGCGGCCAAGAAGGTGGCGGAGGCCGAGACGGTCAAGGCGAATACCCAGGTCGAGATGACCAATGAAGAGCTCAAGAAGAAGAACGATGAGCTCGAGCTGGCCATCAAGGACATCGAGAAGCAGAAGCGCGCCGCCGAGGAGGCGCAGGGGCGCGCCGAGGAGTCGGCCAAGGCGGCCAAGATCGCCCAGGGCGAGGCGCAGACCGCGCAGAAGCACGCCGAGGCGCTGCTCAAGAAGGAGCAGGAGCGCGTGCGCCGCCTGGAGAGCCAATTCGGTTCAACGGTTATCGACGACCTCAAATAACGATTGGGACAGATCATGAATCGACTGAGACTGATCTCAGGCCTCGCGGTGGTCTTGTGCGCGCTGCCCGCGGTGGCGCAGCAGCCGCCCGGCGCGAAGCCGTCGCAGGCCGCCACCGACCTCGGCGCCTCGACGGGAGGTGCCGCGTCGGCGTCCGATCGCCCGTGGGCGAAGGCGGTCTCGCCGGCGGACCAGAAGGTGGCCACCGACCTCTTCCGTGAGGGCAACGGCCTCCTCAAGGAATCGCTGTTCGTCCAGGCGGCGGCGAAATACCGCGAGGCGCTGTCCCATTGGGACCACCCCGGCATCCACTACAACCTCGCGCTCGCGCTGCTCAACCTCGACCAGCCGGTGGAGGTCTATCAGCAGCTCGAGGAGGCGATGAAGTACGGCAGCGCCCCGCTCGACACCGACAAGTTCGATCACGCCAGCCGCTACAAGGCGCTCATCGAGAAGCAGCTCGCGCGCTACGAGATCGTCTGCACCGAGCCGGGCACCGTCGTGACGCTGAACGGCCGTCCGCTGTTCACCGCGCCGGGCAGGAGCGAGGGGCTCATCCGCGTCGGGCAGCACACCGTCGTCGGCACCAAGACGGGCTACGTCACCGCGAACAAGAGCCCGCTCATGCCGCCCGGCCAGAAGACGGTGGTCAACGTGAAGATGTACACCGCCGAGGAGCTGACCCACTACAAGCGCCGCTGGAACCAGGCGATGCCGTGGGGCATCTTCGCGACCGGCCTCGTGCTCGCCGGCGTCGGCGGCATCATGCACTGGCAGGCGGGCGAGCAGTACGCCGCCTACGATCGCGGCATCACCCAGTGCGCGACGGGGAACCCCGACACCGGCGGCTGCACGCCGGGCCCGGGCGTCTCCGACAAGAAGTCGACGGGGGACGCGCTCCAGGGCGTGGCCTTCAGCGCCTACGCGGTCTCGGGCGCGCTGGTGATCGCGGGCGGCGTCCTCGCCTACCTGAACCGCGCCAAGCCCTACCGCGTCAGCCCCGACGCCGAGAATGCCGCTGGACAGAAAGTCACCGTGATTCCCTCCGTCGGCCCGAACGGCGGCGGCGTCGTCTCGATCATTCGCTTCTAACCTTTGGTGGAGTCGTCCATGCGCGCAGTCGCGCTCGCTCGCTGTCTGGCTCGCTCTCTGGCCACGTCGATCGTGGTGTTGGCGTCCGCCTCCTGCCTCTCTCCGCAGAGCACCCAGTGTCCGGGCGGGCTGGTCTGCCCCGTCGGCACCCAGTGCGCCGCCAAGCAGTCGGTCTGCATCAAGGACTCGTGCGGCAACGGCGTCGTCGATCCGGGCGAGGCCTGCGACGACGGCAACATCGAGAACGGCGACGGCTGCTCGAAGGACTGCAAGTCGCGCGAGGGCTGCGGCAACGGCATCCTCGACGTCGGCGAGGTCTGCGACGACGGCAACAACACCGATGGCGACGGCTGCTCGGCCGACTGCCGCTCGCGCGAGGGCTGCGGCAACGGCGTCGTCGACACCGCCAAGGGCGAGGTCTGCGACGACGGCAACAACACCGACGGCGACGGCTGCTCGGCCGACTGCCGCTCGAACGAGACCTGCCCCAACGGGCGCGTCGACACCGCCAAGGGCGAGGTCTGCGACGACGGCAACTCGCTGGCGGGCGACGGCTGCTCGCCGGACTGCAAGTCGAACGAGACCTGCGGCAACCGCATCATCGACGTCGCCAAGGGCGAGAAGTGCGACGACGGCAACAACGTCGGCGGCGACGGCTGCTCGGCCGACTGCAAGTCGAACGAGAAGTGCGGCAACGGCTACCTCGACTTCACGCTCGGCGAGATCTGCGACGACGGGAACAACGCGAACGGCGACGGCTGCTTGCTGGCGCCGGTCGAAAGTTGATCCACCCGGCCGGCTGAAAAGTGATCCACCCGGCGGCGGTTATTGGTTGGACTTCCAGCCTATGCCTTGCGGGTCGCCTTCGGCAATGCGGGCTCCTGTTTGTC
>Ga0272446_1002846_pt1 | contig 22818 bp, 20 predicted proteins | sample YNPCB0061_FD_194587 | JGI IMG/M metagenome (GOLD analysis project Ga0272446, IMG submission 194587) | Hot spring microbial mat communities from Yellowstone National Park, WY, United States - YNP-CB-006-1 | ecosystem: Environmental > Aquatic > Thermal springs > Hot (42-90C) > Sediment | place... | reverse complement strand
TCGAGGACCTGATCGTCGCCGCGCATGCCGACGCCAAGCAGAAGGTGGAGGCCACCATGGCCGAGGAGATGCAGAAGGCGACCGCGGGCATCTCCCTGCCGCCGGGGATGAAGCTGCCGTTCTGATGATCTACGCGACCACGAGCACCATCCAGGGCCGTGAGATCGACGCCTACCTCGGCATTGTCTTCGGCGATGCCGTGCTGGGCGTGAACGTGTTCAAGGACCTCTTCGCCTCGATCCGCGACGTGGTCGGAGGGCGATCGGCCACCTATGAGCGCGAGCTGGCAACGGCGCGCGACACGGCCATGACGGCGCTGACCGCGCAGGCCGAGGCGCTCGGCGCCGACGCCATCATCGGCATCGACATCGACTACGAGGTGCTGGGCAGCGGCAACGGCATGCTGATGGTCAGCGCCTCGGGCACCGCCGTCCGCCTCAAACCGGCCGTGCCCGGGGCGCAGCACCGCGGGTGATGCAGAACGACCCCGTCGAGCACCTGATCGCGCTGCTCTCGCGCCTGCCCGGCCTTGGCCGGCGCAGCGCCCGCCGCGCCGTGCTGAAGATGCTGATGGACCCGCAGGGGCGGATGCTGCCGCTCGCCAAGGCGCTGCACGCCGCGGCCGAGAGCGTGCGGCCCTGCGAGACCTGCGGCAACCTCGACACGCGATCGCCCTGCGCCATCTGCCGCGACCCGCAGCGCGAGCGCAAACTCATCTGCGTCGTCGAAGGTGTGGCCGACCTCTGGGCCCTCGAACGCGCCCACGCCCATCGCGGCACCTACCACGTGCTCGGCGGGCTGCTCTCCGCCCTCGGCGGCACCGGCCCGGACGACCTCGCGATCAGCCCGCTGCTCCGGCGCGTCGAAACCGAAGCCATCGAGGAGGTGATCCTCGCTCTGCCCGCCACCGTGGACGGCGCCACCACCGCCCACTACCTGACCGACCGCCTGAAACCGACCGGCACCACCGTCACCCGCCTGGCCCAGGGCGTGCCGATCGGCGGCGCCCTCGACGTGCTCGACGACGGGACGCTCGCGGCAGCGTTCAAGGCGCGGCGGCCGCTGTAGATGGCGAAGGGTGCGCCGCAGGGGGGCGCCGCCCCCCTGCACCCCCCGCCAGAGGCCGAAAGGCCTCTGGACACCGGGAATTGGCCGGTTGGGGGGAGGGGCGCCGCGCGCGCGTCGCGTTCGGCGGTCGTATGGAGCCCCTCCCCCCAACCGGCCAAGTATTGGGTTCCAAGGGCCCTTAGGCCTTTGGCGGGAGGGTGCGGGAGGGCAGAGCCCTCCCGCAGCACACCCACTGCCCCCACGCGCCGGCGTGCCCTGATCGCCGCTGCCGTGGCGGCCGTGGCCGTGCCGGTCGTTGCCGCCGCCGAAGCCGCGCGCTGGTTCCGCACGAGCGATGGCGTGCGGTTGCGCTATCTGGAGGCCGGGGCCGGGCGGGCGGTGGTCTTCGTGCCGGGTTGGTGCATGCCGGGGCGCATCTTCGCGCCGCAGATCGCGGCCCTGGCGCGGCGCTGGCGTGTCGTGGCGCTCGATCCGCGCGGGCAGGGGGAGAGCGAGGTGCCGCGCGATGGCTACGAACCCACGCGGCGCGGGCAGGACATCGGCGACCTGCTCGCGCATCTCGGTGGCGGGCGGGTGGTGCTGGCGGGCTGGTCGCTCGGTGTGCTGGATGTGCTGTCCTATGCCAATCTGGCAGGCGATGGCCGGATCGCGGGGCTGGTGCTGATCGACAATTCGGTGGGCGAGGGCGCGCCGCCGCCGCCGCGGCCCTCGCGCTTCTTCCAGAACCTGCGCCAGCGGCGGGATGCGACGGTGCGCGGCTTCGTCGCTTCGATGTACCGCACGCCGCAGGAGGCGGCGTATCTCGACGGCCTCGCGCGGGAGGCGCAGCGCATGCCGGTGGAGGCGTCGATCCGGCTGCTCTCCTATCCGCGGCCGCGGGAGTTCTGGCGCGACAGCCTCTATGCCGTGCGCCGCCCAGTCTATTACGCGGTGACGCCGCGGCTGCGCGGCCAGGCGGAGGCGGTGGCGCAGAAGCACCCGCAGCCGATCGTCGAGGTGTTCGAGGCCGCCGGCCATGCGCTCTTCGTGGACGAGGCGGCGCGCTTCAACGCCTCGCTCGAGGACTTCCTCGCGCGCCGGGCGGCCTGGGGCTGATGGCGTCGCTGGTCCCGCTCTTCCTCATCGCCGGCGCGGCGGTCGGCGTCGAGATCGCGCTGACCCGCTTCTTCGCCGTCGCCTCCTGGTCGGAGTACGGCTACTGGGTGATCTCCATCGCCATGACGGGCTTCGCCGTCTCGGGCGTGGTGATGGTGCTGGGGCGGGGCGCGTTCCTCCGCCATGCGCGCTGGCTGCTGCCGGCGCTGCCCATCGCGATGCTGGCGGTGGGCGGGGCCGGGTGGATCGGCACCACGCTGAACGGGTTCAATACGCTCGAGCTGCAGAACCCGGCCACGGCGCAGGCGCAGCTCGCGAACATCGCGCTGTATTATGCGGCGCTGTTCCCGTTCTTCGTCCTAGCCGGCCTCGCGGTATCCCTGAACTTCCTCGTGCATGCGGGGCAGGTCGGGCGGGTCTATGGCTACGACCTGCTCGGCGCCGGCACGGGTGCGGTGCTGGCGCTGGCGCTGATGTTCGTGCTGCATCCCTTCGCGCTGGTGCCGGCCCTGCTGCCGCTGCTGGCGGTGGCGGCGATGCTCGCGGGCGGGGCGCGCTGGCGGGTCGGCGCGCTGGCGGTGCTGGCGGCGACCGAGGCCGCGGTCCTCGCCTTCGCGGCGCCGCGGGTGAGCGAGTTCAAGCCGATCTACGCGCCGCTCAACGTGCAGGACAGCCGGGTGGTGGCCGAGCGCCTCTCGCCGCGCGGCGTGTATCTCCTGCTCGACAACTTCACCGAGCGGCTCGACACCGACGTGTCGAACAATGCGGGCGCGATGGGCCTGCCGCCGCCGCCGCGCGCCTACGGCCTCTATCGCGACGGGGCGCGCATCGCGGCCTTGCCGATGGCCGCGCCGGAGGCCGCGCACGCGCCGGCCGCGCTCGACGCCGCGGCCTATGCGCTGCTCGGCGCGCCGCGCGTGCTGCTGCTCGGGGGCGCGGGCGGGTTCCGCGCGGCGGAGGCGTTCGCCCTCGGCGCCCGGCAGGTCACGATCGTCGAGCCCGAACCCCTGCTGCAGGAGGCGCTCAGCCGCGGCTTCGGCCCCTCACCCCCGCTCGCGGCGGATGCGCGCCTGCGCCTTTCGGCCGCGCATCCGCTCAGGGTCGAGGGGCGCTTCGACCTCGTGGACATCGCCGGCGACTTCCTCGGCGCCGACGAGCAGAACCGCACCGCCTACACGGCCGAGGCGCTGGCCGGCTTCCTCGCGCGGCTCGAACCCGGCGGCCTTCTCTCCGTGCCGATCGGCATCCGCGAACTGCCCGTCCATGCCGTGCGCCTGCTCGCCACCGCGCGGGAGGCGCTCCGGCTCGCGGGCGTCGCCGAGCCCGAGCGGCACGTGGCGGTGATCCGCAGCGCGTGGAACCTGCGCGTGCTGGTCGCGCGCGACCCGTTCACGGCGGCGCAGGTGGACCGGCTCCTGGCCTTCGCCGAGGAACGCTCCTTCGACCTGTCCTACGCGCCGGGCCTGCCCGCCGAGGGGCGCGAGGTCTGGAACGACCTGCCGCCGGTCTCGCTCGAAGCCACCACGGTGGACCAGCGCGGCGCGGCGCAGGATGCCGTGGCGCGGGAGGCGGCGCTGGTGCTGGCCGGCACGCCGCCCTCGGACGCCTTCGACCGTTCGCCGGTGACGGCCGACCGCCCCTTCCTCTCGCCGCTGGTGCGCCTGCCTTGGCTCGGGGCGGCGCTCAAGCGGATCGAGGTCCTGCCGCAGCAGGAGATCGGCCTTCTCGTGAATGTGGCGGTGCTCGCGCAGGCGGCGCTGCTCGCGCTCGCGGTCGCCCTGCTGCCGCTGCTCGCGCGCCCGGCCTTGCGCGTCAGGCTGCCGGTGCTCGGCCGCGCTCTCGTCTACTTCCCGGCGCTCGGGCTCGGCTTCCTGCTCGTCGAGATCGCCTTCATCGAGCACGCGGCGCTGCTGCTCGGGGACCGCAGCTCGGGCTTCGCGCTGGTGCTGACCGCGATGCTGGTCTTCTCCGGCCTCGGGGCGATGTGGGCGGGGCGGGTGCGGGCGCCGGGGCGCGCCCTGCTGATGGCGGTGCTGGTGGCGCTCGGCTCGGCGGGGCTGGTGCTGGTCGGCGTGCGGGGCGCGGTGCTGGCCGCGCTCGATTGGCCCTGGGCGCTGCGCGCGGCGCTGCTGGTGGCGGCGCTGGCGCCCCTCTCGCTCGCCCTCGGCTTTCCCTTCCCGCTCGGGCTCGACCGTTTCCGGAAGGAGGGCGCGGGGCTGCTGCCCTGGGCCTGGGCGCTGAACGGCGCCTTCTCGGTGGTGGCGACGCCGCTCGCCAATCTGCTCGGCCACGGCCTCGGCCTGTCCTGGCTTCTGGCGGCGGGCATGGCTTGTTACGCTGCGGTGCTGTTCGCCTGGCCGAAGGAGCGCCCATGATCCGCACCCGCCGCCCGCTGCTGCTCGGCGCGCTTGCCGCCTGCGCCGCCCCGCCCGTCCTGAGCGCCCAGGGCACCGGGGGCTGGACGCTGGAGGCCTATCTTGCCGCGATGCGCGCCTCGGGGCGGGAGACGACGCTCTCCGCCCCGGCCTTCGCCGCCATCCAGGCCCGCAAGACCGACGCGCTGCGGCGGATCGAGGCCTACCTCGCCCAGCGCTTCGGGGCGGCCGACCCGGCCGTGATGCGCGCCTTCGCCGCCCTGCCGCGCGAGTATTTCCACTGGAACTACGAGGCGCGCGCCAATGGCGCGGCCAATGCCTACGAGAGCGATCCGAAGCCCTGGGGCCTCGGCTTCGGCTCGGCGCTGTCGGACTATCTCGGGCAGGCCTACATGACCCAGGCCTGCCAGGCGAAGCCCGGGCATGTCGCGCTCGAGATCGGCACCGGCTCGGGCTTCCAGGCGGCGCTGCTGTCGCGCATCGTGGCGCGGCAGTATTCCATCGAGATCATCGAGCGGCTGGGCAGCGCGGTGGGCCGCATCTTCGCCCCGCTCGGCCTCGACAATGTCGAGACGCGCGTCGGCGACGGCTTCTTCGGCTGGCCCGAGGTGGCGGGCGGCTTCGACATCATCATCGTGACCTGCGCCGCGCAGTATGTGCCGCCGGCGCTGATCCAGCAGCTCAAGCCCGGCGGGCGGCTGGTCATCCCGATCGGGCAGCCGTTCCGGCGCGGCCAGTTCCTCTACATCTACACCAGGGACGAGGACGGTCGGGTGCGCAGCCGCAAGGATGTCGGCGTCTATTTCATCCCGATGACGGGGGCGATGATGAACCGCCCGCGGCCGGCGGGCGCGGGGCCGGAGGGCTGATCCCGGCGCCGCACCTGCCCCCTCGCGCGGTCTGCGCCGACGCGGCCGGAGGCGATCGCCGACCCCGGCGCGGCAGGCGGCCGCGCACGGTCAGGGACCCGCGCCGGGATGGCCCCGGGCCCGCGGCGCGACGGCCGACGCCACCCTCACGCCCCGAACAGCGCCCGCCCCGGAATCGCCGCGATGAGGCTCCGCGTATATTCGCTGCGCGGGGCGGCGAAGACGGCGCCGATCGGCCCGGCCTCCTCGACCACGCCGCCCCGCATCACCGCCACCTCATCGCAGAGCTGCGCCGCGACGCGCAGGTCGTGCGTGATGAACAGGATCGACAGGCCAAGCCGGTGCTGCAACTCGCGCAGCAGCGCGAGCACCTGCGCCTGCACGCTGACATCGAGCGCCGAGACCGGTTCGTCCGCCACCAGCACCTGCGGGCGCATCGCCAGCGCCCGCGCGATGCCGATGCGCTGGCGCTGCCCGCCGGAGAACTCGTGCGGGAAGCGGTCCACCGCAGCGGGGTCGAGGCCGACCAGGGTGAACAGCTCGCGCGCCTCGGCCAAGGCCTGCGCCGGGGGGGTGCCGGCGGCGATCGGGCCCTGCGCCACCTGCGCGCCGACGCGCCGGCGCGGATTGAGCGAGGCGTAAGGGTCCTGGAACACCATCTGCACGAGGCGCGCGGCTTCCCGCCGCCGCGCCGGCAGCGGCGCGCCGCCGATCAGCACCTCGCCGCCATCGGCCGCGAGCAGCCGGACCACGCAGCGCGCCAGGGTGGACTTGCCGGAGCCGCTCTCGCCCACGATGGCGAGCGTCGCGCCGCGCCTGAGCGCGAGCGAGACGCCATCGAGCGCGCGCACCGGCCGCCGCCGCCGGAACAGCCCGCGCGAAGCGTAGGTCTTGGTCAGGCCGCGCAGCTCGAGCACGGCCTCCGCGGCCAGCGGCCGCGGCGGCGGGGCGCGCAGCCCGGGCACGGCGCGCAGCAGGGCGCGGGTGTAGTCGTGCTGCGGGGCGGTCAGCACCTCCCGCGCCGTCCCCTGCTCGACCACGCGGCCGAGGCGCATCACCGCGACGCGGTCGGCGATCTCCGCCACCACGCCGAAATCGTGGGTGATGAACATCACGGCGGTGCCGTGCCGCCGCTGCAGGTCCTTGATCAGCGCGAGCACCTGCGCCTGGGTCGTGACATCGAGCGCGGTGGTCGGCTCGTCGCAGATCAGCACCTCCGGCTCGAGCGCGAGCGCCATCGCGATCATCACGCGCTGGCGCTGCCCGCCCGAGAGTTCGTGCGGATAGGCGCGCAGCGCGCCCTCGGGGTCGGGGAGGCGCACCTCGGTGAGCGCGGCGATGGCGCGGCGGCGCGCCTCCCGCGCATCGAGGCCGAGATGGACGCGCCACATCTCGCCGATCTGCGCGCCCACGGTCATCAGCGGATTGAGCGCCGTCATCGGTTCCTGGAACACCATGGCGATGCGCCGGCCGCGGATGGCGCGCCACCCGGCGGGGCCGAGGCCGCGCAGATCCAGCCCCGAGAGCGCCATGCGCCCGCCCGTGACGACCAGCCCCGGGGCGAGCAGCCCCATCAGCGCCGAGGCCGTGACCGACTTGCCCGACCCGCTCTCCCCCACCACGCAGAGGATCTCGCCAGCCTCGAGCGAGAGCGAGACGTCCTCGATGGCGTATTCGCGGTCCGCACCCCTGGGCAGCCGGACGGTCAGGTTCTCGACGAGAAGGCGCGTCATCGCCCGCTCGCGAGGCGGGGGTTCAGCGCGTCGTTCAGCCCCTGACCGACCAGCGAGACGCCGAGGATGGTGAGCAGGATCGCCACCCCCGGGATCGCCGAGACATACCACTCCGTGCGCAGCACATTGCGCCCGAGGCCGATGAGGTTCCCCCAGGAAGGGACGTTGGGATCGGAGAGCTGGAGGAAGGCCAGCGCGCTCTCGAGCAGGATCGCCACCGCCATCACCACCGAGGCGTAGACGATGACCGGCGGCAGCGCGTTCGGCAGCACCTCCCGCAGGATGAGGTGCGCATCGGACAGGCCCTGCACCCGGCAGGCCTGCACGAAGTCGCGCGTGCGCAGGGTCAGGAACTCCGCCCGCGTCAGCCGCGCGACCGGCGGCCAGGAGACGATGCCGATGGCGATCGTCACCGTCTCGATCGTGCTGCCGAAGACGGCGACGAGGACGAGCAGCAGAAGGAAGTTCGGCACGGTCTGGAAGGCTTCCGTCACCCGCATCAGGGCGGTGTCGACCGCCCCGCCGTAGAAGCCCGCAAGCGCGCCGATGGCGATGCCGATCAGCGCGGCGATGGCGGTGGCGACGAAGCCGATCAGCAGCGAGACGCGGGCGCCGTGGAAGAGCTGCGCCGCGATGTCGCGCCCCGACGGGTCGGTGCCGAGCGGAAAGCGCGGATTCTGGCCCGGCCACTGCAGCGGCCGCCCGGCGAGGCCGAGCGGATCGCCGGGGTAGAACCAGTGCGCGCTGACGCCCATGACCAGGACGGCGAGCAGGATGACGCTGCCGATCACCGCCGCGGGGCTGCGCAGGAAGGCCCTGAGCGCGCGCATCACTCCTCCGCCGAGATGCGCGGGTCGAGCCGCGCATAGAGGATGTCCACCAGGAAGTTGATGGCGATGACGAGCAGCGCCGAGACGAAGATGATCCCGAGCAGCGTGTTGAGGTCCCGCTGCACCACACTCTCGTAGGCGAGGCGCCCGAGCCCGGGCAGGGCGAAGACGCTCTCGACCACCACCGAGCCGCCGAGCATGGTCCCCGCCTGCAGGCCGATGAGCGTGACCATGGGCAGCATGGCGTTGCGCAGCACGTGCCGCGCCACCACCCGCGTCTCGCTCAGCCCCTTGGCCCGCGCGGTGCGCACGAAGTCGAGGGAGAGGACCTCGAGCATCGAGGCGCGCATGATGCGGAGATAGATGGCGAGGAAGATCAGCCCAAGCGTCAGCGTGGGCAGGACGAGGTGGCGCGCCACGTCGACCACCGCCGCAAGCCCGCTGAGCGAGCGCGTGATGTCCGAAAGCCCCCCCGCCGGCAGCCATTGCAGATGGACGCTGAAGACCACGATGGCCATCAGCCCGAACCAGAAAGAGGGGGTGGCGTAGAAGATCAGGCCGAGGGTCGAGATCAGCGTATCCGGCCAGCGGTTGACCCGCCGCGCCGCGATCACGCCCAGCACGAGGCCGAAGGAGAAGGCGAAGGAGAGCGCCGAGACCATCAGCAGCAGCGTCGCCGGCAGCCGCTCGAGGATCACGGTCGCCACCGACTTGCCATAGATGGCCGAGTGGCCGAGGTCGAGCGTGGCCAGCCGCGAGAGGTAGTTCCAGAGCTGCGCCGGAACGCCGGCATCGAGGCCGTAGAAGCGGCGCATCTCGGCGGCGAAGGCGGCATCCCCGCCGCCGATCTGCGCCATCAGCGCGTCCACCGTGTCGCCGGGGGCGAGCTGCAGCAGCAGGAACATGCCCGCGAGGATGATCAGCAGGGTGGGCAGCGAGGCGGCCAGCCGCCGCCCCGCGAGTCGCAGGATCCTCAAGGCGTCACGAGGCGAGCCAGGTGTCGTGCCAGGAGGAGGAGGCCCAGCGCGGGTTGTTGCCCGCATTGCGCACGCGCCGGTTGAAGACCGAGACGAAGATCTGCTCGATCGGCATCCACAGCGGCAGTTCCGTCTGCACCGCGCGCACGAACTCGGCATAGAGGGCGCGGCGCTTGGCCGGGTCCACCTCGGTCGCTGCGGCGTCGATCAGGGCGTCGATGCGATCGTCCTTCCAGCCCCACTGGTTGGTCCAGGGCGCGCCGACCGGGCTGCCCGAACGGTACCACACCGTCGTGCTCACCGCGGGGTCGGAGCGGTACTGGTGCCAGCCGGTGGCGAGGTCGAAGGCATGGTCGCGATAGACGCTGCGCAGATAGCCCGCGGCGTCGTTGCGCACGATCTCGATGCGGATGCCGACCTGCTGAAGGGACTGCTGGATGAAGGTGGCCCAGAGCGCGATGTCCTCGCCCCAGGGGGCGGGCAGCAGCCGCAGGGCGAAGCGGAGCCCGCCCTGCCCGCGGCGCTGGCCGGCCTCGTCGAGCAGCCGGTTGGCCAGCGCCGGATCGTAGGGGTACTGCGGCACGTCGGGGCCCGGATAGTAGTCGGTCGAGACCGAGGGGATCGGCCCGGTGCCGGGCTTGGCGAAGGGGCCGAGGAAGTTCTCGATGAAGAAGGGCACGTTCAGCGCGTGCGCGATGGCCCGCCGGACCCGGATGTCGGCCAGCACCGGGTTGCGGAAGTTGAACTCCAGCGTGTTGGTGCGGACATTGCCCTCGTTGCCGCGCGTCGTCACCTCGAAGCGCGGGTCGCGGCCGAGGCGCTGGAGATCGGCGATGGTCAGCGAGGAATAGGGGCTGAACAGGATCTGCCCGGCCTCCATCTGCGCCGCCGCCGCCGCCCGGTCGCCGACCACGCGCCAGACCACGCGGTCGAGATAGGGCATGCCCTCGCGCCAGTAGTTCGGGTTGCGCTCGGCGATGATGAACTGGCCGCGCTCGTACTGGACGAACCTGAAGGGACCGGTGCCGATCGGCGCGGTATTGGCCGGGTTCTGGCGGATGTCCCCCGTCTCGAAGACGTGCTTGGGCGAGACGTAGCCGAGGTCGGGCAGCGCGCGCAGCAGGAGGCCCTGGGGCATCGGCCGGGAGTACTTGAAGACCGCGGTGTGCGGGTCGGGCGTCTGCACCTCGGTGAGGAACTGCTGCAGCGTGGTGCCGTAGTTGAGGATCTTCTTCCACATCTCCATCGCCGTGAACTGCACGTCGGCGGAGGTGAAGGGCCGCCCGTCGTGCCAGGTCACGCCGCGGCGCAGGCGGAAGGTGTGGGTCAGGCCGTCGGGGGCGCTCTCCCAGGATTCGGCGAGCACGCCGACCGGCCGGCCCTCGGCGTCGAGGTCGAGCAGCGCCTCCTGGATCTTGCCGCCGACGATGTAGACGCCGGTCGAGGCCTGCAGCGAGGGGTTGAGGATGCGCTGTTCGGTGGCGAAATGCACGGTCAGCACGCCGCCGCGGCGCGGCGTCTCCTGCGCCATGGCGGGCACCGCCAGCATGGCGCCCGCGCCGAGCACCAGCATCTCGCGGCGTGTCGGTCCGGTCATCAAGGGTCTCCTCTCGGGGGGGATTCAGGCGGGTTCGAAGATCACGGCGCAACCGGTGGCAAGGCCCGGCGGCCGCGGCGTGGCGGTGGCCAGCACGATCGCGGCGCCGCCCTCCTCGGGCAGCGCGGCCTCGGCGCAGCCGGCAAGGCGCGCGATGAGGGGCCGGGGCGCGAAGGCGATGGCGCCGCGCCGCGGCCCGGTGGCGACGACATGCAACGCCCCCTCCTCGACCGCGGCGGCCCCGATCGCCGCCGCCAGCGCCGCCGCCGCCCCGGCCGGATCGGCGGTCGCCACCAGCACGCGCCGGATGCCGGTGGCGCCGTTGGCGTGCCGCTTGAGCGCGGGCACCCAGACCGCCTCCGGCGTATGGTGCTGGCAGGCGAAGAGGCCGAGGCCCCCCGGCCGCACCGCCCCCGGCCAGCGGAAGACGCTGAAGCGCGCCTCCGCCGCGCGCCCGTCCGGCATCGGCACGGGGCGGCCGAAATCCACGGGCCCGGCCGCCTCCACGCCGCGCGCGCGCAGCGCCGCCGCCCCCGCCGCCGCGTCGGTGGTGGTGAAGGCGGCGCGGTCGAGCCCCTCGCGGCGGGTGAGGAAGTCGCGCAGCGCCTCATTGTGCGGCGTCGGCGCGACGGGGGAGAGGAGTTCGAGGTAGTCCTCGCCGAACATCATGGTGTGGTTGGCGCTGCCGATATGCGCGCTGTGCAGCCCGCGCGGCGAGAGCGTGAAGCCGAGGGCGCGCCACGCCGCGGCCGCGGCGTCGAGGTCGCGGACCGCGACCACGAGGTGATCCAGCCCTGTCAGCGTCGGGAGCATGCGTCCATCCTTCCCCGGAGCCGCGACCTTGGCACCGCCCCTGCTGCGCCGCAACATCGGTATCGCATGTTCCCCGGGAAGGGCCGGGCGGCGCAATCGGCTTTCGCGCCCGCCCCCCTCGCGGCGATGCGGTTCTCCGCCGCCATGCCGGCGCGCGGCGGGCTCCGATGCCGGCCGAGGTCGCGGGCGATGCCCGCGGAGGAGGTTGCGCGATGCGGCGCCGCGCGCATCCTGCCGTCCTGACCCAACCTTCCCCGCGAGGCCGCGCCATGTACGCCGCACCGCCCGAGATCACCGCCGAGGTTCACACCGAGATCCCGGAGGCGCTGCGCATCCGCGGCCGCACGAGCGAGTGGCTCTACGGCCGCCCGGGACCGGCGCCCCATTCCTTCCTCGAAGGCCCGTCCTTCGACCGCGCGGGCCATCTCTGGCTCACCGACATCGCCTTCGGGCGCATCTTCCGCGTCAGCCCGGACGGGGAATGGCGCGTGGCGGCCGAGTATGACGGGGAGCCGAACGGCCTCGCCTTCCATCGCGATGGCTGGGCGGCGATCACCGATGCGAAGCGCGGCCTGCTCCGGCTCGACCCCGCGACCGGCGCCATCGCGCCGCTGCTGCCGCGGGCGCGGCGGGAGGGCTTCCGCGGCGTCAACGACTGCACCTTCGCGATGAACGGCGACCTCTACTTCACCGATCAGGGGCAGACCGGGCTGCACGACCCGGCGGGCCGCGCCTACCGCCTGCGCGCCGGCGCGGCGCAGGCCGATGCCCTCGTCTCCAACATCCCGAGCCCGAACGGCCTGGTGCTGACGCCGGACGCCCACACGCTCTATGTCGCGGCCACGCGCGACAACGCCATCTGGCGCATCCCGCTGACGGAGGATGGTGGCGTCATCCGCGTCGGCCGCTTCATCGCCCTCTCGGGCGGCCTTGCGGGGCCGGACGGCATGGCGCTCGACGCCAAGGGCAATCTCGTCGTCGCCCATGCGGGCATGGGCACGGTGTGGATCTTCTCGCGCCTCGGGGAACCGCTGCTGCGCATCCGCTCCCCGCGCGGCCTCGGCACCACCAATGTCTGCTTCGGCGGCCCCGACAACCGCGACATCTTCATCACCGAGAGCGAGAGCGGCGCGGTCCTGCGCGCCCGCTGGGAGCATCCGGGGGAGAAGCTCTTCGCCCACGCCTGAGGGACGGGGGCGCGGCGGCCGCCTGCCGCGGCGCTCACTCCCGCCCGCCGGGCGCGGCGATCGGCAGCCCGCCCGCGCCGACCATCCAGGCGAGGCGGTGCTTCTGGGCCGCGCGCGCGTGCCGGCGCGCCGCCGCCTCCGCCGCCTCCCCGTCGCGGGCGAGGATCGCGGCGATGATGGCGCGATGCTCGGCATGGGCCTGCTCGGCCCGGCCGCCATGCGCGAGCAGCGTCGGCAGCAGGGACATGGTCGCGGCGAGCTGCTCGAGGCTGCGCAGGAGGTAGCGGTTGTGGGCGGCGAGATAGAGCAGCCCGTGCAGACGCTGGTTGACCGAGGCGAGGGCCTGCGCGTCCCCGAAGCAGGAGGGTTCCTGCGCGACGATCTCGGCCATGGCGGCGATCTCGGTCTCGCTCGCATGCTGGGCGGCGAGGCGGGCGGCCGCGCCTTCCAGCACCTCGCGCATGACGTAGAGCTCGACCACCTGCTGGTGGTCGGGGCGCGTCACGGCGAGGCCACGGCGCGGCTCATGGGTCAGCAGCCCCTCGGCCTCGAGCCGCGCGATGGCCTGGCGCACCGGCGTGCGGGAGACGCCGAAGCGGGCGGCGAGGTCGGTCTCGGTCAGCCTTTCGCCGGGCGCGAGGGCGCCGGTGCGGATGGCGGCGCGGATGCGGGCATAGGCGGTCTCCGCGAGGTCACGGGCCGGTGTGCTGCCGTCCATCGCTGGGCTCCTCGTCTGGACATTCCTGCATACATCTGTATACGCCCGGGCGCGGTGAGGAGGCGAGAGGCATGGCGGACCTTTCCCGGACCTATGACGTGCTCGTCGCCGGCGGGGGCAATGCCGCGCTCTGCGCAGCCATCTCCGCGCGGCGGGCGGGCGCCTCGGTGGTGGTGGCGGAACACGCGCCGCGCGCCATGCGGGGCGGCAATTCCCGCCACACCCGCAACCTTCGCGCCCTGCACGCCGGCCCGACCGGCGTGCTGACCGGCTCCTACCTCGAGGAGGAGTACTGGGACGACCTCTACCGCGTGACCGGCGGCAGGACGGACGAGGCGCTGGCCCGCATGTGCATCCGCGCGAGCGAGCACGCGCCCGCCTTCCTCGAATCCTGCGGCGTGGTGTTCCAGCCCTCGCTCTCGGGCACGCTCTCCCTCAGCCGCACCAACGCCTTCTTCCTCGGCGGCGGCAAGGCGCTGGTCAACGCGCTCTACCGCACGGCCGAACGGCTCGGGGTGGTCATCCTCTACGACACCGAGGTGCAGCACATCGCGCTCAAGGACGGCTTCGCGACGGAAGCCGTCGTCTCCCACCGCGGCTTCCCGGCGCGCATCCGCTTCAAGGCCTTCATCGCCTCCGCGGGCGGGTTCCAGGCCAACCGCGACTGGCTGCGGAAGTACTGGGGCGAGGCGGCGGACAACTTCCAGATCCGCGGCACACCCTATGCCCGGGGGCGGGTGTTGCGCGACCTGCTCGACCAGGGCGTGCAGGAGGTGGGCGATGCCACGCAGTTCCATGCGGTCGCCAACGACGCGCGCGCGCCGACGGAGGATGGCGGGCTTGCCATGCGGCTCGACTGCGTGCCCTTCTCCATCGTCGTCAACCGCGACGGCGAGCGCTTCTACGACGAGGGCGAGGATGTCTGGCCCAAGCGCTACGCCATCTGGGGCCGGCTGATCGCGCAGCAGCCCGGCCAGATGGCCTTCGCCATCACCGATGCGAAGGCGCGGACGGACTACCTGCCGCCGGTCTTCCCGCCCCATGCCGCCGACACCATTGCCGGCCTCGCCGCGCAGATCGGCCTCGATCCCGCGCGGCTCGAGAAGGTGGTCGCCGACTACAACGCCGCCGTCCGCCCCGGCACCTTCAGCGCCCAGACCCTGGACGACTGCCGCACCGAGGGGCTCGTTCCGCCGAAATCCCACTGGGCGCGGCGGATCGACACCCCCCCCTATTACTGCCACCCGCTCCGGCCCGGCATCACCTTCACCTTCCTCGGCGTCAAGGTGAACGAGCGGGCGCGGATCATGATGGCCGACGGCAGGCCGAGCGCGAACATGTTCGCCAGCGGCGAGATCATGTCCGGCAACATCCTCGGCCAGGGGTATCTCGCCGGCTTCGGCATGACCATCGGCACCGTCTTCGGCCGCATCGCGGGCGAGGAAGCGGCCAAGCTCGTCAGGAACTAGGACCATGGCGCAGGAGAGCGAAACCGTCGCCGAAGCCCGTCGCCAGATGGAGATCTGCAATGCCTGCCGCTACTGCGAAGGCTATTGCGCGGTCTTCCCCGCCATGGCGATGCGGCGCGCCTTCACGGCAGCCGACCTCACGCACCTCGCCAATCTCTGCCATGGCTGCAAGGGGTGCTATCACGCCTGCCAGTACGCCCCGCCGCATCCCTTCGGCGTCAACATCCCCCTGACCTTCGCCGAGCTGCGCCAGGAAGGCTATGCCCGCCATGCCTGGCCCGCGCCCATGGGCCGGCTGTTCGCGCGCAATGGCACCGTCGTCTCCCTGTTCGCGGCGGCGGGCGTCGCGCTCGCGCTGATCCTCGCCGCGGCGCTTCAGGATCCGGCGGTGCTCTATGCGGCGCAGACCGGCACCGGCGCCTTCTTCCGCATCATCCCCTACTGGCTGATGGTCTCCCTCGCCACGCTCACCTTCGGCTACGGCGTGGTCGCGATGGCGATGGGCGCGCGCAACTACTGGCGGGAGACGGGGGGCCTCGGCGGCGCCCTCTCCCCCGCGGGGGCGGGGGAGGCGGCGGTGGACATCCTCACCATGCGCAACCTCGGCGGCGGCGGGCATGGCTGCAACGACGTCGATGACGGCTTCTCGCAGCGCCGGCGCTGGCTGCATCAGGCGCTCTTCCTCGGCTTCATGCTCTGCTTCGCCGCCACCACCACGGGCGCGCTCTACCACCATCTCCTCGGCTGGAAGTCGCCGCACGCCTTCCTCTCCCTGCCCGTTGAGCTCGGCACCTGGGGCGGCGTGCTGATGCTGATCGGCGCGGCGGGGCTGATGCAGACCAAGATCATCACCGACCCCGGCCCCGTCTCGCGCAAGGTGCTGGGCGGGGAGTTCGCGATGCTCGGCCTGCTCTTCCTGATCGCGGCGACGGGGCTGCTGCTGCTGGCGCTGCGCCACACCGGTGCGATGGGCGTGATGCTCGCCCTCCATCTCGGCCTGGTCTTCGCCTTCTTCCTGGTGATGCCCTATTCCAAGATGGTGCACGGCCTCTATCGCGGCATCGCGCTGCTGCGCAACGCGAAGGAGAAGCGGACGCGCCCGGTCGCCGCCTCCGCCTGAACCGTTTCAGCGCCGCGCCCGCCCGCCGCGCGGCATCCTGCCCCTGCCGAAACGCTCGGATGGCGGAAGCCGCGCCGGGTTGCTGCCGCGCTGAATGTGCCCCCCAGCGGGCAGCACAGCCCGCCGGGCCTCGTGCCGAGCCGCACGGGCCCGGCGGGACCCCTGCCGGCGGGGCCCCGCCCCCGGCGCGGCACGCCGCGCCGCCCATGACCCCGCCCCTCGACAGGGGACGCCGCCGCTGCTTCCCTGCCGGCCGCACGCACCAGCAGGAGGAACCGCCCCCGCCATGAGCATCAAAGGCGCAGCCTACATCGTCGGGGCCTTCGAGCACCCGACGCGCAAGGCCGAAGGCCAATCGGTCGCGCAACTCCATGCCGAGGTCGCCTACGGCGCGCTCCAGGATGCCGGCCTTTCCAAGGACGACATCGACGGCTTCTTCTGCACTTCCGCCGCGCCCGGCCTCGGTCCGATCAACATGGCCGACTACATGGGGCTGACCAAGCTCCGCCACGTGGACAGCACGGACATGGGCGGCTGCTCCTACATTATGCATGTCGGCCATGCGGCGCAGGCCATCAAGGAGGGGCGCTGCAACATCGCCCTCATCACGCTGGCCGGCCGCCCGCGCGCCGAAGGCATGGCGACCGGCACGGTTCCGCGCTCCTGGGCGCCGAACATCCCGGACGACCCCTTCGAGATCCCGATGGCGCGCACCGTCGTGACCTCCTACGCGATGGTCGCGCAGCGCCACATGTACGAATACGGCACCACCTCCGAACAGCTCGCCTGGATCAAGGTCGCGGCCTCGCACCACGCGCAGCACAACCCGCATGCGATGCTGCCCAAGGTCGTGACGGTCGAGGAGGTGCTGAACTCGCCCATGGTGGCGGACCCGCTGCACCGGCTCGACTGCTGCGTCATCTCGGACGGCGGCGGGGCGCTCATCGTCGCGCGGCCGGAGATCGCGAAATCCCTCAAGCGGCCGCTCGTGAAGGTGCTGGGCTGCGCCGAGGCGACCAAGAACCAGGCCGGCGGGTATCTCGACCTCACCTATTCGGCGGCGCGCCAGTCCGGCGCGGCGGCCTTCGCCGAAGCCGGCGTCGGCCCGGCCGACATCCAGTACGCCTCGATCTACGACAGCTTCACCATCACCGTGCTGATGCAGCTCGAGGACCTCGGCTTCTGCGAGAAGGGCAAGGGCGGCGCCTTCGTCGCCGACGGCAATCTGATCTCGGGCGTCGGCCGGCTGCCCTTCAACACCGATGGCGGCGGCCTTTGCAACAACCACCCGGCCAATCGCGGCGGCATGACCAAGGTCATCGAGGCGGTGCGCCAGCTGCGCGGCGAGGCGCATCCGAAGGTGCAGGTGCCGGGCTGCCGGCTCGCGCTGGCCAACGGCATCGGCGGCCTGCTCGGCCACCGGCACGGCGCCGCAACCCTGATCCTGGAGCGGGAGTGACACCCATGGCGACCCCAGCCGCCAACCGCGCCATTCCGGCGCCCAAGGAAGACCCCACCACCAAGCCCTTCTGGGACGCCGCCCGCGAGGGCCGCTTCCTGATCGGCCTGTGCAAGGACACCGGCCGGCACTTCTGGTACCCGCGCGGCTGCTCGCCCTTCACGCTCTCCAACAACGTGGAGCTGGTCGAGGCGAAGGGCACGGGGACCATCTACACCTTCACCGTCATGCGCTCGAAGGAGCCGCACGCGCCGGCCTATGTCGAACTCGACGAGGGGCCGCGCATCTTCACCAACATCGTCGACTGCGACCTCGACACGCTGAAGATCGGCCAGAGGGTGAGGCTGGTCTTCAAGCCCACCGAGGAGGGCGGGGCGCCGGTGCCGATGTTCACGCCGGTCTGACGCCCAGTTTTTCGGCAGATCGGGGGGAGAGCGTCCCTCCCCGCGACCTCTCGCGACCCCGCCCGCCGTCCGGGCCCAGCCGTCGCCCCGCGCCGGGTCCGCGGGCCTCGGCGGGAGGGTCCCCGCCATTCTCCGTCCGCTGGCACGCTCCTTGCTCTCCCTTGGTCGAGGACGCTCGAACCAACGGAACGGGGGCTTACCCGATGAATCGCCGCACCCTTTTCGGCGCCGCCGCCGGCGGCGCCCTGGCCATGCCGGACGTGGCCACCGCGCAGACCAGCTTCACCTGGCGCATGACATCCTTCTACGGGCCGCAGGCCGCGTTCTACTCGACCGGCCCGGGCTCGGCGCGCGACCTGATCGACCGCATCCAGAAGATGTCCAACAACCGCCTGCGCATCCAGTTCTTCGGCGCGGGCGAGCTGATCCCGGCGGCGGAGGGCTTCGATGCCGTCAGCAGCGGCATCGTCGAGATGAACTACGCCAACGCCTATTTCTGGACCGGCAAGACCTTCGCCGCGCAGTACTTCACCGCCGTGCCCTTCGGCCTCAACTTCCAGGGGCTGAACGGCTGGATGTACGACGGTGGCGGCCTCGACCTCTGGCGCGAGGTCTATGACCGCTTCAACCTCGTGCCCTTCCTCTGCGGCAACACCGGCGTGCAGATGACGGGCTGGTTCCGCCGCCCGATCAACGGCGTCGAGGACCTGCGCGGGCTCAAGATGCGCATCCCCGGCCTTGCCGGCCGCGTCTATCAGGCGCTCGGCGTCGATGTGCGGCTGCTGCCGCCCGGGGAGATCTTCCCCGCGCTCGAGCGCGGGGTGATCGACGCCGCCGAGTTCGTCGGGCCGTATCTCGACCGTCAGCTCGGCCTGCACCGCGTCGCCAAGTACTACTACACGACCGGCTGGCACGAGACGGCGACCGCCTCGGAACTCATCATCAACAAGGCCGCATGGGCGCGCCTGCCGAACGACCTCAAGGCCATCGTCGAGAACGCGGTGGCCGCCTGCAACGTCATCTCCGAGGCCTGGTGCCAGAAGAACAACGCCGAGGCGATGGAGGACCTCTTGCGCAACCACGGCGTCGAGGCGAAGGAACTGCCCGAGCCTGTCCTTGCCCGCCTGCGCGAGGAGACGGCGAAGGTCCTGGACGCGGCCATCGCGCGCGATCCGGTCACGAAGCGCGTGCATGACAGCTACATGGCCTACAAGGCGCGGTTCGACGCCTGGGCGCGCTATTCGGAAGTGCCCTACCACACGCGGATCCTCCCGAGGTGAGGATCGAAGCCCTGGAACACGCCGCGCGGCACATCGGTCGCGCGGCAGAGGCGGCCGGCACGCTCGCCGGCCTCGCCGTCCTCGCTCTCGTGCTCGTCATGTCGGCGAATGTGCTGCTGCGCTACGGCTTCGCGCTCGGGGCGGTCTGGTCGCAGGAGCTGGAATGGCACATGATGGCGCCGATCGCGCTGTTCGGCATGGTCTGGACGCTCCGGCGCGGGGAGCATGTCCGCGTGGACGTCTTCTATGAACGCTTCCCGCCGCGCGTGAAGGCGCTCGCCGACCTCGCCGCCGGCCTGCTCGGCCTCGTGGTGGCCTGCGCCATCGTCTGGCTGTCCTGGCGCTATGTCGGGCAGTCCTTCGCCCAGGGCGAAGGCTCCGCCAATCCCGGCGGCATTCCCTATCGCTGGGCGCTGAAGGGGCTGATCCCAGCCGGCTTCGCGATGCTCGCGCTGCAATACATCGCCGAGATCCTTCTTGCCCTCGCGCGGCTGCGCCGGGCCTGAGCATCCCACGGACGGTCGGACATGCCCTTCACCGAAGTGCTCGCCATCGCGATGCTGCTCTCCTTCTTCGCGCTGCTGATGGCGGGGATGCCGGTGGCGCTGACGCTCGCCGTCTCGGGCTTCGCCTTCGGGCTCATCGGCTTCGGCCCTCTGCTCTTCAACCTCCTGCCGCACCGCATCTTCGGCACCGTCACCAACTACACCCTGCTCGCGATCCCGCTCTTCGTCTTCATGGGGGTCATGCTCGAGAAATCCCGCATGGCCGAGGACTTGATGGAGGTGGTCGGCCGTCTCGCCGGCGGCCTGCGCGGGGGCCTCGGCATCGGTCTCGTGCTGGTCGGCGTGCTGATGGGGGCGACCACGGGCATCGTCGGCGCCACCGTCGTCACGCTCGCGCTGCTGACCATGCCGGCGCTGCTGCGGGCCGGCTACGATCGGGGGGTGGCGAGCGGCGTCATCTGCGCCTCGGGCACGCTCGGGCAGATCATCCCGCCCTCGCTCATCCTGATCCTGCTTGCCGACATCATGAACCTCTCGGTCGGCACGCTGTTCGCCGCGGCGGTCTTCCCGGGCCTGCTGCTCGCGGCCTTCTACGTCGCCTACCTGCTGCTGCTGGGCATGTTGCGGCCCGGGATGGTGCCGGCGGTCCCGGCCGAGACGCGCGCGCAGATCCCGGCGCGCGCCCTGTGGTGGCGGCTGGTCAAGGTGGTGCTGCCGCCGCTCGGGCTCGTCGTGGCCGTGCTCGGCTCGATCATCGGCGGCGTCGCCGCGCCGACCGAGGCGGCGGCGATGGGCGCGCTCGGGGCCATGCTCGTCTGCGCCCTCGGCGGCCGGCTCGATGCGAGGCTCGTCTGGGATACCGCGGGCGCGACCGCGCGCATCACCGCCATGATGATGTTCATCCTCGTCTGCGCGCAGGTCTTCGCCCTCGCCTTCCGCGGGCTGCAGGGGGAGCAGCTGATCCACGACCTCTTCGCCTTCCTGCCCGGCGGGGTCGCAGCCGACATCTGGTTCCTGATGCTGCTGATCTTCGTGCTCGGCTTCTTCCTCGAATGGATCGAGATCTCCTACATCGCCGTGCCGCTCTTCCTGCCGGTCTTCGCCGCGGCCGGGGTGGATCCGGTCTGGCTGGCGATGCTGATCTGCGTGAACCTGCAAACCTCCTTCCTCACGCCGCCCTTCGGCTGGGCCCTGTTCTTCCTGCGCGGCGCGGCCCCGCCCGAGGTCGCGACGGGGGAGATCTGGCGCGGCGCCATTCCCTTCGTGCTGATGCAGGTGGCAGGCGTGACCGCGGTGTTCCTCTTCCCCGGCCTCGCCACCTGGCTGCCGCGGGCGATCGGCTGGTAGCCGGCGCGGCGACGGCACGCGCGGCCGCGCGGCCCGGCGGGGTGCGGCCACCGCCGGGCACGGTCCGCGCGGCCCGCGCTATTCGAGCCGCGCGCCCGAGATGCGCACCGCCTCCTGCCACATGCCGCGTTCGCGGTCGGCGCGGGCCTTGAACTCCTCCGGCGTGGACCAGACGGCGAGCGCGCCGGTGCGCAGGAAGCGTTCCTTGAAGGCCTGCTCCGCGACGATGCCGCGCAGCACCTCGCTGATGCGCGTGATCACGGCGGCGGGCGTGCCGGCCGGGAAGACGAAGCCCTGCCAGGAGGAGACGACGAAGTCGGGCACCCCCGCCTCGGCCATGGTCGGGATGTCGGGCAGAGTCGGCCAGCGCGTGGCGGAGGTGACGGCCAGCGCGCGCATCCGCCCCTCAGTGATCACCGGCACGTAGGAGGCGAGGTTGTCGATCGCGAAGTCGAGGTCGCCCGAGAGCATCGCCGGGATGGTCTGCGCCGCGCCGCGGAAGGGCACATGCGTCCCCTCGATGCCGGTGCGCGCGCAGAACAGCGCGGCCGAGAGGTGCGGCGTGGTGCCGACGCCGGGCGAGCCGTAGGAGATGCCGCCGCGCTTGGCCTTCCCCCAGGCGATGAAGTCCTGCAGCGAGCGGGACGGGTTGTGCTGCGCGGCCACCACCGCGACATTCGGCAGGTCCCAGGCGATGCCGACGGGCACGAGGTCGCGGTCCGGGTCATAGGGCAGGCGGCTGTAGAGGTAGCGGTTGATCACCATGTGCGCGACCGCGGCGATGCCCATGGTGTAGCCGTCCGGGGCCGCCTTGGCGGTGGCGTCGATGCCGATGTTCCCGGCCGCGCCCGGACGGTTCTCGACCACGAAGTTCTGCCCGAGCACCGCCTGCAGGCGCTCGGCGTAGATGCGCACGAGCACATCGGTCGAGCCGCCCGGCGGCCAGGGCACGATGATGCGCACGGGGCGGGTCGGCCAGGCCTGGGCCTGGACCGCGGGGGCGGCGAGGAGGCCGGCGCCGGCGGCAAGAAGGGTGCGGCGGGTGGTCATGGCGTTCTCTCCCGAAGTGACGTGGACGGGACCGAAATATCCCGCCCCGCCCGGCAAGGCCAGCCGCGCCGGGCGCGGCGGTTGCCGTGCAGCGGCTCCTTGCGCCGGTCGCGCTGCTCGCGCGGCCGAGGCACCAGCGCGCGCACCTCCTCGGCCGGCAGCGCGCCGAGGGGCGGGTGGTGGCTCGGCGCGACGCGTGCGACATCCGCCCCGGGCAGGCGTCGCCCGGCCGCTACGCCTCCTCCCGCAGCAGCGCGGCGAGGGTGACGAGCATCGAGGCGGTCGCGCCCCAGATGTAGTGCCGCTCATGCGGCCAGACCCAGAACTCGCGCAGGCGGCCGCGGAACTCCTGCCGCCGCCGCTCCGGCGCGGCCGGATCGAGCAGGCGCGCGAGGGGGTATTCGAAAGGCTCCTCCACCTCGCCCGGGTCGTGCCGCAGGGCCAGGGGCGGGCTCACCAGCGCGACCACCGGCGTGACCATGTAGCCGGTGCCGGTCAGCAGCGCCGGCAGGCGGCCCAGGATCTGGGGCCGGGCGGGGTCGAGGCCGATCTCCTCGGCCGCCTCGCGCAGCGCGGTCTGTTCGGGCGTCTCGCCCGGCTCCATCCGTCCGCCCGGAAAGGAGACCTGCCCGGCATGGGATCTCAGCTGCGGCGAGCGCAGCGTCAGCAGCACGGTCGGCTCGGGGTGCGTGACCAGCGGCACGAGCACCGCCGCCGGCACCACCCGCCCGCCGCTGCGCGCGGCGCGCTCGAGATCCTCCTCGGGCGAAGGGCGGTCGCGCGGCAGCCGCTCAGGGTCGGCCAGCCGCGCCCGCAGCGCATCCGCGTCGAGGGCGGGGGCCAGCGCCGCCCGGCTCATGCCGCCGCCCGATCCCGCCGCCTGCTCCTGCCGCGCATTCACTCCGCCGCCGCGTCGAGCGC
>Ga0272446_1002844_pt1 | contig 22828 bp, 25 predicted proteins | sample YNPCB0061_FD_194587 | JGI IMG/M metagenome (GOLD analysis project Ga0272446, IMG submission 194587) | Hot spring microbial mat communities from Yellowstone National Park, WY, United States - YNP-CB-006-1 | ecosystem: Environmental > Aquatic > Thermal springs > Hot (42-90C) > Sediment | place... | reverse complement strand
ACATCGTCGCGGGCGGCATCCCCGCCGGGCTCGGCCCGGACGAGACGCTCGTGAAGGAGGCCGGGGAGGAGGCCTCGATCCCGCCAGGGCTCGCCGCCACGGCGCGGAAGGTCTCGACGATCGGCTACGTGATGGCGTGGGACGTGCCCGGCCAGGCGCGCGGCATGCGGCGCGACACGCTGCATGTCTACGACCTCGACCTGCCGGAGGATTTCGTCCCCCGCCCGAACGACGACGAGGTGGCGTGGTTCGAGCTCTGGCCGATCGCCGAGGTGGCCGAGACCGTGCGGGAGACGGACCGGTTCAAGTTCAACGTCACCCTCGTGCTGATCGACCTCTTCCTCCGGCTCGGCCTGATCCCGCCCGGGCGCGGGGCGGAGCGGCTGCGCGCCGGGCTCTCCCCCTGAGGCGGCGGCGGCAGGAGGCAGGCCCGCATTGACGCTTCCTTAGCGGCTTCTGCGGGAAGCTTTCGCGCATGCGGCTTGACCAGTTCCCCGAGGCGATCCTCGGGCCGACCACGGCGCTGCTCGACACGCTGCGCGACACCTTCGCTCCGGGCGGGGTCGGGCTGGTGGCGGCCGCCGCGGCGGCGGGGATCGTCACCGGCATCGCCTTCGGCATGCTCGCCGGCGCGGCGCTCACCCGACGTTCCGTCAGAGCCGCAGTTCTTCGTCTGCACGCGCTCGCGGGCGGAGACGTGTCGTCCCCTGTCGCGGGAGTCGGGCGATCGGATCTCGCCGGCGATGTGGCGCGCGCGACCGAGCGCACCGCCGCGGCGCTCAAGTCGTCGCTTGCGCGCGAGGCGGAGCTTCGCGCCGCGTTGGCCGCTGCCGAGGCGCGCGCAGAAGCGGCGGAGAGGGAAGCGGCGGCGAGGGAAGCGGCGGCGAGGGCTGCCTCGGAGACGGCCGCCCCGGCGGACGAGCGCGCGGCGCTTGCCGCTGCCGTCGCCGCGATCCTGGCGGAGGAACTCGCCGCCACGCAGGCAGAGGGCGAGGCGCTCGCGGCCGCATAGGGAAGAGCGCGGACGCTTCGCGGCCAGCCGTCCCGGTGCGCCGCGCGCCCGCGGCATGGCTCGCGCGGTGTCCGCCCATCCCGAGGGCGCCAAGGCCCGAGCCGGCGCCGGGGGGCCGCGAAGGCCACGCCAGGCGCCCCGGAACGCTTCCGTAACCTCGCGCCTGCATCCTCCTTGCGGGAAGGCACGGCATGACGCCGGCAAAACGAGATAAGGAGCGGAACGATGCTGGCGAATCTCAGGATCGTGGGAAAGCTTGGCGTGCTCGTCGGAGGCCTGAGCCTCGTGCTCGCAAGCGTCGCGGGCGCCGGCATCTGGGGCGTCACCGCCCTCAAGGAGGACATCGAGAAGGTCGGCAGCGCAGGACGATCCGCCACCTTGGCTGGGGAACTGAGCCGCCACGCCGTCGAGATCAACCGGATCGAGTTCGAACTGGCAGCGGAGCCGACCGCCGCGTCGGCCGCCGCTGCGCGTCGCGAGATCGGCGAAGCGACAGCGGCATTCCGCCGGGCCTTCGACGCCTCGGCGGCCGAGGCAGGCGAGCTTCGGCTCAGGGCGCTCGGCGTCGTCAAGGAGCGCTTCGAGGCCTACCTGCCCGTGGTCGAGGATACGCTTCGCACGGCCGAGGCAGCCGCGTCCGGCCGCGGCAGCACGGCCGATGTGGTCCGTTCCGCCCTCGCGGGCGAGCAGCGGTATCGCGCCGTCGTCGAGGCGACGCGGGAGCTTGCCGGCATCTCGACCCGGATCGCCGAGGAGGAGGCAGCGAGGGGCTTCAAGGACGGGGTATTCATCATGCGCCTCATGGTCGGGCTTGTCGCCCTCGGCCTCGGCGCGGGGGCCTTCCTCGTCTGGCTCCTGGGCGCGCGCGGGATCGCCCAGCCGATCGCCGCATCGACGGCACGGCTGCGCGCCCTCGCCGAGGGGGAGACGGACGCGCCGATCGAAGGAGCATCGCGCAAGGACGAGGTGGGCGACATCGCCCGGACCATGGCGGTGTTCCGCGAGAACATCCTGCGCGAGCGCGAGCGCGAGGCGCGGGAGCGCCTCGAAGCAGAGCGCAAGGCGGAACGGGCGCAGCGTCTTGCCGAGCTCACCCGGGTCTTCGAGGGCGAGACCGGCGCTGTCGTCCGCACCGTCGCCACCGCCGCGACGGAGATGGAGGCGACCGCGACCGGCATGGCGGCAGGAGCGGAGGAAACCCAGCGCCAGGCCACAACGGTCGCCGCCTCCGCGGCCCAGGCCTCGGCCAATGTGCAGACCGTCGCCGCCGCTGCGGAGGAGCTCGCCGCCTCGGTCGGCGAGATCAGCCGCCAGGTGGCGGAGAGCACGCGCATCGCAGCCGAGGCCGTGCGCGATGCCGAGCGCACTGGCGAGGCCGTCAAGGCGCTCTCGGAGAACGCGCAGCGGATCTCCGACGTGGTGCGGCTGATCAGCGAGATCGCGGGCCAGACCAACCTGCTCGCGCTGAACGCAACGATCGAGGCGGCGCGCGCCGGAGAGGCGGGCAAGGGCTTCGCCGTCGTCGCCTCCGAGGTGAAGAACCTCGCCGCCCAGACCGCGAAGGCGACGGACGAGATCGCCGGCCAGGTCAGCGCCGTGCAGGGCGAGACCGCGCGGGTGGTCGAGGCGATCCGCGGCATGGGCGAGGTGATCGGAAGGCTTTCCGCGATCGCGACCTCGATCGCCGCGGCCGTCGAGGAGCAGGGGGCGGCGACGGGCGAGATCGCCCGCAACGTGCAGCAGGCCGCCGACGGGACAAGCGCCGTCAGCCGCACGATCGAGGGTGTGAACGTCGTGGCCACCAACGCCGGGGCCGCGGCAGCCCAGGTCCGGGCAGCCGCGCGCGAGCTCTCGCAAGGGGCGGAGACGCTGAAGGCGCAGGTGGAGCGTTTCCTCACCGACATGAAGGCCGCCTGAGCCGGCTGCCGTTCAGTCCGGGACCCCGGCCATCGCCCGCACCGCGGCGGGCGCATGGCCGGCCTCGCGAAGCGCGCGGAGCGTCACGGCGCCGTCACGCTTGGCGAGGCGCCGCCCGTCCGGCCCGGCAAGCAGGCGGTGGTGACGCCAGCGCGGCACCGGCCAGCCCATCAGCGCCTGGAGGAGGCGATGCAGATGCGTCGCCGGCCGCAGGTCAGAGCCACGCGTCACCAGGGTGACCCCCTGCACCGCGTCGTCATGGGTCACGCAGAGATGGTAGCTCGCCGGCATGTCCTTCCGCGCGAGCACCACGTCGCCGAACAAAGGGGCCGGGTCGGCCGCGAAAACGCCCTCGCCCACCTCCTCGCACAGGAGCGGGCGCGGCACGGCGGCAAGCGCTGCGGCGATGTCGAGCCTCAGCGCATGCGGCTCTCCCGCCGCCACGCGGGCGTTTCGTTCCGATTCCGGCAGATTTCGGCAGGTGCCGGGATAGAGCGGCCCGTCCGCGCCATGCGGTGCGTTGCCGATCGCGGCGATCTCGCGCGCGATCGCCGCGCGGGTGCAGAAGCAGGGATAGAGCAGCCCCCGCGCGGAGAGCCAGGCGAGCGAGGCGGCGTATTCGTCCATATGGGCCGACTGCACCCTGACCGCTCCGTCCCAGTCGAGTCCGAGCCAGGCGAGGTCCTCGAGGATGGCCGCGGAGAACTCCGGGCGGCAGCGCGTCCTGTCGATGTCCTCGATTCGCAGCAGGAATCGGCCGCCGGCGGCGCGCGCGAGCCGGTGGGCGAACAGCGCCGAATGCGCGTGGCCGAGATGCAGGAGCCCCGTCGGGCTGGGAGCGAAGCGGGTGACGACGGTTGCCTCGGCCATCCGGAGAGGCTATCGCGCGCTGGCAACCGGAGGGAGAGGCGCCATGGCGACCATCGCGCTCGACGGCCCGCGGCAGGCGGCCGCCTCGGGGCGGCCGGCGGAACAGCTCGTCGTGCTCCTGCACGGCCTCGGCTCCGACGGGGCAGACATCGGCATGCTGGCGCCGGCCTTCGCGCAGGCGCTTCCGCATGCCGCCTTCGTCGCGCCCGACGCCCCCTTCTTCGCCGATGCGGAGAGGACGGTGCGGCAGTGGTTCGCGATCGGCGACATGCCGGTGGCGCAGCTGCACGCCGGCATCGAGGTGGCGGCGGCCGCGCTCTTCGCCTTCGTCGAGGCCGAGCGGCAGCGGCTCAGGCTGCTGCCGCGGCAGGTCGCGCTCGCCGGCTTCAGCCAGGGCGCGATGCTGGCGCTCTGGACCGCGTTCCGGCACGACCCCGGGCCGGGTGCGGTCCTGGCCTATGCGGGCGCGCTGGTCGGCGATACGCGGCTGCCGGACGAGCTGCGCTGGAGGCCTCCGGTGCTTCTGATCCACGGCACGGAGGACGACGTGATCCCCCCGGGCTACTCGCAGTCGGCCGAGCAGGCGCTGCGCGGGCTTGGCGTGCCGGTGCGGGCGCTGTTCCGCCGCGGGCTCGGCCACCGGCTCGACGACGAGTGCATCGCCGCCGGCGCCGCCTTCCTCGCCGACTGGGCGGAGGGCAAGCTCGTGCCCGCGGCGCCGCGCGAGGCGCCGGCGGGAACCGCGGCCTCGTGAAGCTTCGGTGATCGCCCGCGCGGTTGCTGGACTTCGCCCTACCTTCTGTGCATAACGCTGTCAGTCGAACGGCCGCGCCACATCATGTGGTAGTGCCCCGGGAGACGGGGCTGGACATGTGGTGGGTGCTGCCCGAACAGGGGAGCCTCGATTGCCCGACGGCGGCGCAAGCCTTGCCCGGTCGCACTACCCGGCACTCGTGCTGAACGCCGATTTCCGGCCCCTCTCCTATTTCCCGCTCTCCGTCTGGTCGTGGCAGGACGCTGTCAAGGCCGTGTTCATGGACCGCGTGTCGGTCCTCTCCGAATACGAGACGCAGGTCCGCTCACCCTCGCTCGCGATGCGGCTGCCGTCGGTGATCGCGCTCAAGGAGTACATCCCGGCCGCGCGTCGCCCGGCCTTCACCCGGTTCAACGTCTTCCTGCGCGACCGCTTCGAGTGCCAGTACTGCGGCGACGGCTTCCCGACCCAGGACCTCACCTTCGACCACGTGATCCCGCGCTCCAAGGGCGGGCGCACGACCTGGGAGAACGTCGTCACCGCCTGCTCCTGCTGCAACCTCAGGAAGGGCTCGCGCCTGCCGCGCGAGTGCGGGATGTGGCCGATGAACCCTCCGCGCCAGCCGACGAGCTGGGAGCTGCAGGACAACGGCCGCGCCTTCCCGCCGAACTACCTGCACGAGAGCTGGCGCGACTATCTCTACTGGGACGCCGAGCTCGAGAGCTGACCCCTATCGCCTGCCCGAGAGCACCGCGCCGGCGTCTCGCGGCAGCCGCGCCACCACGGGAACGGACAGCGCCATCACCGCCGAGACCGCGAGGAAGCTCACGGAGAAGTCGCCGGCCCGCGGCGTCGCGTGGCCGGCAGCTCCCATCGAGGCCTCGAGCACGGCGGCGGCCGTGACCACCCCGAGCGTCAGGCTCACCTGCTGCATCGTCGAGTAGAAGCCGGTCGCATCCGCCATCCGGTGCTGGCGGATGTCGGCGAAGGCGATGGTGTTGAAGGAGGTGAACTGGAGGCTGCGGAAGAAGCCGCCCGCGATCAGCACGCCATGCATCGCCCACCACGGCGTGCCTGGCCGGAACAGCGCGCAGGCGGCGAGCGTTGCCACGCTCACGACGCCATTGCAGATCAGCAACGTGCGGAAGCCGAACCGGCGCAGCAGCGGCCCCGCGGCCGGCTTCATCGCGAGCGCGCCGACAGAGGCCGAGAAGGTGACGAGCCCGGCCTCCGCCGCGCTCATCCCGAACCCCACCTGGAGCATGGTCGGCAGCAGGAACGGCACCGCGCCGACGCCGATGCGGAACAGCGAGCCGGCATGCACCGAGAGGCCGAAGCTCGGCACCGACAAGAGGCGCAGGTCGAGCACCGGGCGCGGCGCCCTGAGCGCATGGCGGACGTAGAGCGCGCAGCACGCGACACCGAAGGCGAGGACGGCGAGGCCGGCACCCCGCCCGACCACGGGCCGCGCGGCGAGCTCGGCGCCGAAGATCAGCCCGGCGAGGCCAAGCCCCGAGAGCGCGAGGCCGAACCCGTCGAGCGACCGCCGCGCCATGGGCCGCCCGCCAGGGATCAGCCGCGAGACGAGCACGAGGCCGAGCGCGCCCATCGGCAGGTTCAGGAAGAACACCCAACGCCAGGAGACATGCGTGACGATCAGCCCGCCGAGCGGCGGGCCGATGATCGGCCCGACCAGCGCCGGCACGGTCAGCCAGGCCATCGCATCGACGAGCTTCTCCTTCGGCACGGTGCGCAGCAGCACGAGGCGCCCCACGGGCACCATCAGCGCCCCGCCCACCCCCTGCACCACGCGGCCGGCGACGAGCAGCGCGAGCGACGGCGCAAGCCCGCTCATCGCCGAGCCCGCGCAGAACACCACGATGGCCGAGCGGAACACCTCGCGCGGGCCGAACCGGTCGGCGATCCACCCCGAGGCCGGGATGAACACCGCGAGCGACAGCATGTAGGCGGTGAGCGCGAGGGAGAGCCGCAGCACATCGGCGCCGAAGCTCCCGGCCATCGCCGGCAGGGCGGTGGCGATCACCGTCTGGTCGACGTTCTGCATGAAGAGGGCGGAGGCGACGACGAGCGCCGTCAGGCGCGGGCTTCGCGGTGCTGTCTCCTGGTCCGCCACGAGCAGATCATGCGCGGCGGGGCGGCCGTGGCAAGGGAGGGCGGCGGCCTCACACCCGTTCGGAAAGCCGGATCGCGACCTTGCAGCCGGCCTTGATCAGCGCCGTCAGGATCCGGTACCCGGGCGCCTTCTCGGCCTCGTGCTCGAGCCCGATGTCGCGGTGCTCGATCTCCTCGCGGCGGAACCGCTCGATCGTGTCGCGGAGCGGCCGCTCGTCCTCGCCGAGCGCCGCAGCCTGCTCGGCGTAGTGCTCGTCGATCACCTCCTCGATCGCCACCGTGCAGGCCATCGCCGCGCGCGAGCCCAAGAGCGCCGTGCCCGCGCCGAGCGCGAAGCCGGCGACATGCCAGAAGGGCAGCAGCGCGGTCGGCCTCACCCCGCGATCGGCGATCGCCGCGGCGAAGGTGTCGAGATGGACCTGCTCCTGGTCCTTCATGTGCTGGAGGATCGGGCCCTTGTCGGTATGGCCGAGCACGGCGATCTGCCCGGCATAGATCCGCGCGGCGCCATACTCGCCGGCGTGGTCGACGCGGATCATCCGCGCGAGCAGCTCGCGCTTCGTGAGGTCGCCGGGCGCGCGGGGGCTCGCCGTCTCTGCCGGCGGTTCGGTGAAGGGGGCGTCGAGCGTGGTCATGCGGTCCTCCGCGTCCGTCCCAGCCAGATGAGCAGCCCCGCGCCGACGGCAAGGGCATAGACGGCGTTCCAGCCCGCCATCGAGAGGCCGGCGACCACGACCGCCGGCTCGTCGCAGCGGATGATCGGGGCGGCGGCGATCCGCGCCATCAGCTCCTCGACCGAAGCTGCGGCGCCTGTGGCGCCCGCGCCGCAGCCGGGAAGCGGGCTCGGCCAGAACCCCCACTCGACGCCCGCGTGGAAGCCCGCGAGCGCGGCGTTGCCAAGGAAGAGGGCGATCACGAGCACGGCAAGCGCAGGCCCAACCCGCGGCAGCACGAGCGCGGGCACGCCCGCGGCGATGGCGGCCCAGTATGGCCAGCGCTGCCAGAGGCAGAGCTCGCAGGGCGCGAGGCCGCCCCAATGCTCGGACACGAGCGCGACGGCGAGCGCGGCGGCTGCGGCGAGCGCGCCAGCGGCCGCGATGCGGCCTGGGGCCGGCCGATGGAGGGGAACGGGTCCGTGCATCGCCCCGGACGCTAGCACGCGCGGGGGCTTGCTGGACGGGCCGTTCCGCCGCTGGCACCATCGTCCTGCGCCCGCCGGGGTGCAGGTGGGGAAGGAACAGCCGCATGCGCCGCATCCTCGGCCGCGCCAACTCGATCAACGTCATGAAGGTCGTCTGGGCCTGCGAGGAGCTCGGCCTGGACTACGTGCGCGAGGACCTGGGCGGGCCGTTCGGCGGGCTCGACACGCCGGCCTACCGCGCCATGAACCCGAACCGCCTGGTGCCCGTGCTGGTCGAGCCCGACGGCTGGCTGATGTGGGAGAGCAACGCGATCCTGCGCTATCTCGCCGCCGCCTACGGAAGCGGCTCGGCGCTCTGGCCGGACGACCCGCGCGCGCGAGCCCATGCCGACCAGTGGATGGACTGGCAGCAGACGGTGGCGAACGCCGCGCTCGGGCCCGCCTTCGTGCAGATGTACCGCACGCCGCCCGAGAAGCGCGACGAGGCGGTGATCGCCAGAAGCCTCGCCCGCGCGGCGGAGGTTTTCAGGCTGCTCGAAGAGCATCTCGCCGCCCGGCCCTTCGTCGCGGGCTACGGCTTCTCGCTCGGCGACATCCCGGTCGGCTGCCACGTCTACCGCTACCTGCACATGCCGATCGACCGGCCCGACCTTCCGGCGCTCGCCGCCTACCACGCCCGCCTCTCCGCCCGCCCGGGCTACGCGGCGCATGTCGCCGTCGGCGTCACCTGAGGGAGCGGAACGATGACCACGGCGAGGCATCCCGTCGTCGTCAGCCATGACGATCCCGCATCGTTCACCCGGGGTCTCCGCGGCTTCTTCGCCTGTCGCGGGCTCGGCATGCGCCACGTCACCGGCTGAGGCGCCCTGGCGGCCGGCGAGCGCGCCGCAGCGGGGTGGCGCCGTGCGGCGGGGTTTGTATAGTCCGCCGCGTGCCCCCGTGGCGGAATGGCAGACGCGGACGACTCAAAATCGTCTGCCCTCACGGGCATGCTGGTTCGAGTCCGGCCGGGGGCACCAGGCTGCCTGGCGCGAGGCCGATCTCCCCTCCCGCCGCCGTCGGCGCAGCCGAAGCAAGGCTCCGGTCGCATCGGTCATGTGCGGCCTGTCCGTGCATCGGACCGTCGACACCAACGGAGGAGATGTGAGAACATGGCTGCGGTCCGAAGTGAGGCTCCGCAAGGACTGTCCGGCACCGGGGCCATAGTTTCCCTGCGGCCGCAACCCGGCGAGAGACAGGAGCACCCCCCATGGCTGACCGAGATGTCGTCATCTGCGCACCGGTGCGGACCGCGATCGGCACCTTCGCCGGCACGCTGAAGGACACGCCGGCGACCGAGCTCGGCGCCGTCGCCATCCGCGCCGCGATCGAGCGTGCGGGCCTCGACGCCGCCAAGGTCGATGGCGTGGTGATGGGCAACGTCATCCAGGCCGGCAACAAGATGAACCCCGCCCGCCAGGCGGCGATTGCCGCCGGCATTCCCGTGGCCGCGCCCGCGCTCACCGTAAACCGTGTCTGCGGCTCGGGCGCCCAGGCGATCGCCTCGGCTGCACAGGAGATCAGGCTCGGCGAGGCGGAGGTGATGATCGCGGGCGGCATGGAGAACATGGACCGCGCGCCCTACCTGCTCCCGAACGGTCGCTGGGGCATGCGCATGGGCGATGGCCAGATCATCGACAGCATGCTGCTGGACGGGCTGAACGATGCCTTCTCCGGCCAGCATTCCGGCTGGCACACCGAGGACCTGGTCACCACGCTGCAGATATCCCGCGCAGACCAGGATGCCTGGGCGCTGCGCTCGCAGACGCGCTTCTCGGCGGCCCAGGCTTCGGGGCTGTTCGAAGGCGAGATCGCACCCGTGCAGATCCAGAGCCGCAAGGGCCCGGTGGCCTTCGCGAAGGATGAGCACAACCGCCCCGAGACAACGGCCGAGACGCTGGCGAAGCTGCGGCCGGCCTTCCGCAAGGACGGAACGATCACCGCCGGCAACGCGCCCGGCCTGAACAGCGGCGCCGCCGCGATGGTGGTGGCAGAGCGCCGCGTGGCCGAGCGGCTGGGGCTCACGCCGGTTGCGCGTCTCGTCGCCGCCGCCGTCGCCGCGGTCGAGCCTGGGATGTTCGGGCTTGGCCCCGTGCCAGCGGTGCAGCGTGCGCTGGCCCGTGCGGGCTGGACGGCTGCGGACGTCGAGCGCGCCGAGATCAACGAGGCCTTCGCCGCGATCGCCATCGCCGTCATGCGCGAGACCGGCCTGCGGGAGGAGGCCGTGAACCCGGAAGGCGGCGCCATCGCCCACGGCCACCCGATCGGCGCGACCGGTGCGGTGCTGACGGTGCGGCTGCTGCACGGCATGACGCGGGCGGGGCAGAGCCGCGGGCTCGTCACGCTCTGCATCGGCGGCGGTCAGGGGATCGCCCTCTGTCTCGAGCGTCTGACCTGAGCCCCGCAAGGAGCACCGTCATGAGCCAGGATCTCGTCAAGCTCGCCGATGAGGTGGCGGACGGCGTCGGCCTTCTGCGGCAGGCGATTCCTGACGCACTCAAGGGCTTCGCCGCCTTGGGAATGGCAGCGACCGCAACCCATGCCCTCGATGCCAGGACGAAGGAGCTGATGGCTCTGGCGATCGGTATCGCCGTGCACTGCGACGGCTGTGTCGCCTATCACGTGCGGGCGGCACACAAGCACGGAGCGACGCGCCAGGAGGTGGCGGAGACCGTTGCGCTCGCCCCCTGCATGGGCGGTGGGCCGGCGGCCGTGTATGGCGCCGATGCGCTGCGGGCCTATGACCAGATCAGCCGCGCAGACGGTGGCTGACCGGATGATGCGGACGCCTCCGCCGTGCGCTGTTTCCGTCTCTGGCATGAGCGATTTGCGTATCTGCGCAAATGCCGATAAGCGCACACTGACTTCATGAATGATCCCAACAGAATTCTCTCTGCGCTCGCCGACCCGACCCGCCTTGCCGCGCTGCGGCTTCTGCGCGATGGGAAGGAACATTGCATCTGCGCGATGGTAGCGCAGCTCGGGGCGAGCCCGTCGCGCATGTCCCGCCACATGGCGACGCTGCGCGCGGCCGGGCTGGTGACTGGCCGGCGTGACGCACAGTGGGTGCGCTACCGGCTCAACCAGGCACTTCCGGCCCCTGTGCGCACGCTGCTCAACGCGGCACTGGACCTGCCCGGACCGGCCGAAAGGAGAGCTGCATGAAGGGCGTCGTGGCTGTGCAGCGGGAGCCGTCCGCGCTGCCCTGGATCGGCGGCATGGCGGCGGCGGTGGTCGTCTGGGTGCTGCTCTACAGCCAGCTCATCCCGTTCTCGGAGTGGCTGGTCTCGCTGCTGCCGGTCGAGCGGCATTCGCATCTCGGCGAGTCCATCGCCTTCTTCTTCTACGACGTGCCGAAGGTGCTGCTGCTTCTCACGCTGGTCGTCTTCGCCATGGGCGTCGTCAGGAGCTACTTCTCGCCCGAACGGACGCGCGCTCTGCTCGCCGGGCGGCGTGTGGGCGTGGGCAACGCCATGGCGGCGTCGCTCGGGATCGTGACGCCCTTCTGCTCCTGTTCGGCAGTGCCGCTGTTCATCGGCTTCGTCTCCGCCGGAGTGCCGCTCGGCGTGACCTTCTCCTTCCTGATCGCGGCGCCGATGGTGAACGAGGTGGCCCTTGGCCTGCTGTTCGCGCTGCTGGGCTGGAAGGTTGCGCTCACCTATCTAGGCTTCGGCCTTGCCATCGCCATCGTCGCCGGCTGGGTGATCGGCAGGCTGAAGCTGGAAGGCTGGCTCGAGCCGTGGGTGTTGAAGATCCATGCGGGTGCGGCGGACCTGCCCGACACGACCACCTCCTGGCCCGACCGGGTTCGCGCCGGGCTCGAAGCGGTACGCGAGATCGTGGGCCGCGTCTGGTACTGGATCATCGCCGGCATCGCCGCCGGCGCGCTGATCCACGGCTACGCGCCGGAGGAACTGCTCGCCTCCATCATGGGCAAGGACGCCTGGTGGTCGGTGCCCGCGGCCGTGGTCATCGGCATCCCGATGTATTCCAACGCCGCCGGCATCATCCCGGTGGTCGAGGCGCTGCTCGGCAAGGGGGCGGCGCTCGGAACGGTGCTCGCCTTCATGATGAGCGTGATCGCGCTCTCGCTGCCCGAGATGATCATCCTGCGCAAGGTGCTGTCGGTGAAGCTGATCGCGGTGTTCGTCGCCGTCGTCGGCAGCGGCATCCTGGCCGTGGGCTTCCTGTTCAACCTGCTGTTCGCCTGAGGAGGGCACGCCATGAAGGACGTGAAGGTGCTGGGGCCCGGCTGCAAGCGCTGCGATACCGCGGTGCAGATGGTCAAGGACGCCGCCGCCGCGGCGGGCGTCGAGATCTCGGTCAGCAAGGTCACGGACTACGCGGAGATCGCGCGCTTTGGCATCGCCTCGACGCCCGCCATCGTGGTGGATGGACAGGTCGTGCATGCTGGTGGCTTGCCGAAGGCCGAGGACCTCGCGCGCTGGATCGCTGCCTGAGGGCAGACATGTCCGACGACCAGCACGGTCACGCGCATCACCATCACCCGTCGCCCGGCGCGGCTGGTCTCGATGCGGCTTTCCGCTGGGGGGTCGGACTGAACCTCGGCTACACGCTGCTCGAGGCCTCGGCGGGACTGTGGTTCGGCTCGCTCGCGCTGCTTGCCGATGCCGCGCACAACCTTACCGACGTCGCGGGCCTGCTGATCGCCTGGGGCGCGGTGCTGGCCGCACGGCTGCGACCGAATGCGCGCCATACCTATGGTTTCGGACGCGCGACAATTCTCGCTGCGCTGGTCAATGCTGTGGCGATCCTGATCGGCGTTGGCGCCGTGATGTGGGAGGCGGTCGGTCGCCTGGCATCGCCTCCCGAGGTTCCCGGCCTGCCCGTGCTGCTGGTCGCGACGGTCGGGATCGCGGTGAACATCGGCACGGCGTTCTTGTTCCGCAGCCACGGCGCGCACGACCTCAATGCGCGCGGCGCCTATCTTCACATGGCGGCGGATGCGGCGGTCTCGGTCGGCGTGGTCGGCGCGGCGGCGGTGATCCTCGCCACCGGATGGTCGGTGGTGGATCCGCTCGCGGCGCTCGCGGTCAGCCTTGCCATCGCAGTCACCGCCATCCGCCTTCTGCGGGACGCGCTGCATCTCCTGATGGATGGCGTGCCACCTGAGGTGGACGCGATCGCGCTGCGCGACTTCCTCGCCTCGCGGCCGGGCGTTGCGGACGTACACGATCTGCGCGTCCGCGCGCACAGCACGCGCCTCACCGAGGTGACGGCGCATCTGATCATGCCGGCGGGCCATCCGGGCGATGCGTTCCTTGCCGCCGTCGCGGCCGATCTCGGCGCGCGGTTCGGCATAGGCCGCGCAACCATCCAGGTCGAGCTCGGCGACGGCCCGATCTGCCAGGCCGCGAGGGGCTGAAACCCGGGCGGCCGATCCGTCGCCCTGCAGGCTGCTCCCGCCATCTCATGGACCCCGGCGGGCTTCGATCGCGCGCGGCAGGAACGGCGGCGCGATCATCGCCCGCCCTACTCCATCGTCCAGCCGTGGCTGACGATGATCGACTGTCCGGTCAGCGCCTTCGACTCGAAGCCCGCGAAGAACACCGCGCACTCGGCGACGTCGGCCGCCGTCGTGAACTCGCCGTCCACGGTGTCCTTCAGCATCACCTTCTTGACGACCTCCTCCTCTGTGATGCCGAGCACGGCCGCCTGTTCCGGGATCTGCTTCTCGACGAGCGGCGTCAGCACGAAGCCGGGGCAGATGACGTTGGCGCGCACGCCGTGCTCGGCCCCCTCCTTCGCCACCACGCGTGCGAGGCCGAGCAGCCCGTGCTTCGCCGTGACATAGGGCGCCTTCAGGAGCGAGGCCACCTTCGAGTGCACCGAGCCGATGTAGATGACGCAGCCGCTCTTCTGGCGGTACATCTGCCTGAGCGCCGCGCGGGTGGTGAGGAACGCGCCGTCGAGATGGATCGCGAGCATGCGCTTCCACTGCGCGAACTCGAACTCGACCACCGGCGCGACGATCTGGATGCCGGCGTTGCTGACGAGGATGTCGAGCCGCCCGAAGCGTTCGATGACGCGGGCGGTTCCCGCCTCGACCTGCGCCTCGTCGCTGACATCCATCGCCACCCCGATCGCCCGCGCGCCGGAGGGGTCGAGCTCCGCCGCCGCGGCGTCGGACGCCGCCTGGGCGAGGTCGGCGATCGCCACCGTCGCGCCCTCCCTGAGATAGGCCCGCGCGATCTCGCGGCCGATGCCGCTCGCCGCGCCGGTGACGATGGCGACCTTGTCCTTGAGGCGCATGCTGCGTGCTCCCTGCTCGTGACGCCTGCCCATATCAGGCCCAGGAGATTTCGTCATGATCGCGGGCGAGGTTTCCACGGCGCGTGCGCGGCGCGCCAGATCGGCTGTAGGCTTGCGGTCGCCAACCGATGCAAGGAGAGGGATCAGATGCGTGTCGTGATCGCAGCCGCGGCGGCGCTGACGATGGCGCTTCCGGCGGCGGCCCAGCAGCGGCTGACGAGCGAGAGCTTCAACGTGAGAACCACCGGGGATCTCGTGCGCCTCTGCGCCACCCAGCCATCCGACCCGCAGTATCTCGAGGCGCTCGGCTGGTGCCACGGCTATGGCCGCGGCGCGCTCGACTATCACCGCGCCGCCTCGCCGGCGCGGGCAGAGCCGCTGTTCTGCCCGCCGCCGCAGCCGCCCGCCTGGACGGAGGTGCACGGGCGGTTCCTGGCCTGGGGCAACGCCAACCCCGGCCGGATGTCCGCCCCCGCCGTCGAGGGCGTGTTCCTGTTCCTGATCGACACCTTCCCCTGCCCACGCCGCTGAGACCGAGGAGGACAGCATGATCACGAAGAACCGCCTCGCCACAGCCGGCCTCGTGCTGGCGCTCGCGCTGCCGCTCGGTGCCTGCCAGGACACCGACCCGACCCTGAGGCGGGCGGGCATCGGCGCCGCGGGCGGCGCCGCCGCGGGCGGGCTGATCGGCTCGCTCTCGGGAAATTTCGGCTGGGGCGCGCTGATCGGCGCCGGCGTCGGCGCCGCCGGTGGCCTGCTCTACGACTACCACGAGCGGTCGAACCAGGCGGCGTTCCAGCGCGGCGTGCAGCAGGGCCAGCAGCAGCAGCGCTAGGCCGCCGGGCGGCGGGTCAGCGGCGGCGGAAAGCGGTCGCCCGGAACGGTGCGGTATCGCAACGAGACTCCGCGGCCGTCCTCGTGCACGCGAGCGGCGTCGCCACGTTGCGGCGCGGGCGGCGCGCCAGCATCATCGCCCGCATGGACGAGACGACGATCCGGGCCGCGACGCAAGACGACATCCCCGCCATGGTCGGGCTGCTCGCGCAGCTCTTCGCGATCGAGGCGGATTTCGCGATCGACCCGGCGGTGCAGGCGCGCGGGCTCGCGATGCTGCTCGCGCGGGAGCTGTCCGTCGTGCTGGTCGCGACGGTCGGGGGCCGCGTCGCCGGCATGGCGACGGTGCAGCTCACCGTCTCGACCGCGCGGGGCGGCCTCTCCGCCGGCATCGAGGACGTGGTCGTCGATGCCGCCCATCGCGGCCGCGGCCTCGGCCGGCGCCTGCTCGCCGCCGCCGAGGACTGGGCGCGACGCCAGGGCGCGCTGAGGCTGTCGCTGCTCGCCGACGAGACGAACGCCCCCGCGCTCGACTTCTACGACCATCTCGGCTTCGCCCGCACGCGCCTCGTGTGGCTCGCAAGGCCGCTCGGCTGACGACCACCGCTCAGAGGAACCGAGCGGCGACGTCGGTCGAGGAGCGCACCCCGAGGTCGTCGAAGTGGCGCTCGAGGAAGGCGAGCGCGCGCGAGCGGCCGAGCTCGAACAGGTAGGCGAGGAAGGCCGACGTCGCGTTGAGCTTCGAGCCCGCGTTCAGCCGCGCGAGCTCCTCCTCCGCCTCGATCATGTGGATGAAGAGGCGGATGTGCCGGTCGTCGGAGAGCTCGCCGCGGTCGATCAGGCCGGTGACGAAATGGATCATCCGCATCTCGCGCATCAGCGAGGAGTTGAACGAGAGCGTGTTCACCCGGTCGATGATGTCGCCGACCGACCGCGGCACGTCCGGGATGTTGATGGGGTTGAGCTGCACGATCAGGATGTCGGGCCCGCCGCCCATGTAGATCAGCGGGAAGATCGGCGGGTTGCCGCAGTAGCCGCCGTCCCAGAAGTGCTCGCCGCCGATCTCGACCGCCTGGAACATCATCGGCAGGCAGGCGGACGCCATCACGGCCTCCGCGCTCATCTCCTCGCGCGAGAACACGCGGAGCCGCCCCGTCAGCACGTTCGTGGCGCAGACGAACAGCGGCGGGCCGGGCGTCGCGCGGAGGCGGTCGAAATCCACGAGTTCCGCGAGCAGGTCGCGCAGCGGGTTCAGGTCGGCCGGGTTGCGCTCGTAGGGCGAGAACTGGCGGTTCAGGAGGTCGGAGAGGCGCCAGGCGGGCGAGAAGTCCATGTTGCCCGGGCTCATGAGCCGGTCGAGCCAGGTCGGCTGCAGGGGCGAGGCGGCGGCGAGCGCGGCGATCCGGCGCCAGAACCCGGCGAGCGCGCGCCGGCCTCCCTCGTTGCCGGCCTCGGCCAGCCCTTGCGCCAGCGCCGCGGCGTTCATCCCGCCGGCGGAGGTGCCGACGATCGCCTCGACCTCGATGCGCCCGTCCTCGAGCAGGGCGTCGAGCACGCCCCAGGTGAACGCGCCGTGGGAGCCGCCACCCTGGAGCGCGAGCTTCACCTTCCTGGTGGCCGTCTTGCCGGCCCTGGCCGCCTTGCCCATCGCCGTCACTTCGTCTCGAAGCGTATCACGGGAGACCACCCCTCGGGCGCGCCGGCGCGGAGCGTGACGAGCCGGCGCGCATAGGCAGCGCCGAGCGGGTCGCCCTCGCACGCGGCGCCGGCCAGCTCGGCCTCCGCCTCGGCGAAGCGGGCGGCGCGGTAGTGCGCGATCATCGCCTGCCAGCGCGGCAGGGCCCGCAGCAGCGCGGGCGGAACCGAGGCGTCCGTCCCGTCGACGCGGCCGAGCAGCTCGAAGATCTCGATCGGCTCCGTCGCCCCCCTGGGCAGGACGAGGTCGACGGATCGGAACAGGAACCGCTCACCCGCCGCCTGCCTGGTCGCGCCCGAGACGATGATCTCCGTCCCGTAGTGCTTGTTGAGGCCCTCCAGCGGCGAGGCGAGGTTCACCATCGCGCCCATGGCCGTGTAGGACATCCGCTCGCGCGAGCCGACGACGCCGACGACGGCCTCGCCGGTGTGGATGCCGAAGCGCGTGCGCATCGCGGGCCAGCCCTCGGCGGCGGCGCGCTCGGCGAGGGCACGGCCGGCGGCGCGCGCGGCAAGCGCGCCCTCGCAGGCCCAGTAGGCATGCAGCGCATCCGGCCTCGGCGCGTTCCAGAGCGCCATGACGGAATCGCCGATGAACTTGTCGATGGTCGCCCCGCAGCGCGTCAGCGCCTCGCTCATCGCCATGAAGTAGGCGTTCATCGCCCGCATCAGCGTCTCGGGGGGAAGGTGCTCGACGAGGGTCGTGAACCGCTCGACGTCGCTGAACAGCACCGTGATCTGGCGTCGGTCGGCAAGCGGCGGGGCGTCGTCGCCGGCCGCGACCTGGCGCCGGACGACGTCGGCCGGAACATAGGCCGCGTACTGCCTCAGCGCCGCCTTCATCTGGTCCATCGCGGCGGCGAGCCGCCTGACCTCGGTGATGGGCGACCGGACGGCGATCGGGGTGGACAGGTCGAGGGCGCGGATGCGGTCCGCCTCCACCGTGAGCGCGGTGAGCGGGCGGGCGATCCGTGTCGCGACCGCCCAGATCGCGGCGAGCCCGCCCGCGAAGGCGAGGCCGGCGAGCAGCGTGCCCTCCCCCACCGCGCGCGTCACCGGCGCGGTGACGTCGGCGACCGGCACGACGATGCCGAGCATGAGCGGCGGCAGATGGCCTCCCCCGACGGGAGCCACCGAGGCGAGCAGCGGCTCCGGGCCGGCCAGCAGCCGTGCCGCCCCGGCCATGGTCGCGTCCCGCGACCAGGCATCCCACGGTGCGGCTAGCGCCGGCGAGCCGCTCGCCGCGAGGCTCACAGCGCGCGGCTCCGACCCGCCCGGCGCCAGCACCCGCTCGGGCACGGGGTGGCCGAGCAGGATGCCGGTGCCGGTGAAGAGGACGGGAAGGCTCGTCGGGCCCGGCCGCGAGGCGTCGAGCAGCCGCGCGACCTCGGCGAGCCCGAAGAAGGCGACCACGACGGAACGATCCGGCCCCGAACGCGACACGGCGAAGCCCGGGCGGGAGGAGAGGCCGAACCGACCCGCCGGCGACACGTGCAGCCCGGGCGACCCTGCCGCCGCGTACCAGGGCTGCCGCCGCGGATCCTCCCAGGGCAGGGACCGCAGGAGCTCGTCGGAGACGTCGCCGGCCCTGTCGACGAAGCGCCAGGTCTCGGCCGCGGACCGTCCGGGCTCCCCCGCCGGAACGTGGCGGAGCGCGATCGCCGCGGCGTCGGGGGCGAGGCCGGGCGGCAGGGCTGCCGCCCTGACCGCCTCGACCCACGTCCCGTCGTGCCCGGCGAGGCCGACCGAGAGTGCCGCGGGCTCGGCCGAGAGCAGCGCCGCAAGGCCCGCCGCCTCCTCCACCGCCACAGGCCCGAACAGGGCGAGCCGGGAGGCGGCGGCGGGCAGCAGGGCCTGGCCTTCGGCAGGCCGAAGCGCGAGGCGGATCCGCGCCGCCCCGTCCTCGGCCGCCGCGACGATCCGGCGCTCCGCCTCGCCGAGTGCGGCCCGCGCCCCGGCGTGCTGGTAGCCGAACACGGCAAGGGCCATGGCCGCGGCGAACACGACCGAGAAGGCGGTCAGCAGCGTGACCGTGAAGCTCAGGCCCTGGCGCTGCCCGCTCACCCGACGATCCCCGCCTCGGCGAGAGCCCGATCGAGCAGCGCCTCGTCCTCGCTCCGGCCGCGACGGTCGAGAGCGGCCGCGCCAGCCTCGGGCGTGTCTCCCGCCCCCAGCGCGCGCGCGCAGCGTGCGTAGGCCTCGAGCTACGCCGCGCGCGCGGCACCGAGGCCGAGCGCCTCGGCCGGGGCGGTGAAGCGCGGGATGGCGCGAAGGAAGGCGAGCCGCCCGGCGTGGGTCGCGGGCACCGGCGCCGCGGGATCCTCCGCTGCCCGGAGCTCGGCCGCCATCGCCGCCGAGAGCCGGCGTCCGAGCCGCGGCAGCACGCTGCCGCACACATCCGCCTCATGCGCGAGGCGATGGAGGAGAGGCACGTCCTCGTCCTCCGCGGGCTGCGGCATCGCGGTCGCGAGCACGATCCGGCCGAGGGCATCGCACCATGCCTGCGGCGCGCCGGCCGCCGCGGCGATGCCCGCGGCATCGGCGGCGGAACGTTGCTCGAGCGAGATGGAAGCCTCGCCCGAGTGCCCCGGGTGGTGCAGGTCATGCGCTGCCATGGCGGCGACACCGAGGGTCGCGGCGGCGGCGTCGAGCAGACCCGCCCGCCGCGCCAGCCCGCAGAGCCGCCCCATGGCGAGGATGGCCTCGGCCTGATGGTGGCGGTCGTGATAGGCGGGCTCGGCCCCCGGCGGAAAGGCGGCTCCGAAGCGCTGGACCTCGGCGGCGATGGCGTGCGCCGCCGCCACGGCCGCATCGTCGGGCGGCGCGCCGCCGCAGGCCTCTGCGAGGGCCTCGGCAAGCGCCGCGGGCACGTCGGGCGGGCCCTGCCGGCGCGCCAGCAGGGCGTCCTCGAAGGCGCGCGCCGCGGCGAGCGGCGCCGCCGGGCCGTGGCCCGCCCCGCTCACGCCCTCATGCGGCCGCCTCGCCTGCGGCCTCGACCGGCGCCTGCGCGGCGGCTCCGACGCCGAGCACGGCGCGCAGCCGTTGCAGCATCGCGCGGGCGCTCTCGCCGAGATCCTCCTCCGGGCCGGCGACGCCCTCGACCGCGGCAAGCGCCCGGCGCCTGTCCAGCGGGTCGGGCAGCAGCACGGGCAGGGCGGCGAGCGCGCCCTCCCGGTCGACGGTGACGATCGCCGTCTGGTCGCGGATGATCGCCTGGCGTTCCGCCGGCGCCATCGCCGCGAAGGGCGCCTCGCCGGTCAGCAGCGCATTGGAGCGCGCAAGCCGGGACCGCCGCACGCCGCCGCGCGCCTCGGCGAGCAGGATCATCATCCGGATCACGGCCTCGGCATAGCCGCCCTCCGCGAGCCGCCCGGCCGCCGCCTCGAGCAGCGGCGCGCGCGAGGCGATCTCGCTGCGCGCGGCATCGGCGTCGTCGGCCGCGTCGGTCGAGGCGATGCCGGCCGCGGCCAGAGCGCCATAGACCGCGTGGAAGGCGAACTCCATCGCCGCGTCCCGCCAGTCGCGCCAGAGGTCGATGCTGCGCTCGACCTCGGCGGCCCAGGCCTCCTCGAGCGCGAGGAAGGCGTTGCCGGGTGCTGCCTTGCGCCGATGCGCCCGCACCGCCGTCGCCACCGCCGCGACGGGGGCGAGGAGGGGGTTGCGGTCGCTGACCAGGGAGCGCCGGAGCCGCATCGGGTGCAGCGCCCGGCGAAGCTCGGCACCGGCGTCCGTGGCGATGGCGCGGACCAAGGGGGAGACGAGCACGTCATAGGCCGTCTCGTTCAGTGCCGAGACCTTGGCGACGGCCGGGAACTCCTCGCTCCCGGAGTCGCCTGACAGGCGGCGGATGTCGTCGATCGTGCGCTCGACCAGCTCGACCTGCCACTCCCTCGGCTCGCCGCCCCCCTCCGCCCCGGTGATGCGCATCTCGTAGAGGCCCGGGGCGACCGCCTCGATCATCTCGAGCGTGGTTGCGATCTCGCTGTGTTCCTTCCTGGCGACCTTGCCCGAGACGAAGATGCCGAGATGCCCGACCTGGTCGTGCAGCAGGTAGACGATGGTCTGGCCGCGGCCGCGGATCTCGCGCTCGTCGCGGTAGATGTCGGCGATCCATCGCAGCGCCTGGCCTGGCGGGGTGATGTTGTCGCCTGCCGAGGCGAACACGATCACCGGCGCGCGGACGTTGCGGATGTTGAAGGTGTGGCCGCGCCCGGCAGAGAGGAGCCCGCTCGAGAACCGGTTGCCGATGAACAGGTTCGAGACGATCCAGCGGATCTCGTCCGAGTTCATCAGGAAGAAGCCGCCCCACCAGCGCTCGAACTCGAGGAAGCGGTCGCGCTCCGTGTCGGCCCGCGCATAGACGTCGAAGTACTTGCGGAACCAGGTGTTGCCCGGCGAGAGGCTCTCGAAGTTCATCACGAGGCCCGCGCCGTCGAAGCGGCCATTGCCGAGATCGGCCATCAGCAGGGCGGGCCACGAGCCGCCGGCGAGCCCGCCGAGATAGCGCATCGGGTTCTTGCCCCGCTCGCCTGCCCAGTAGGAGAGCGGCGCGCCGTTCAGCACGAGCGCGCCGACCTGGTCGGGCGCGGCGGCGCCGAGCATCATGGTCGCCCAGCCGCCCTGGCAGTTGCCGATCACCACGGGCTTGGGCGCATCGGGGTGACGTTCGCACACATGCCGCAGGAACAGGGCCTCTGCCGAGGTCACGTCGAGGATGGTCTGCCCCTCCACCGGGTCGCGATAGAAGATGACGAAGTAGACCGGGTGGCCCCGGCGGAGCGCGACGCCGACCTGGCTGTCGGACTTGAAGCCGCCGATGCCGGCGCCGTGGCCGGCACGCGGGTCGATGATGACGAACGGCCTGAGCCGGGGGGCGGTCTCCGGCATGCCGGGCTCGGGCAGGATGCGCACGAGCGCGTAGTTGACGGGGCGCGGCAGCGTGCGGCCGTCGAGCAGCGTCTCGTAGCGGAACACGAGAACGGGGGGGCAGCCGGCCGCCTCGTGCTCGACGAAGGCATTGCCCGCCTCGCGCATGATGTCCCAGAACAGCACGGCCCGCTGCGAGGCATCGATCAGGTAGTCCTGGACGTCGGAGGCGAGCTGGGCGGGAGACACGCCCTCGAGGTCGGGCGGCATGGGGCGCGGCAGGAAAGCCGAGACCGCGGCGGGCATGAGGCTCGCCGCCTGGTGGCGCGCGACGTCGGCGAGTACGCGGCCCTGCGCGAGGGCACGGGCCATGACGTCGGCGCTCCGGGCGAGCAGTTCCGAGAGCGGCGGAATGGGCCCCTGCCCGAGCTTCGCCGCCGCCGCCATGTCCTCGATCATCGTCATCTCACCTCTCCCCTGATCACCCGCACGCGGTGCCGCACCACCCGGCGAGACCGAGGGTGCGCGGGGCGCCGCCACGCCGAAGCCGCGCCTCAGCCCCCGAGCATCTCAGCCCCGAGCATCTCAGCCCCGAGCATCCTGGGCTCCGAGCATCTCGGGCACGCTGTCGGGGACGCGGAGCGTCGCCGCCGTCTGGGCGACGATCTCCTCGACCGAGACGCCCCGCGCGCGCTCGCGCAGCAGGAGGCCCGCCTCGGTCGGCTCGATCACGGCAAGGTCGGTGACGACGAGGCTCACCCGGCGCGACGAGGTCGGCGGCAGCGTCAGCTCGGGGACGATCTTGGGCTCGCCGCGGGCCGCGTGCTGCATCGCGACCACGACGCGCCTCGCGCCCGCCACGAGGTCCATCGCCCCGCCCATGCCCGGAACGATCCTGCCGGGAACCATCCAGTTGGCGAGCATGCCGCGGCCATCGACCTGCAGGCCGCCGAGCACGGTCATGTCGAGATGCCCGCCGCGGATCAGCGCGAAGGACATCGCGCTGTCGAAGGAATAGGCGCCGGGGAGCGCGCTGATGAACCCTCCGCCCGCGTCGGTGAGGTTCGGGTCCTCCATCCCCTCGGGCGGCGGCGCGCCGAAGCCGATGATGCCGTTCTCGCTCTGGAACGCCACGCGGAGGCCGGCTGGCACGAACTGCGCGACCATCGTCGGCAGGCCGATGCCGAGATTGACGAGCATGCCGTCCTTCAGCTCGAGGGCGACGCGACGCGCGATCAGTTCCTTGCCGTCCATCAGCGCGGCCTCCCGACCAGGTGGTGGACGAGGATGCCCG
>Ga0272446_1002843_pt1 | contig 22830 bp, 19 predicted proteins | sample YNPCB0061_FD_194587 | JGI IMG/M metagenome (GOLD analysis project Ga0272446, IMG submission 194587) | Hot spring microbial mat communities from Yellowstone National Park, WY, United States - YNP-CB-006-1 | ecosystem: Environmental > Aquatic > Thermal springs > Hot (42-90C) > Sediment | place... | reverse complement strand
CGAACCGCCCGAGCTACCGGAGTAGCCAGAACCGCCGGAGTAGCTCGAATAGTCCGAACCGCCCGAGCTACCGGAGTAGCCAGAACCGCCGGAGTAGCTCGAATAGTCCGAACCGCCCGAGCTACCGGAGTAGCCACCACCCGAACCGGAGCCGCCGCCCCCGGAATAGGACGGCCCGGGCGGCGGCGGGGGCGGCGGTGGCGGCGGTGGCGGCGCCGGAATGAAGACCACCTGCGCCGCAAGCGCCGAACCGGGCGGAAGCGGCCCGGCCCCGCCCCAGACGGCCGTCAGCGCGACCATCGCCACCCCGGCCAGAAGACCCTTCCTCACGCCCATCTTTCCTCCTCCTCGCCCCCGCCCACGCGCCTCACGCGCCGGCGCTGCTGATGAACACCACATAGGCGGCCCCGCGCCCGGACTCGGGCGCGACACCCCCCGCGCTCCACTCCGTCCGCGGCAGCGACCAGATGCCCCCGACGCTCGTCACATGCGTCTCGGGCGCCCCAGGCACCGCCTGCCCGGCCACCGGCACGAACCCGCCCCCGGGGCCGGCCCGCGCCGCCACCCGCACGAGCTCGAGATGCCGCTCGATGCTCCGCCCGCCCTGCTGCAGGACGAGCAGCTCGAATCCCCCATCGGCGCGACCGCGCAGCAGCAGCGCGTGGTGATGCCCATAGGCATTGCGGTCCACCCACCCCGCCGGCAGCAGCCCCGCCGCCTGCAGGCTGCCGGCGGGCGCCGCCTCCGCCTCGGTCTGGCGCGCCACCGGAATCGCGAGCGGCGCGCCGCCGGCCGAGACCTGCGAGCGCAGCTCGTCGCGCCGCGCCACGACATAGGTCACCGCCGCCTCCGTCACCGTGCGCAGCATCGCCCCGGCCGCATCGGCCCGCGCCGCCCGCGCCGCCTCGTTCTGCACCACCGCGAACCCGGCGAGGCCGACGGCCGCGACCGCAAGACCGAAGCCGATCTCGATCATGCTCAGCGCCCGCCGCCCACGGCGCAGCGCGCGGAACACCCCGGTCATTCGCCCCCTCCCCGCACCACCAGGACCGGCCGCCGATGGGCATCGTCGTCCGCCACCAGGCCACCGACGCCACCGACGCCGACCGCCGCGGCGGCGCCGCCCGCCGCGCCGGTCAGGCGGGCGCGGCGGGCGGCCCGCTCGAGCTCCACATTCAGCGCCTCGCCGAGGACGGTCTCCGACCACAGCGTCCCCGGCGCGCCCCTCCACGTCGCCACCAGCGCCCCATCAGCCTGACGGTACACCGCGACATTCGCCGACATCGCCCCGGCCGCCGCGGGTAGACCGACCTCCCCCGCCGCGCAGGCGTGAAGGCGGCAATGGTCGAGCGCCCGCAGCTGGGCGTGCATCATCGCCCCGGAGGCCACCTGCGCGCGGTCCTGCGCGGACATGCGGGGAGGAGGCGCGACCGCCAGCAGGCCGAGCGCCGTCAGCATGCTCAGCGCCAGCATCGCCGCCGGAAACATCGCCGCGCCCCCCTCACCCCCTGAGGATCAGATGAACCGCCAAGCGATGCTCACCTTGGACGCGGCGTTGCACTGCGCATTCGCCTGCGTCGCCGTCAGCCCGCGGCCACCGACCACCGGCGGGTTGGTCCCGACCTGCACCTGTCGCACGCCCGAGCCCAGATCCATCGTCGCCAGGCGCTGGCACGCCGCCGACGGGATGTCGGCGAAGGTGATCTCGAACTCGGTGTTGTCGTTCTGCGGCGCGAAGGTCACCTGCGCCCCGAAGGGCGAGCGCACCCCCGTCGCATTCGGCAGCTCCCCGATCCGGTAGCGCGCCGCCAGCAGCGACGAGTTCGCCACCACCGCCGCGTCCAGCCCCTCGTAGGAGCCCGCCGACTGGTAGAGCGAGCGGACGACCTCCTGAAGCGACGAGATCTGCTGCATCGTCTCGTTCGTCTTCGAGGAGACGTTCGCGTTGTTGAAGTAGAACAGCGCCCCCGCGGCGACCACCGCGATGATCGACAGGCCCATCGCGATCTCGATGAGCGAGACCGCCTTGCGGGCCTTCCGGCATGCCTTCGTCACGAACCGCAACTCCACCTCCATTTCCACATGCGTCCATGCCCAACCATGGACACGGAAGCAAAATATCGCCCCGAACGAAGGCCGTGAACATGAAACCGCGAGCCGCCCGCTAGAGACCAGACGAAACGCCCTTCGTGATCATGTCCTGGAGCATGAAGATGCCGACCGCGATGGCGATGAACAGAAAGCCAAACACGATGATGAGTCCATTTTTTATCTGGTCGAATGCGGAGCGTATGCGCTCAACACTTTCCTCTATCCATTCTCTCGCAATCATATCGAGCATCCGGTCGAAATCATCCATGTTGGAGTAGGACCGCAGGTCGAGGACGACCTCCGGATGCGGAAAGCCGTGTCCCGTCCTGTGCAGCGCGTCGCCGAGCGACAGGCCGTTCTGCACATGCCGATGCGCCGCCAGGATCCGGTGGCGCAGCCAGGGCGAGCCGCTCTGCGCCATGACGCGAAGCGCGTCCGGCAACTTCATGCCGGCCTTGATCAGCGCCCCGAGCGAAAGCAGGAAGCCCGCCCCCTCCAGCGTCCGGTGGATGGACCAGGGCGGAACCCCCTCGAGCCTCGCCCGCAGCGGCGACACCCATCGCGGCAGGGAGACCAGCGCGAGGACCAACACCCCGACGAACACCGCAAGGACCCAGGGGCCGAAGGCGACGACGGCATCGGCGGCGTCGGCGAGCAGCGCCGGATACCCCTCCCAGCGCTCCCGCGGCCAGACCTCGGCGAAGTTCGGCACCACCATGAGCGCGAACAGCCCGCAAAAGACCCCCATCAGCACGAGCAGGAGCAGCGGATAGGCGAGACCGCCCCACACCGCGCCGACCATCCGCCGCCGCGCCTTCGAGATCGCGACCGCGTCCGTCAGCGCCACATCGAGCCGCCCGGACTCGTCCCCCGCCCGGATCAGCACGGCCTCCCCGAAGGGCACCCACCCCTCGACCGCCGCGCCGAAGGACCGCCCGTTCGCCACACGCCGACGCCAGTCGGCGATGGCCCGCGCCGCCGTCGTCCGCGTCCGCCTGCCGTCCAACGTCTGATGCCGATGCAGCATCTCGAGCGCGTCCGGCAGCCTGACCCCGCTGCGCAGATAGGCGGCGAGCTTCAGCCAGATCCTCTCGCGCCGGCGCGCGTCGAAGTCGAGCCGCCTTTCGAGGCGGCGCAGCACCCCGCTCACGCCCCCTCCAGGAGCCAGCGCGCGCGCTCGGCCGCGAGCGGCGGGATCTCCCCCACCCTCTCGGCGACGTCGCGCGGATCCGCGACACTGCGGTGAATCTTGACGAAGGCGTGCTCGACCATGTCGACCCCGCCAAGCTCCTCCCGCCAGCGGCGATGCGCCTCGCGCTTGCGTCCGTCGAGCGCCATGCGGAGGAGCCCGTCATCCGTGACCAGGGTCTCGGCGATGAGCTCGCGCCCCCTGTAGCCGTCGCGGCACTTCGCGCAACCGCCCGGATTGGCGAAGCGCAGCTCCCCGCCGAGCTCCGCGACCCAGCCGTACTCCCGCACCTCCTCCTCCCGCGCCGCGCCGCGCCGCACGGCCTCGCCGGGCGCGAGCGCGCAATCCGGACACAGCCGGCGCACCAGCCTCTGGCTGATCAGCCCCGTCAACAGCCCGGCATCCTGGAGCTTCCAGGCATCCGCCCCGAGATCCCGCAGCCGGTCGACGATCGAGAGCGCGTCATTGGCATGCACCGTCGTCCACACCTGGTGCCCCGTCATCGCCGCCTGAAAGGCCAGCGACGTCGAGGCCTGGTCCCGCATCTCGCCGATCATCATGATGTCGGGGTCCGAGCGCAGCGCCCCGACGATCGCGAGCCGGAACTTCTCGCGGCGCTCCTCGTCGGAACTGGCGTTGAGGACCGGAAACTGCGCCACCCCCTGGATGGTGTATTCGGGCGGGTCCTCGATCGTCAGGATGGCCGCCCGCCCATGCCGCTCCACGTCGAGGATCTCAAGGCAGCGCTTGAGCGTCGTGCTCTTGCCCGACCCCGTCGGGCCGGAGATGACGTTGATGCCGAAGACCCGCCGGCGCAGGCGCGCGAGGTCGCGTTCCTGCGCAGCGAGGAACCCCATCGCGCGGAGCGTCGGCCCGACCTCGGGCGCGGCGCCTTCGTAGAGCAGCCGCGCCACCATGTAGCGGCCGCCCTGCAGCATCGGATTGAACTGCAACCGGATCGACATCACCTCCGGCGGCAGGGCGACCCGCATCTTCGACAGGCGCGCCCCCTGGTATTCGAGCGGCCGGTAATTGGCGTCCGAGGCCTCCGCGAGGTTGAAGGCCGCCACGCACAGCGCATGCGCCTCCTCCGCCGGCAGCGTCCGGAAGGTCTCGAGCACGCCATCGACGCGCAGCCGCACGACCGCCTCGTGACGCCCCACCATCATGTGGATGTCCGAGGCCCGCCGCTGCGCCGCCTCATGCAGCAGCGCCAAGAACCGGTCCTGCACCGGAACCGAGCCCCGCCTCCCGGACCGTCCCAGGCGCTTCTCGCGCGCCTCGTAGACAGTCCGGATGACTTCCAGCGGAACTTCCAGCTCGCGCAGGATGGCGAGGCCGCGCAGCCGCGCCGCCTCGCGCAGCTGCATCGCCGCCGGGTTGTAGACGTCCTCCCGGTCGACGAGCAGCACGCCCCCGTCCCGCCAGGCGAGCAGCGCGGCGTGCCGCCGCTGCCTCTCGTTGAGCAGGAAGCCCGGCTCTTCGAGGCTCAGCACCGGCCCGTCGAAGGCCCGCAGATCGAAGTCCTCCCCCGCCTCCGCCGCCCGGGCCTCGCCGCCCTCGTCGGGCTTCGCCCGGGGGGCGGACCCGCCGCCCTCGGCGCGCCCCTCGCTTCGCGGCCGCGGCGTCTTCGCGGTCCCACCCCCCTCCGCCGCCGCGCCCGGCGGGCGCGCCGGCGGAACCGGCCGCCCGGGCGCGGCGCCGATGCCCCCCGCGCGCGCCCGCCGCCAGCCCCGGAAGAGGCCGAACATCCTCAGTTCCGCGCCGGGGTGGGCGCCGCGGCGGGCGAAGGCGGCGGCGCGGGCGGCCCGCCCGGCGGGCGCGGCGCCACCGGCGCCATCGCACCGGGCTGCACAGGCATGCCGGGCGCGACGGGGACCATCGCCCCGGGCCACGCACCGGGCCAGCCGGGCCAGGCGGGCCCGAGCCCGGCGGGAAGGACGGCAATCCGCCCGTCGCCAAGCTGACCCAGCCGCAGCACCACATGCGCCATGTCGACCAGCCCAAGACGCTCCGTCCCGCCGCCGCGACGCAGGGTCACCCCCCCGGCATCGATCCCGGCGACCTCGCCCCCGTCCGGCAGGCGGTCGCCGACCCGCGCCACCACCCGCCCCCCAAGCTCGGACCAGAGCTCGGCGACCAGCGCATCGCCGGCGCCGCGGATGGCGATCGCCTGCCAGCCCAGAGGCGGACGCCGCACGGCGCCGGGCGCCGGCGCCCCCCCGGCGGCCGCGCCTCCCTGCCCCGCCGCAACCGTCGGCGCCGCCGCCCGGGGCCTCTCCAGCCCCTCGACCTCCCGCGCGACCGTGCCCATCCACGCCACCGCCTCACGCATGGCCCGGAGTTCCCGCACCCGCATCTCGAGGGCCTCCACCCGCCTCCGCGCCGCCATCAGCTCGCCGAGTTCGCCACCCGCGGGCGCCCCCGCCGCCTGCGCCCTCATCTCAGCGAGGCGACGCTCCATCTCCGCGAGCATCTCGCCGAGCCGCGCCCGCATGGCGGCGGCCGGCTCCCGCCAGGAGGCCTCCGCCGGCGCGGCGGAAGGCCCTGGCGCGACGGCAGGCGCGGGCTGCGCCGCCGCCGCGCCCGAAAGGACCTGCCCCGCCAGCGCGACGGAGCCGGCGGCGACGCCGAGGACAACGCGCGAAACCATGGACCCCTCCTATCTCGGCGCGGCCTGCGGCACGCCGGGGACCCGCAGGCCCGGCACCCCCAGCCGCTCATGAACGTCGAGCTCGACGCGCAGCGCGCCGCCGCCCGGCTCGTAGGCGAGGTTGCGCAGGGTCGAGACATGGCCATGGGTGAGCCGCAGGAGGAAGGGCACCGCCTCGAGCCGCGTCGTAAAGGCGATGCGCGCCGCCTCCTCGAGCACCGCGTTGACCCTCTCCCCCTCAGCGTTGAGGATCGCGACCTCCCGCCCGCGCTGCCGCGTCACCGCATGCTGGAAGATCCCGGCATCCTCGAGCCGCCGCAGCACCTCCCCCTGCGCCTCGGCGAGCCGCGTCGTCGGCGCGTCCGCGCGCCACGCCCCGGGCGGGGGCGCCGCCCCGGCGGGCAGCAGCGTCCATCGCACGGTCGCGGTGTTCCCCTGCCAGTCGAGGCGCGGGCGCGGAGCCACGCCCGCGAGCACCCCGTCGAACCGCGTCACGGGCCCGCCCTCGCGCCGGTAGGTCACCTTCGCCACCACCTCGCCGTCGCACTCGACGAGCGCCACACCCCATCCGGGGAGCAGCGCGGGCAGACGCGACAGCCCCTGAAGACACGCCTCGAGCGCCGCCTCGAAGGACAGTCTCCCCGCCCAGGAGGGCGGGGGGAATTCCTGCCGCTGCGCCGCCTCCCGCCGTTCCCGCCGCGCCGCCTCCTCCGCGAAGAGCCGCATGTTCTGCTCGCGCAGGAACCGCGCCACCCGCTCCTGCTCGACCCACCACCAGCCGAGCAGCGCAAGCAGCGCGGCGAGCAGCGCGAGCGCCGCGAGCACCGCCTCCCGCGTCCGCGCGATCGGCCCGAGCCGCGCGACCTCGCCCGCGTCGGCCACGGCCTCCTCGAGCGGAACCTCCTCCGCATCCGGGACCGACCACTCTTTCGGCGCGATCAGCCGGTTCCAGGACGCCCGCGCCGCCAGATCGAGGAACTCCCGCCGCGCCGCCGCCTCGTCGAGGCGCACCCCCTCGACGCCCGCGATGACCTGGTCGTCGCGCGTCCCCAGGAGATAGACACCCTCCTCCACACGGAAGGCCGCGAGAACCGAACCCGCGAAGCGCTCGAGCAGAGCCAGGGCCAGCACCGGCATCCCCGGACGATGGCCGCGGCGGCGTTCGCCGAGGGCGACGACGAGGCCATCCCCCCCGCGCGCCGCGAAGAGATCCGCCCCGGACCGCTTCGCCTCGGCGCGCGCGAAGGCGCGCGGCGAGGCCTCGGGATCCTCGCCGGCGCGCCAGACCAGCCCGACCGCCCAGGCGACGCGTCCGACGACCAGGACCGAGGGACCCTCCGCCACGCCTCACTCCATGGTCACGACGGGACGGGAGGACACGATGCGCGGCGTCATCAGGATCACCAGCGCCGTGCGCGAGCGCGTGCCCGCCTGCACGCCGCCCAGGCCCATGAAGTCAGGGAACAGCGTCCCGCGCCTCTCGGCGGTGTCTCCGGCGCGCTCGAACCCGGTGACGATGATCGTCTGCCCGCTGCGCACCTCCGCCTGCTGGACGAAGTTGCGCGAATTGATGTTCGGCAACTGGATCGAACCGCCGTTCGGCGACGTGTACTCGTTGAAGCCGTCGCGCGGCCCGACCAGTTCCGAGATGTTCATGCTGAACTGCAGGAGCAGCGTCTGTCCGTCGCGGTCGATCCGCGGCAGGATGTTCAGCGAGAAGCCCGTCGTCACCGTCCCCGGCCGCAGCGAGGTCTGCACGCCTCCGCCGAGTCCGTTGCCGATGCCGGGGATCTGGGCCACCGCCACCTCGGCGAGGTAGCCCCGGGTGTTGACCACGTTGACGGGCGCCGGGACCCCGTTGAGCGTGGTCACTGTCGTCGCCGTGCGGAGGCTGACCCGCCCCCGCGACGCCAGCGCCTGGATCACCGCCTCCGTGCCGTCGAAGCGCCCCTGCGTGACCGCCACGCCGACGCCGGGCGCGAGGGGATTGGCGAGCGACCCCGCCGTCCCCAGGCTGAGGCGCACGCCCTGGCGGACCAGGCCGTCGGCCAGCGCCTGCAGGTCGAGACGGACGTCGCTGCCGTCGCTGAGATCGACCGACAGCAGCTGCACATGCACCGTCACCTGGCGCGACAGCCGCTCGTTCTGCGCCTCCATGAAGCGCGCGACGCGCGCCATGACGAGGCGCGGCGCGGTCACCGTGATCGTGCCGGTGGCGGGCGACTTCTCGACCTTGCCCTCGTCGCCGACGATCGACTCCACCGTGCGGGTGATGTCGTCCCAGATGCGCAGGCGCACCTCGCTGCTCATCTGCTGGCTCGACCCGCCGGCGAGACCGCCGCCCGCGCCCGAACCCGACCCGCCGCCGCGCGCCTGGCCGCTGTTGTTCACGTCGAGACGGCTGACGAGGCCGATGTCGGCGGGCAGGGCATGCACCACGAAGGTCCGCGTCATCAGATGGGAGAGGCGGATCTCGCGACGGTCGTACTCCCAGTGCACGCCGAAGTGGGACGCCACGCGATCGAGAAAGCCGGAGAGCGGTCCGCGATGTTCGACCCGCATCCGCGCCGGCCCGGCCCCGCCGAAGACCGCGCCGAGGACGCCCGGCGGGAGCGCCTGCTGGCCGACTCCGGCCAGGGGCAGCGGCGTCATCCCGCCCGCGCTCCCGCTCCCCCCGCCGCCGCCCGCGCCGCCGGCCGTGGCGATCTGGCGCATCACCCCGACCCCGCGCGCCACGTCGGGCGCGACCGCGACGGGAATGCCGGAGACTTCCGCGACCAGCGCGGCGATCTCCTGCAAGGTCAGCGGTTCGGGCCGCATCAGCGTCACGCCGTCCGGACGCTCGAGGCGCGCCGGCAACGGCTGTCCGTTCTCCGCCCGCCGCGCCAGCGCGCTGACGAAGAAGCCCTCGGCGATGCGCACCGGACGCTCCTCGGCGTCCTCCATCAGGCCGCGCGCCTGCGCCACCGCGCGGGCGGCATCCATGGACGCGGCCCGCGCCGCCACCTCGGCCGGGCCGACCTGTCCCGCGGAACAGGCGCCGAGCAGCGCGACAAGGGGAGCGGCCGCGAGGGCCGGCGGGAAACGTCTCACGGGCGCTCCTCCTCGAAGGAATTGGCGACGACGAGGACGCGGTTGCCGCGCCAGAAGGTCGCCCGCGGCAGGGGCCGGGCCTGGATCGAACCGATGAGGGACGCGGCGGCGTCGATGAAGTCGCCGCGGAGCTCGACGCCGGCCTGCAGCTCGTAGACCAGCGCCGAATTGAAGACCAGCGTCCAGCCCGCCCGCTCGCACCATTCGGCGAGCACCTGATCGAGCGTCTGGCCGCGCCGCGCCCGCCACACGCCCGGGCCGTCGGCCGCCGCCGCCGGAGCGGCGCGCTCGGGCGCGGGCGACCGCGGCGCCGCCGCCGCGGATGCGGGCGGCGTCCGTCGCCGCGCCGCCGCCTCGGCGCCGGAAGGAGGCGACGGGGAGGCCGGCGGCGGCGGCGGCGGAAGCGGAAGAGGCGGCCCCTCGACCACGAACGCCCCGCCTTCCTCCCGCAGGCGCAGCCCGACCCGATGCAGCGCGGCACCGAGCACGGCCCGCCATTCGGGTCCGGGGTTCCAAGTGATCGGCCGCCGCCCGAGCTCGGGCGCCTCTAGCCGCACCGTCACCCCCTCCGGCACGATCCGCGGCAGGGCGGCATCAAGCCGCACATTGCGCCCGGCCGTTTCGACCGGCTGCGCCGACACCGCCGTCGCGAGCAGCGTCAGGGCCAAGCCCCCGAGCAGCCCGGATGCCGACCATGACCTCATGCGCATCACCCGTCAGGAGAGAGCACCGCCATGACCGGAGGGTACAAAACCGCCCGCCACCGCCCGGGCGATCCCGGCCCCCCCCCCGGAAGGATGGGGGAAACGCCATGATTCACCTCGACGGCGACGACAGAGGAGGGATCGCCATGGGATCGCAGCGTGCATCCGGCCGCGCCGCAAAGCTCGCCGCCGCGGCCGTCGCGGCGGCGCTCGCCCTCGCCCCCGCCACCCCTTCCGCGCGCACGCTCCTCGGACAGCCCCGCATCGTCGATGGCGACACCCTCGTCCTCGACGGCGTGCGCCTTCGCCTCGAGGGCATCGACGCCCCGGAACGCGATCAGGACTGCCGCGAGGTCCGGACGGGGCGGCGGCTCCCCTGCGGCAGACTCGCCACCGAGGCCCTCGCCGACCAGATCAGCGGCCGCGAGGTCGCCTGCCTCCTGCTCGTGCGCGACCGCTACGGCCGCTTCGTCGCGCGCTGCCACACGGCGGGGCCGGGGGGGCGGGATCTCAGCGCGGCCATGGCCGGCGCCGGCTGGGCCGTCCCCTTCATGGCCGACGGCCGCCCCGACATCGTCGCGGCGGCCGCGGCGGCGCGCCTGCGCGGTCTCGGCCTCTGGGGCATGGCGTTCGAGATGCCGGCGGACTACCGCCGACGACACCACGGAGGCGCCGCCTCGCGATGAGCCGGCTCCTGCCGCTCACCGCCGACGCCCCGCTCGTGCGCCTCTACGGCTCGCTCCTCGCGCGGCGCGGCTGGACCCACCCGGTCCGCGAAGGGCCGCTCGAACATGGCCGCCTCGACGATCTCTGGCGGACGAACGAGGTCTTCCGAGCGGCCCTGCTCCTCGACGCCCACGACCGCTGGGCGCCGCTCGCCCGACGGCGACCCCGCCTCGGCTGGCGCCTGCGGATGGGCGAGCGACACACCCCGCTCGGCCCGCGCCTCCTCGCGGAGGCCATCGAAACGCCGCATGCCGCCATCCCCCTGCTCGCCCTCGACCTCGCCATCCCGGCGAGGCTCGACGGCCCGGCCTACATGCTCGACGCGCTGATGGCCTTCGCGGGACGCTGGCGCCTGGGCCGACTCGCCGAACTCCCCGCACGGCCCGCCATGGACCGGCGGCCAGGCTGAGGGCGCGCAGCCGCCCGCCCCCTCCGCCCCGCCACGCCCAGGCTCAGCGCGGCGCGGGAACCTCCTCCGCCGGGCCTTCCCGCCGCGCCTCCTCCGCCATGGCCGCGCGCGGCACGGGCGCCTCCCTCGGCAGCAGGCGTCCGATCGTCTCGGCCACCCGCTCGGAGACCTCCTCGTAGCGCGCCAACGCCCGCTCGAACTCCACGGCGCCGGCGGCCACCATGCCCGGACCGGCCGGCGGCAGTCCGGCCAGGACCGCCGCCATGATCTCCGCCTCGCGGCGGCTCATGCTCTGGACGAGGCCCTGCCGCTCGCGCGCCCCGAGCCCAGCCCCTCCGACCGCGTCGACCAGGCTCTCCGCCCGCCGCCACAGGCGCGCCATCGCCTCGTCGAGCAGCCTCGCCGCGGCGAGGCCGGCGTGGGGCAGAAGGTGCGGCAGCAGACGCGCCGCCACATCGGCCCGCGTCAAGGCAAGCGACGTCGCCCCCGCGACATGGGCCATCGGCGCGTCGGGCTCCCGCAGCGGCCCGGCCACCGGCCCCTCCGCGATCGCCCGCAGGTCCCGCGCCATGGCGGCGACGGCATTGCGGGGCAGGCCCGTGCCCTCGCGTCCATGCGCGAGCAACGCGCCCGCCACCGACCGGCCGAGCATGCTGACCCACGCGAAGACCAGCCTCTCATCGGATGCGCCCACGGGCGTCCCGCGCGCGGCGAGATCGCGCGCCCGCGCCTCGACCTCATCGATGAGATCGGCGAGACACCACACGCCTCGCGCCGAGGGCGGCGCCGCGTGCCAGCCGCCGAGCAGGGCCGCCCAGGCCTTGGACGCCCGCTGCATGGCGACCCTCCGGCGCAGCAGCTCCTCGGGGGCGGAAGGCTCGGCGGGGCCCGACACGGCGAGAGCGGCCTCGGTCGAAAAACGACGCGCCGGCCCGGCCGGCGCGCGGGGGAGGGGGGGCGCGGGCGCCGCCGCCGCCGCCCGCAGGAAGAGCCCGGTCACCCGCGGCGAAACGCCGACAGCGCCCCGTCCCGCGAGGCGCCCTCCTCCCCGCGTGAGGCCCGCCCCGCCACTCCGCTCCCCGCCCACCGTCTCGCCCATCGGCCCCTCCCGCCGCTCGCCGCCCGAGCCTGTCCCGGCGCCGCGAAACCACCGCCCCGCGGCCGGCCCGAGGGCGATGCCCCGCTTGACGGGAAGCCTCGGATCTTCCACGGTCCGCGGCGAATGATCGCGAGGATTCGGGAGCGCGGCCGTCGCGCATGATCGCGGCCGGCCGACATGTCCCTGCGCCGTCCCGACGGCTCCGCGGGATCCCGGCGAAGGCGGCCAGCGGAGGCGACGGCCGCCTTCCTCGTGCCTGCGGCGCCTTCGCCGGGGGGTGCCCCTGTCCGAGGAGGTCGATTGCGCCGTGCGCCGTCCAGCTTCTGCCGCGCCGCCCGCTGCGGCCGCGCCGCCCGCCGCGGCCGCGCCGCCCCCGCCCCGGATCCTGTGCTTCGCCAACCAGAAGGGCGGCGTCGGCAAGACCACCTCGGCCGCCAACACCGCCGCCGCACTCCGCCTGCGCGGTGCCCGCGTCCTCCTCGTCGACATGGACCCCCAGGCGACGGCGACGCTCGGCCTCGTCTCCTCGCGGGCGGCGAGCCTGCATCGCGAAGGGCGCACCATGGCCCAGGTGATCCTGCGCGAGCGCCCGCTCGCCGAGATCATCGTGCCGGCCGAGGGGGACGCGGCGACCGCTTGCGATGTCGCAAGCTCGCACATCGAACTCGCCGAGGCCGACAGCCGGCGCGAACCCGGCTTCGAACGCGCGCTCGCCGAGGCGCTCGAACCCGTCCTCGGCGATTACGACGCCATCATCGTCGACGCGCCGCCCAATCTCGGCATGCTGACCTGGCAGGCGCTCTCGGCGGCGCAGGGGGCGATCGTGCCGGTGCGCACCGAACCCTACGATGCCATGGGCGTCGGCCTGATCCTCTCCACGATCACCAAGATCCAGCGCCGCTCCAACCCCGCGCTGCGCCTGCTCGGCGTGCTGCCGACCCAGTTCAGCCGCCGCAAGCAGGTCGATCGCGAGGTCCTCGCCCAGCTGCGCGCCGCCCTCGGAGACCGCGTCGCTCTGTTCTCGCCGGTCCCGGAGGCCGCCCTCTTCGGCCACGCCTCGCGCAACGGCACCACCGCCGTCGCCCTCGAGCCCGGCAATCGGGCCGTCGAAACCTACCAGGCCCTCGCCGACGCCCTGCTCGGCAAGGCGGGCTGGCCCCTCCTCGATCCGCGCTCCGCCGCCGCCCCGGGACCCTCCGCATGACACGCCGTCCGCGCCAACCCTCCCCGACCCTCTCGGCGGTCGCCGCGGCGATCGGCGACGCCGCCACCCCCCTCATCCCGAGCGCGAGCGAGTTCGCCCACAGCTTCGAAGCGGCGATCGACGACATCCGACCCTCCCCCAATCAGCCGCGCACCCGCTTCGACGAGGAGGGGCTGGCGGCCCTCGCGGCGTCGCTGCGCGAGCACGGCCAGCTCCAGCCGATCCTGGTGCGCCGCGACCCGGAACAGCCAGGGAAATGGCTGGTCGTCGCCGGCGAGCGGCGCCTGCGCGCCGCGCGCAGCCTCGGCTGGACGCGCATCGTCGCGATCGAAGTCGCCGCCAACCCCGAGGCCATCGCCCTCGTCGAGAACCTCCAGCGGGCCGATCTCACACCTCTCGAGGAGGCCCTCGGCATCCGCAACCTCCTCCGCCAGCACGGAATCAGCCAGCGCGAGGCGGCCCGCCTGCTCGGCCGGCACGAAAGCGACATCTCCCGCATCCAGCGCATCCTCACCCTGCCCCGGGACTTCCTGGACCGGCTGGCGGCCCGCGAAGGGACGATCGAGCGCGAGATCCTCGTCGAACTGGCCCGCCTTCCGGAGGGGCCGCTGCGCGACCGCCTGATGGCCGCCGCGCTGGAAGGCCGCCTCACCGTGCGCGCCATCCGCGACGCCCGGCAGGCCCGAAGCGCCCCGCCCCCCGCGAAGCCGCGCGGCAACCCGGCCAGCGCCGCCCGCTCGGCGCGGCAGCTCGCCGCCCATCTCCGCCTCATCGCTGCGCACGCCCTGCCCCTGCGACGCCGCGAAATCGAGGCCCTGCGGGGATTGCACGCCGAAATCGGGAGGATTCTCGCCGCCGCCGAAGGCGCGGACGCGCCGACGACGGCGGCCCCGCCCGCGCCCGCCCCCCCGGGCGACACCCCCGATGCCATGTCCTCCCCCGGGGCCGAGTCGTGATCGCCGGGAGCCTGCTGAGCGAGTTCTACCTCCGCGAAGGCTTGCGCGAGACGCCGGAATGGCGGGCGCTGGACCCCGCCCAGGTGGCGCGGGAGGCCGAGGCCCTCCGCACCCTCTGGCAGCCCCTGGCGGCGATGGCGAGGCCCAACGAGGCCACCACCGAGCAGGCCTTCATCCGGCCCGTGTTCGACCGCCTGGGCTGGCACCACCTGCCGCAGCAGGCCGCAGGCGGCGGGCGCCGCGACATCCCCGACGCCCTGCTCTTCACCAGCCAGGCAAGCCGCGACCAGGCCGCCGCGCTGCGCGATACGGCGGACCGCTACCGCCTCGCAGCCGTGGTGGTGGAGAACGAGGCCCGCGACACCCCGCTCGACCGGGGCAGCGGCAAGGGCGGGACTCCCGCCTCGCAGATCCTCCGCTACCTCGCCCTGGCCGAGCCCGCCTCGGGCGGCGCCGTCCGCTGGGGGCTGCTGACGAACGGGCGGATCTGGCGTCTTTACTACCACGGCGCCCGCAGCCGCGCGGAAGGCTTCGTCGGCTTCGACCTGCCCGCGCTGCTCGACGGCGCCGCCGAAGGAGAGGCGGGCGCGCTCGACCTCTTCCGCGCCTTCCTGCTGCTGTTCCGCCGCGACGCCCACGACCGCACCGGCCCCGGCGGCCTCTCCTTCCTCGACGCCGCCCTCGCCGAGGGGCGCCGCTACGAGGAGCGGATCACCGCCGCCCTCTCCGAGGCGGTGTTCGACCGCGTCTTCCCCCGCCTGGTCGCCGCGCTGGCGCAGGCCGACCCGCAAGCCAAGCCCGCGGATCCGCGCTGGCGGGCCGAGGCGCGCGAGGCCGCGCTGATCCTGCTCTATCGCCTGCTCTTCATCCTCTACGCCGAGGATCGCGACCTGCTGCCGGTTCGGCACGCGGGATATGCGGCCTACGCGCTCCGGCGCCTTCGCCTCCAGGCGGCGGAGGCGCGCGACCAGGCGCGCCCGCTCTCGGCCACGCTCACCCGCTGGTGGGATGATCTCGCCGCCCTCTGCCGGGCCATCGATGCGGGCGACGCCTCGCTCGGCCTGCCGCCCTACAATGGCGGGCTGTTCTCGGCCTCCGCCGCGCCGCTCTTGGCCCGCGCGCGCCTGCCTGACGCGACGATGGGCGAACTGCTGGACGACCTGTCGCGCGAAGGCGAGGGCACGGCCCGGCGCCTCATCAACTTCCGCGATCTCTCGGTCCAACATCTCGGCTCCATCTACGAGCGGCTTCTCGAGTTCGATGTCGTGGCCGAGGGCGGCGGCGTCGGCGTGCGCCTAAACACCTTCGCCCGCAAGAACACGGGCAGCTACTACACGCCCGAGGAACTTGTCCGCCTCATCATCCGCCGCGCGGTCGGGCCGCTGCTCGACGAGCGCCGCGCCGCCTTCCGCGAGGCCGCCGAGCGCCTCGCCTCGGATCGCAGAGCGAAGGAGCAGCGGCTTGCCGATCTCCGCCGCCTCGACCCGGCGGAGGCCTTCCTGTCCCTGCGCGTGCTCGACCCCGCCATGGGCTCCGGCCACTTCCTCGTCTCGCTGGTCGATTGGCTGACCGACGAGACGCTCGCCGCCCAGCAGGAGGCCGCGGCGCTCGTCCCCTGGGGCGAGTATGCCTCGCCGCTCTCGGCCAAGATCGAGGCCATCCGCGGCCACATCCGCGCCCAGGCGCAGGCGAACGGTTGGGAGGTGCGCGACGAGCACCTCGACGACCGCCATCTCGTGCGGCGGATCGTCTTGAAGCGCGTGATCTACGGTGCCGACCTGAACCCGATGGCGGTGGAACTGGCGAAACTCTCGCTCTGGCTCCACTCCTTCACGGTCGGCGCGCCGCTCTCCTTCCTCGACCACCACCTCCGCACCGGCGATTCCCTGTTCGGCGAGTTCGTGCATCAGGCCGAGGAGCGGATACGCGCGCGCGGCGCGCTGCTGAATGGCCAGGCCGTGGTGCAGGCGCGCCAGGCCGCGCGCGGGATGACGATGATCGAGGAACTGACGGATGCCGACATCGCCGAGGTGCGGCAGAGTGCGGCGACCTTCGGCGGGGTGGAGGAGGCGACGCGCCCGCTCTCGCGCTTCCTCGACTTCATCCACGCCACCCGCTGGCTGGAGCCGGACCTCACGGACTCCGAGCGCAAGGCGCTGGACTACCTGCTTGATGGCGTGCTCGGCGACCCGGTGAGGATTGCCGCCGGGGAGGCGCCGGCGGGCGGCCCGCCCGGCACGCGGCAGAGTGCCGAGAGACTGCTCGCCAAGGCCCGCGCGCTGGCCAAGGAGCGGCGCTTCCAGCAGTGGGAGGTGGCCTTCCCCGGCGTGTGGGAGGATTGGGAGAGCAGCCGCCCGCGCGGCGGCTTCGACGCCGTGATCGGCAACCCGCCCTGGGACCGGATCAAGCTGCAGGAGGTGGAATGGTTCGCCGCCCGCGCGCCCGAGGTGGCGAAGCAGCAGCGCGCCGCCGACCGCAAGAAGATGGTGGCGGCGCTGCGGAGGCGGGGCGGGGATCTCGCCGCCGACTACGAGCGGGCGGCCTGGACCGCGGAGGCCGCCGCGCGCGTGGCCCGTGCCTGCGGCGCATTCCCCCTGCTGTCGGGCGGCGACGCCAACCTCTACGCGCTCTTCGTCGAGCGGGCGCTGCGGCTGGTGAAGCCGGAGGGCATCGTCGGCCTGCTGGTTCCCTCCGGCATCGCCGCCGACAAGGGGGCGGCGGCCTTCTTCCGCAGCGTGGCGACCACCGGGCGCCTCGGGGCGCTGTTCGACTTCGAGAACCGGCGCACGCGCCTGGGCCTCGATCCGTTCTTCCCCGATGTGGATAGCCGCTTCAAGTTCTCGGCCCTCATCGTGGGCGGCGAGGGGCGGCGCTTCGAGGCCGCGGCTTGCGCCTTCTTCGCCCAGAGCGCCGAGGAGGCCGAGGCATCGGGGCTCAGGCTGACGCCTGCCGACTTCGCCGCCGTCAATCCCAACACCGGCACGGCGCCCGTCTTCCGCGGCACGCGCGACGCCGAGATCACGCTCGGGGTCTATCGCCGCGTCCCGGTGCTCGTGGATCACCGTGTCAGCCCGCCCGCGCGCGTCTGGCCGGTGCGCTACCTGCGGATGTTCGACATGACCAACGACAGCGACAAGTTCCGCACCGAGGCGGAGCTGGTCGCTTCGGGCGCCTATCGCGTCGCGCCGAACCGCTGGCGTCGCGGGCAGCAGGAATGGGTGCCGCTGATGGTGGGCCGCTCCATCCACATCTTCGACCACCGCGCCGCCGCCGTGGTCGAGAACCCCGAGAACATCCACAACCCGTTCAGCAGCGAGCCGACGACCGAGGCGCAACACCAGGACCCCGCCCACTGTCCACGCCCACAGTTCTGGGTTGAGACCTCGGAAATCCCCTGGCCTGCCGGTCTGGGCTGGGCGCTCGCCTTCCGCGACATCGCCCGACCGACCGATGTTCGCACCGTGATCGCCGCCGCCGTGCCCTTCGCGGCCTTCGGCAACAAGTTGCCGCTTCTGCTGCCCGATCTGCCTGAGGAGCCGAGGCAGGGCGGCGCGGCGCGCGACCGCTGGCGCGCCGAGTGCGACGCCATCCTGGCCAGCTGGCGGCGCGGCGCGCCGCTCCTGCTCGCGAACCTCAACGCGCTCCCGCTCGACTACATCGCGCGCCAGAAGGTGCAGGGCACCAACCTCAACTTTTACATTGTCGAGCAGTTGCCGATCCTGCCGCGCGAGGCCTTCGCCCGCCGCATCGGCGCCACCACCGCCGAGGCGATGATCCGCGACCACGTCCTCCGCCTCTCCTACACGGCGCAGGACCTCGCGCCCTTCGCCGAGGATCTCAGCCACCACGGCCCGCCCTTCGCCTGGGACGCCGAGGAACGCCTGCATCTCCGCGCCCGCCTCGACGCCCTGTTCTTCCTGCTCTACGGCCTCGACCGCGACGCTGCCGAGCACATCCTCGGCACCTTTCCGATCATCCGCGAGGAGGAGGAGAAGCGCTTCAAGCGCTTCCGCTCGCGCGAGCTCATCCTCGGCTACATGAAAGCCTTCGCGGCAGGCGACGCCGAAAGCCGAATTTACGCCTGAATGTCTCTCCGTTTGCCGGAGGGCGTTTCATGGCTTCCTCCGGTTCCCCGCGCCGAAGGGATCGAAGGGGCGCGACGGATGTGGTGTGCGCTGCCTCGCCGGGCAGGCCGCGGGTTCGCTGGCGTCTGGCCGCTCAGACAACCAATGGCGCGCGACCACGGCCTCACCCCCGGTCGCCCCCCATTTCGGAACGGCGACGGGCAAACCGGAACACCTCCTTGGCCATCCAGTCATGGAACTGATAGGCCAGGCGAGCCAGGATCTCCTCATACCAATCCCGGGAGCGCGGCTCGGCCGCGATGCCGTCGACGGAGACGCACAAGGCGAACACCCCAGGACGGAGCCAGGCCTTGAAGGATGGCCCCCGGACAAGGCGGACCTCCGGCCAGCGGTGCGAGACCACGGGCAGACGATGCCCGGCCTCGCTCACCAGGGCGCGGAAGTCAATGCGCTCGCCGCTGGCCGTCCGGCTATGGCCGTACGGGGGGTAAAGGCGCTCCATCAAGCCGGCTCCTGATCGCGGACACCGTCGGCCGCCCACCCCGCCACGCCGCGCTCGCCGCGTGCGCATTGCCCGAGAACAAAGCGGTCAGGTTCCTCATCGAGAAAACCCCGTCCAGCCGCGCGATGACGTCCGGGGACAGGCACGACAACAGCTCCATCCGGCAGCCCTTCCTCGCCAGCGCCAGCAGGATCAGGCAGATGTCCATCTCGTCCTTCCGCCCCTTGTCGCTCCCGGCCCGGTTCCGCCACGCATCGCCCTTGAGCACGAGGAGATGCTCAAGGCTCGCCGCCCGGAAGCCACGCACTTCCTCCGAAAAGGGCATGATCTCGTCGAAGTCCACGGCGAGCGCCGCCTTGCCCTCGACATAGACGTCGACTTCGATGCCGAACTTCGTGAATTGGCTCTTCGATAGGCGCGTGTTCGTAACGACGACCTCGAGATCGACGAGATCAACAAGCGCCGCCCTCGAAATGAAGATATCGAGGTCATGCGTGTAGCTCGCGAGATCGGCAAAACCCTCGAGCGACATGCAGTGGAGGTTGACGGCAAACCCCCCGATGAAGACCGCGCCCTCCGGAAACCACTCCCGCACATAGGCGGCGGCGGCGAAGACTTCGGGGGGGACCGTGTCCTCGAGATTCCTCGTCATGGTCGGACCTCCACCTCCGGCATGCTCCTCGGCCTGCTCACGAATGCCGCCACCGGGGGCGCGCGCGGCCTCCCGGCCGGGCTCGCGCCGGCTCCAGACCGGCTCCGGCCACAACCATCCCTTCCCGCGGAACGGCCGCTCCCGCAAGGGGGATGCCGGCCCCGACGCCGGACGCCCCCCCCCCGGCGAGCGCGGACAGGCCATGTCCCTCACCGGCCGAACTCGGCCAACTCCTCAAGCGACGACATCACCAGAAGGCGCGCCAGATGCACATACAGGCCGCGGCGCGTCTCGATGATCTCAAGCAGATGCCGATGCGCGGCCGCGACCGTCACCCGCCCCTCGCGCAGCGGCGGAAAGCGCGCCCGGTTGTTGGCGAAGGCAGCGGGAACGACCTCGCGCACGTCCCGCATCGGCGTCTCGCGCAACGCCCGGAGGAACCTCTCCGCACCCTCGAGCCCCAGGAAATGCGTCAGGAAGGACTCCGTCTGCGGCACCGGACGACCAAGTCGGCGCGCAAGCTCCCGCCCGTTGTGCTGCAACTCCGCCGCCGCCAGCAGCGCCGCCGTTCGCGGCTCGTGGCGAAGCTCCCGCACCCGCTCGGGCGGCGCGCGCAAGCCAAGGCCCTCCGCATGCCGCCGCCACGCCGCGTCCCAGGTCGAATCGATGAACTGATAGAGGCCGCGCGCGGAGCTCGTGGCGGCCCGCGCCTCCGGCCGGAACAGGCTCTCCTTCCAGGCGAGCGCCATCAGCAGGCCGAAGTCGGTCCCCGTTTCCGCCGCCGCCTCGGCGATCGCCGCCAGCACGTCGGGCGCCGGGGCGGCATGACCGGCGAGGCGGCGCCAGAGGAGCTCGACCGTCCCGCGATCGAGGCGCGGTGGCCTCCTCACAGGCTCGACGAGGTGCAGCTGCGCCAGCGCCGGCGAGACCGCCGCCACCGCCTCCGCGGCGGCGGGGCGCCCACCGACGAGCCCCGCCGCCGCAACGACGAACGCAAGCGCGAGGAAGCGACCGTGAAGGCTCTTCGCCATGGGGGCAGGATACCAATCCCCCCCTCCGTCGGCGGCCGAAGCGGGCGGCCTCCGGGACCGGCGAGATCAGCGCGACGCCGTCCCCAAAGGCGAAGGAAAATCGAGAATGCATGCCATTTCCCTCACTCCCGCTTCGCGTTGACAGTAACGGGGGTTTGGCGGTCGGACGCGGAACGGGGCGGCGCCAGCCAAGATCGAGGGACGGCCGGGGCTCTCCCCACCCCCGCCATCGCAAGAAGGCGCTTTGCGCGATCGCGGGAGGCGCCGCGCCGAGCGCCTCGCGGCCGGGGCGGGCCCCGGTCAGACAATCCAGACCGCGTCCGCGAAGGCGACCTCCTCGATGCCCACGAAGGACACGGCGTAGCCGGGCCCGAGAAGGAAGCCCGCGCCTTGCCCAGTGGTACCGAAGGCAGCCTCCCCGGCGGCGAGCGGCACTTCGATGCGGTCCCGCCCGGGGCCGCCGTCAATGATGTCGTGGCCACCCTGGCCGAGCCGGAAGACGTCGTCGCCGTCGCCACCGCGGAGGACATTGTCCGCCTCGTTGTCGACGAAGACATCGTCGAAGCGACCGCCGACGGCGTTCTCGATGATCGTCCCGAAGGCGATGCCGAGGGCCTTCTCGCCCGTGTAGAGGGACGCCTGCCGGCTCCTGAGCACATCGGCGACCCAGGCGTCGTAGTAGGCGTGTCCGACGAGGTTCCGGACTTCGGCCTGGTGGTGGCGGATGAGTTCGTCGATGGGGCGGAAGTTGATGTTCGAGTAGTGGCCGGGGCGAAGGTCGATGTAGTTGCCGGCGGTGGTGGCGGAGGCGTCGATGGTGTCGACCCCGCCGGCGTCGTAAATTGTCATGTAGAAGGGGCGGTTCGGGACGGTCCAGGTGTCGTCTCCGGTCCTGGTGGTCGTCTCCGCTCCGTAGAGCGCCTGCAGCGCCGCGATGTCGTAGACCATGAAGGTCTCGGGCCAGACTTGGCGCGAAACCATTTGGACGCTGTTCCCGGCGGCCTCGAAGCCGACGAAGTCGGTGCGGAACGATGTGTAGGACATGATGCTGTGGACACGATGGTCCTCGCCCGCCGGGAGGGTCTCGCCGCCCTCGAAGGGGTGCTTGAGGCCGAGGGCATGGCCGAGCTCGTGGAGCAACGATTCGTATGCGTAATCCCCCGGGCGCCAATCCGTCGGCTTCACGTACTCGGCGCTCAGCGCGATGTCTCCGCTGGTCGGATCGGACGACGGATAGGAGCCGTATCCACCGACCGTCGGTACCAGGTTCTCCGCCATGAAGATGGCGATGGTCGGCGCCTCACCGGGGGCCGCCTGCCGGAAGGCGAGCGGGACCAGCCCATCGGCATGGCGCAGGATCTCGGCGGCGGGGGCGCGGGCAATCTCGGCGAGCGGGCGCCAGTCCTGCGGATAGGTCGCGCCATAGGCCGAGACGCCGACCTGCCAGGGCGGGATGGCATCGGGCGTCCCCCAGGTCAGGGTGGTCTCCGTCCAGTGCGAACCGCTGTCGAGGCTCCCGACGCGGTAATCCCCCCGCGGAAGCAGCGAGTCTCGATCAAGGTCCGGGATGGCGTGGCTGGGTTCGGCGAGGCGCTCCTCGAGCCAGGCGAGGCCGCGCTGCCAGGCGCGCCAGGCCGCCTCGGCCGGGCTTTGGCCCGCCTTCGCCAGCTCCGGAGAGGTCGCCGCCGCCATGACCTCCCGCCCGAAGTCGATCGCCCAGGGCCCGTGCAGCGACCAGGCGAAGTCCGAGGACCAGCGCCCGACCTCAAGGCGATTGTCGAGCCAGGTCTTGAGCCAGGCCATCGGCGCATCGGGAGGCAGGGCCGCAGCGTAGACCTTGGCGCTGTACAGCACGTCGAGGACGAAGCGTCCGCGCGAGGTCGCGCCCGAGTCGAGCTGGCCCTTCCAATAGGACAGGCCGGCGGCGTCGACCTCGTCGCGCCCGAGGACATTGCGGTAGACGGTGCGGATGAAGTCCTCGCTGCCCTGGTCGCGAGAAAAGATCCCGTATTCGATGGCCGCCTTGTGGAAGGTGTCGGCGATCTCCGTCAACGCGGACTGCCGGCCTTGTCCCGCCGCCAGACGCTGGTCCAGCACCGCCGCCCAGTATGCGAGGCCGCTCCGCTCCGGCGCGCGGCTGAAATAGCCGATGTAGAGTTCGATCAACGCATCACGGTCGGAAGGATCAAGCATGACTTTCTCTCCTCGTTCTCCCTTCATCCTGCATCATGACGGCGGCCGGCCGCCCAACTGATCGACAAAGGCCGCATTCAACACGAGGATACCAAAGCCGCGGGAACGGGCACCCCCTCAACCGTAGTCGGCGAGCCCCCGCCGCCGCACGGGATTCCGCGCCGGCCGGAGAGGCCCCGCGAGAGACCTGCGCAGGAAGCGGAAGGCGGCCTCAAGGTGCAGACCCCGGCGGCGCTCGACGTG
>Ga0272446_1002842_pt1 | contig 22833 bp, 23 predicted proteins | sample YNPCB0061_FD_194587 | JGI IMG/M metagenome (GOLD analysis project Ga0272446, IMG submission 194587) | Hot spring microbial mat communities from Yellowstone National Park, WY, United States - YNP-CB-006-1 | ecosystem: Environmental > Aquatic > Thermal springs > Hot (42-90C) > Sediment | place... | reverse complement strand
TGCTCCTGCGGCGCTCCGGCGACGCTACCCTTGGCCGTGCAATCGTGTCAGGTCATCTGCTCTGGAAGCGGAGGGGATGAACGATGCGACTCCTCAAGCTCCTCGGGATCGGCGTCGGCGGCGTGGTCGTCGTCGGGGTCGTCGGCGTCGGAGTCTTGCTCGCCCAGGGTTCGGCCGAGATCGAGGTCACCAACGTCGACTGCGACCCGATCGCCGTGCCGACCGATCTCGTCGGCGGCCTTGCCCGCCAGCTCCCCGTCCTCGAGCTGCCCACGGAGCCGATCGCTCCCGGCACGACCGCCCGAGCCCGGGTCCCGGCCGGGACCTACGAGGTCGAGCTCCGGCCCGAGGCGGTTCGGATCAGCTGGCTCGCGGTGAGCGTCGAGCAGCCGCTCCCCGAGCCGGCTCGCTCGGTCGTCGTCGACGGTCGCGAGCTGGTCGGAGTGGGCGTCGTCCGGATCGAGCTCGCGAACGGGAGCCGACACGTCCTCCGGCTCGTCTGCGGCGGCTGACGGCTCGCTCGCGGTTGCCAGCGGCGCTCAAGCCTTCCCTGCTAAGGCTGGATAGGACGAACCTTCTCGAGGACGCGGTCGACGGAGGCAAGCGCTTCGCCGAGGTACGCCTCGGGTTGGAGGAGGGCCTCGATCTGGGCCCGATCGAGGTGCTCGAGGACCTCCGGCGTTTCGAGCAGGCAATCGGCGAAGGGTCGACCGGATTCGAAGCTCGTTCGAGCCGCTCGGCGGACGAGGCTGTGGGCGCGCTGCCGGCCGATGCGCTCGGCGAGGCTGATCATCACGGCCTCGGCGTTGATGAGCCCGTTCGTGATCCCGAGGTTTGCGCGCATCCGATCGGGGCGAACGGTGAGGTTCTCGAAGACGTGGTGCGTGTTGGCGAGGGCCCCGGAAGCGAGGATCGCCGTCTCCGGGATGAACGCCCATTCTGCCTGCCAGGCCGACATGTCGCGTTCGTGCTGGTGGACGAGCGAGCCGACGGCGATGGCGGGCTGTGCGGCGAGGATCCGTCCGACGGCGACGATCGCCTCGCAGAGCATCGGGTTTCGCTTCTGGGGCATCGTCGAGGAGCCGACCGAGTGCTCGGTGTGCGGCTCCTCCAACTCGCCCACCTCCGTTTTCTGGAGGAGGATGACCTCGTTGGCGGCGCGGGCACACGTCTGGCCGATCATCGCCGCCAGGCAGGTGAACTCGGCGAACCCGTCTCGGGCTGGATGCCACGTGATCGGCGGGACACCGAGGCCCAGCTCCTCGGCCAGGGCTTCCTGGACGGCCCGTCCGAGCCCACCGAGGGCCGCCAGGGTGCCGACGGCGCCGGACAGCTGGACGACGAGGAGGCGAGGCCGGAGCTCGTGCAGCCGATCTCGGTGCCGTTGGAGCTCGGCGATGAAGACGGCGAGCTTGAAGCCGAGGGTGATCGGCAACGCGTGCTGGCCGTGGGTCCGGCCGGCCATCGGCGTCGCCCGATGCCGGTCGGCAAGGCCGGCGAGGACGGCGACGAGATCCTCGAGCTGTCGCTCCAGGATGGCGAGGGCGTCACGAAGCTGGAGGACGACGGCCGTGTCCATGATGTCCTGGGTCGTGGCGCCCCAATGGACGTACTCGCCGAGGTCGTCCGGACATGCCCTGGCCAGCTGATTGATGAGCGGGACGAGCGGATGACTCGTCTGGTCGACGCCCCGCTTGAGCTCGGCGATGTCGAGGCGCTCGACCCGAGCCGCCTCGCTGATCGCATGGGCGGCTTCCTCCGGGATGACCCCGAGCCGTGCCTCGACCCGGGCGAGGGCCGCCTCGACGTCGAGCCAGCGCTGGATCGTTGCCCGGTCCGAGAAGACGGCCCGCATCTCGGGCGTCCCGAACTGATCGCGGAACAGCGCCGAGTCGATGACGTGGGCGTTGGGGTGGGCGTTCACCGGCGGTGGGCGGCGAGGCGATGGGCCGGCGGCTGGACCATCTCCAGGACGATATCGTCGGGGTCCAGGAAGTAGCAGGTGAAGCCACCCTCGTTGATCCCGGCCGTGATCGCGTTCGGTGGAGAGACGAAGCGGACGCCGGCGGCAGAGAGCCGCTCGTAGCGGTCGTGGATGTCGTCGACGGCCATCGCCAGGTGGGCAGCCCCGGGTCGCCAGATTTCGCGTGGTCCGCGCTCGAGGCGCGGAACGACGTACTCGACCAGCTCGAGGTCGTGGGTCGAAAGACCGCGCGGCTGGCCCGGCACGACCAGCTGCGCGATCTTGAGATGCGCCTCTGGGTGGCCGACGAGCCGGCGCGTGTACTCGTTCGCCTGCTCCTGGCGGTGGATGAGCTCGAAACCGAGGAGGTCGCGATAGAAGGCGATCGAGCGCTCGATGTCCGAGACGGTGAAGCTAAAGTGCCAGACCCCATACATCCCTGGATGCCCTCCCTTTCATGCGGCAGCATGCTGACCGTGCCATGGGGACGGCTCAGTCCATTTCCAAGCCGCCGCAGACGTTGATCGACTGACCGGTGATGTAGCGCGAGGCGGGTGACAGGAGGAATGCGACGACGTCCGCCACCTCGGCAGGTGTCCCAATTCGCTGCAGCGGGATCGACTGGACCATCCTCGCCACTGACTCTTCCTTTGATATCCCGAGAGCCTTCGATCTTCGATCATGGATTGCATCCGTCATGGGCGTGTCGATCACACCCGGGCACACTGCGTTTGCGCGGATCCCCTTTGACGCCAAGGCGAGGGCGGCAGAGCGCACCAGACTAATCACGCCAGCCTTCGAGGCCGCGTAGTCGGCGGCTCGTGCTCGACCGCCTCGGCCAGCAACAGATGCGACACCAACCAACCCGCCAGTCTGGCCCAGCAGTGACATGCGCCGCGCCGCCTCCCGGAAGAGGATGAAGGTCCCTGTGAGGTTGACCGTCAGCGTGCGCGTCCACGATTCAGTGGTCATCTCCATAAAGTCGGCTTCCGAAATGACGCCGTGCGCGGCGACAAGCCCTCGAAGGGGCCCGAGGGCACTGATCGCTGTGTCCAGCGCCTGCGAAACGGACGCCTCATTGCTGACGTCGACCTCCAGCCCTAGGCACGGAACGCCAGCCGTCGATTGGAGGGCTTCAGCGACATGTCGGGCGGCGTCACCACGAAGGTCGGCGACTGCCACACTCGTCCGATCGGCCACAAGCCGCTCAGCAATGGCGCGACCGATGCCTCCGGCGGCGCCACTCACAAAGACGAAACCTTCAGTCATCGAGCCGAACCTCACACCGTTGGGGTGGGCGCGAACTTGAGGCAATTCGGGGTGGGGACCTCACAAGTCGCCACGGGTTCGCCGAGCCCGCCGTTCTCGTGTATCGGGAAGATGACGATCGTGTCGGAATCCTGGTTCGCAACGAGAAGGTGACGGCCGGTTGGATCGATGGCGAAGTTACGCGGCGTACGGCCGCCGCTCGGGAAGTGACCTATGAGAGTCAGGCGCCCACTTGATGGATCGACCTCGAAGGCGGTGATGGAGTCGTGGCCGCGGTTGGATCCATAGAGGAACCGTCCGTTCGGATGCGCGTGCACGTCGGCGCAATGGCTCTCGCCCACGAAGTCCGATGGAAGCATGGGGTAGCTCTCGATGATGCCGAGCGATCCAGCGTTTCGGTCGAACGACAGGGCCGTCATGGTCGACGACAGCTCGCTGACAACGTAGGCGTATATTCCCGAGGGATGGAACACGAGATGACGGGGACCAGAACCCGGCGGAAGTCGAAGCTGCGTGCGTTGCTCGAGGCGTGCCGACGCCGCATCGAGGGTGTAGCCGAAGATGGTGTCGGCTCCCAGATCTGCCGAGAAGGCAAGGAGGTCACCAGGGGCCACGACAATGCAATGGGCGTGGGGCCCGTCCTGTCGGCCAGCGACCGGCCCCGTCCCCTGCTGCTGAACGACGGAAGATGCCTCAGCCAGCCGACCGTCTGAGCGGACTGGAAGCGCCGCGACGGTACCCGAGAGGTAGTTTGCTACCAAGGCCGTCCGGCCGCGCGAGTCCATGGTGACGTAGCAGGCCAGAGCTCCCCCCGATGCCTGCAGCCCGAGGAAGGTAAGACGGCCGGTGCTCGTGTCCCGCGCATAGGAACTGACCAGCCCCATATCCCACCCGAGGACCTCCCAGACCGCGTGGACGGCCCGGCCGTCGGGAGCGACGCACAGATACGAAGGGTTCTCGATGCCGCGTACTGTTTGGACCAGGTGAAGCGTGCCTGCGTCTCCGTCGAACTCAGCGACATAGAGCCCTTCGCCCTTCGAATTCGCGAGGTATGGCGCGGGCCGTGTGTACGTGCCAATGTAGACGTGGTACTTCATTTACCAGCCAACCTCCTTTCTCATAGCAGCTCACGTGTGTGCTTTTGCCGACCGTACACCGCGACCAGGGCAGCGAGGACCAAGCCAAAGACCACCTGCAACCCTGGGCTCGGAAGGCGAAGACCAACGAGCATGGTCGACAGCTCAACAAGGAGGATGGATCCAAGCGCCGTTCTCGCAACGGTGCCCTGACCCCCCGAGAGGGGGGTTCCCCCAACCACGACCGCCGCGATGGTTTGGAATAGGTAAGGCGATCCGATGGTCCCTGACGACTGCCCCGTGAATCCAAGGAGCAGGACGCCTGTCGTACCTGCCAAGATGCCCGACAACCCGAAGGTGATGCTCCATACCCGCTGCGGTCGTACCAGCGCAAGCTCTGCCGCAACCGGATTGGACCCGAGGGCGAACAGATGTCGACCTAAAACCGTCCAGCGTTCGAAGACCGCCAGGCAGGTTGTGATGGCGAGCCATAAAGGAACGATCGGCGGTACAGGGAGCGGTCCGGTCGCCGAGCCAAGCGAGACGACAGCAGTCAGCTCTCTGGGAACGGATCCACTGGGGAACCCTGAGGTCCACCACAGCACGGCTCCCTGGGCGATCGTGCCAACGGCGAGGGTGACAATGAGCGGGTGGAGCCGAAAGCGGCATGAGAGCCAGCCGTTCAGCGCGCCGATGGTGCCTGTCATGACCGTCGTCGTGAGGACAACCATAGGCCACGGCCACTCAGCTCCAAAAAGCTGAGCAGCCGTCACATTAGCGAACCCGATCAGAAATGGAATAGAGAGATCGATCCCGCCGATGATGACCACCAGCGTCTGCCCGGCGGAAGCGACGCCGACGACGGCGGCCAGGACGAGAATCGACCGGAGACTTCGCTCGGAGGCGAACCCATCCACGACCACGCCGCCGACGGCGAACAGCGCGACGACGAGCCCCACGATCGCCAGGGAGGATCCCCACCTCCGAATGGTGCCTCGCATTACCTCTGCCATAGGGGTTACCTAGGCCGACCTTCGTTGGGCCAAGAAGGCGTTGCTCATCACGGCTCCGAGCAACAGGACTCCGAGTGCCACTTGCAGAGCGAAGACTGACGCCTTCACTCCCGTGAGTGTCAGGTCGATCAGGAAGACAATGAGGCCCCCTATACCGGCGTTCATGAGGCCGCCGCGCCCGCCCGCCAGGCTCACACCCCCAAGCGCTGCCGCGGCGATAGCCTTGAGGGTCAGCGGGGCTCCGATGTTAGGATCGCCAGAGCCGATCAGAGCCGTCATCGCTAACGCAGCAATGCCGGCGATGAAGCCGCCCATCGCATAGGCTGCGCACCGGATCACATCGACTGGCACGCCCGCTGTGTAGGCAGCTCGGTCGGACCCACCGATCGCTAGCAAGTCACGATGGCTTGGGGTCCAGCGGAACGCGGACCAGGCCAGCGCGACTCCCGCCAGGGGGAGCCACGAGAACTCCTTCGCGAGGGCGGCCATCCACCTCGGCACCGAACCGCCGGGCTCCGGCATAATGAGCACGCTGAGGCCGGCGAAAACCAAATACGAGCTCAGAGTCGCCACGATCGGCTGAAGCCGCGCCAAGACGACCAAGAGCCCGTTGGCAAGCCCGAGGGCGGTGCCCGAGGCCACACACAAAAGGACGGCAAGCCAGGGCGGCGCATCGAGGACTCCGACGCCGTAGCGCACGATTACGACGTTGAGGAGCCCCACCATGGGCCCGATAGAGACGTCGATGCCGCCCGATCCTGAAAGGATGGATGGCGTCGCGGCCATCGCCACGAGGATCACTGGGGCGGCCAGCCCAAGACTCGTCAGTAACTGTTCAGGAGCAAACCGCGCGGGATTTGCCACCAGGTTGACGGCAGCGAGAGTGGCGAGCAGTGCCAGGCTGAGCCTAAGCTGAGGATCGACCCGTGACATCACGAACTTGCTCCAGCTGCCCGAACATTCCAGCGACCATCAGGTCCAGGGAGAGGCTCGACCGATCCAGCGCTGCACTAAGGCGACCATTTCTGAAGATCAGGCAGTGGTCGCAGGTGGCAAGGAGTTCCTCGAGCTCCGTTGAGAGCAGCAGGACCAGGAGGCCTTCGCCGCGGGCGAGTTCCGTAATCAAGCGTTGGAACTCCAACTTTGTGGGGTGATCGACTCCTCGCGTCGGGTCATCGAGCAGTAGCACCCTCGGTTGTGCAGCCAGTGCTCGCGCGAGTAGCAGCTTCTGTTGGCTGCCGCCGCTCAGGGAGGTCGGAAGGTCGCTCGCCTTTGCCAGGCGGATGTGGAGCCACTTGACGTACTGGTGAAGTGCTGCCTCCGCGCGTCTCCAATCGATGAGGCGCGCACGCCCACGTCGGGGATAGGACAAGATCGCGAAGTTGTCGAGGATCGACAGGGTGGGCAGTATCCCTTCGGTTTTGCGGTCGCCAGGGACGTAGATCACCCTCCGGGCTGCCGCTGCGCCATACGACTCGATTGCGTGCCACTCGTCACCTTCGCGGAGCTCGGCCACGTACTCGTCCGAGGGCTGGAGTCCGCAGATCATTCGCAGGAACTCCCGCTGCCCGTGGCCCTCGAGACCCGCCAAGCCCACGATCGAGCCCTCATCTGCGGCAAAGACGATGCCATCGTGGTAGGCGCTGGTGTCCCTCAGGCGTATTCGGAGGAGAGCTGTCATGTCGTTCTCGCCAGCACGGCTGTCGTCATCTCGGGAGCCATCGCCTGCATCATCTGCGCTGGCGACACCGGATCATTGAACTGGGCCACCACGCGGCCGCTGCGGAGCACCGTCATTGATGTGCAGATAGCGCTGACCTCATCAAGACGATGGGAGATGAAGAGGACGAGGGTGCCCGCCTCGATGCGACGGCGAATGGCGCGGAAGAGGGCGTCTCGCTCCTCGATGCCCAGGGCGGCTGTCGCTTCGTCGAGAATGAGGACTCGTGGCTGTCGGACGAGAGCTCGAGCAATGACCACGACCTGCTGGCGAGCTAGGGATAGGGTGCCCGCCGGCCGACGTAGGTCAGGGTTGGGCCATCCGAGCTCCGTCAGCACAGACACGGCGAGATCCTGCTCAGCGCGACTGGGCAGCACGCGCCTCAGGGGCGGGTGAAATCCGATGAAGAGGTTGTCTACAACGCTCAGATTCGGTGCTACCAGGATCTCCTGGTGAACCGCCTGGATCCCGAGCCGCTGGGCGACTCTGGGTCGGTAGGCTGGGAGGAGGGCGCCATCGAGCCGGACGGTGCCGGAGTCCGGCTCGATGGCGCCGGCAAGAACCTTCACCAGGGTGGACTTGCCAGAACCGTTCTCGCCCAGGATCGCGTGAACGCGACCCCCATCCACGGCAAAGGAAACGTCGTCGAGAGCCTGGGTGGCCCCATATGCCTTACTGAGGGACTCAATCTCAAGGCGCATCGGTTGGGTTCCACCCAGCTCCCGCGACGTTCGCCTGCCTGTTTATCTACCGCAGGGCTTCGGGGTATCCGCGTAGTTGAACGGTGGCGTGGCTGCGCCTCCGTCGAAGTAGGCGTTCATCAGGTCTTCCGGCAGGGGGTCTGAGGGAGGAACAGGGAAAATCGATCCTGAGTCCGGCGTCATGCAGGGGGCGAACCAATCAGCGAGGTGCTCCTGCGTGACCTCTGGGAGCGGCACCAGCAGCGTGTTGAGGAGCGGCTTCTGGCCCTCGAGGATGCGGACACCGACACGGAACGCGGTCTGAGCCGTTGGAATCGGCAGTACCGCATGTCCGTAGAACTTGAAGCCGTCGGGATGTTCATGCCAGTAGCCGAGGGCGTCGCCCGAGATGGAACCGGTCACGAGGGGAGCAGGTCGGCCGGACTGGACGAACGCCTCGGTGACGAGTCGCGTCTCACTCCCGGTCGTCCACACGGCGTCGATCTCCGACGGGTTGGTGGCAAGGGTCTGGAGGACGACGTTCTTGGTCGTTGTCGGGGTCCAATCGCCGTTCACGGGCCCGATCATCTCGAGGCCTGGGCAAGAGGCCTGGTGGGCGGCATCGCGGCCGGCGCCTTCCTGGGCAACGATCGGATGGCCTGCAATCCCGTCGACTGCCAGGAATCGCCCCTGTGGCACTCGATCACAGATGCCCTTCATCATGTCGTAGCCCCATCGATAGAAGTTCGAGTCCACGTTGATGGCGTACGGGCTGGTCACAGCCCCCGCAAAGGAGATCACGGGGATCCCCGCTCGGTAGGCAGATTCGATGACCTGATCCAGTCCCGTCGCCGACGCGGCGATGACGAGGATGAGGTCACATCCCTTGTCGATGAACGACTGGATGTGTGTGATCTGCAAGGCCACGTCGCCGTTCGCATCAGTCATCTCAAATCCGGACACGAGTCCCGCGCTCTGGAACGCTCCCGCCAGTCGCTTGAGCTCCTCGGTTACGGCCACGCGCCACGGGTTGCCCTGGTACGACTCGGATTCGCAGATCTTCCACGGTCGAGCTGGGGCCTGGAAGTCGCGATAGGCCGCCGTCGTTACCGTGCCCGCATACTGGTCGTACAGAATCGCGAGCTCTTTCGGGAGGCTCGCGACGATTTCGGCGGCTGTCCCTTCGCTTCCCGGTGAGGCGCTCGTGGCGGCCGACGCTGGCGGCGTGCTTGGCGCGCCGGACGGGCTCGCTTCGGGTGAAGGGCTCGCACCGGGTGTCTCCGTCCCGCCCCCGCACGCTGCGACCGTAAGGGCAATCGCCAATGCCAGGGCCGGCCAACGATAACGATGAGGACTCATGTACCTCCTCCTTCCTGCCACCAATCGGTTGGGCCAAACGATTGGCTATCATAGCCGGCGGGCTCGCAATTGCAAGTGTGTTTTGCCCGTACTCTTGCGGAAGGCCAGCGACGGCCGATCGTCGTCGTCGCGCATCGGGTGCGCCTCGGCCGCGCGTACGCTTGGTAGAGGACCACGAGGAACACGAGAGCGCCATGGCGAGTCTCAAGGACGTTGCGCGGCTGGCGAACGTCGACGCCTCGACGGCGTCGCGCGTGCTGCGCGGCGACACGCGCCAGGCCGTCCGGCCCGAGACCCGCGAGCGGATCCTGCGGGCGGCGGCCGAGCTCGGCTATCGGCCCAACGCGTCGGCGCGAAGCCTCCGCACCCGACGCAGCGACACCATCGCCCTCATCGTCCCCGACATCGACAACGTCGCCTTCCATGCCGTCATCGCCGGCGTCGAGACCCGGGCCGCCGAGCTCGGCTACCTCGTCTTCCTCGTCGACTCCAGGGCGATCCGGGACAACGAAGAGGACGTCTACGGCCGCCTCATCGCCGAGGGCCGCGTCGACGGGCTCCTCATCGCCTATGCCCGGATGACCGACCCGCTCGCCTCGCAGCTCCAGCGCCGTCACGTCCCCGTCGTCTTCGTCAACCGCCGGGCCGAGCAGGCGCCCGCGTCCGTTGTCGTCGATGACGCCGAGGGGAGCGCCCAGGCGGTCGAGTACCTCATCGGCCTCGGCCACCGGCGAATCGGCTTCGTTGCCGGGGCGGCCGGCACCGATACCGCCCGGCGCCGGGAGGAGGGCGTGCGGCGAGCGCTGGCCCGACACGGCCTCGCCTTCGAGTCGCGCTGGGTCGCCGAGGGCCGGTACACCGAGGCGGGCGGCCGCGAGGCGATGACGAGAATCCTCGCCAATGGGGGCGAGCGACCGACGGCGTTCTACGTGGCGAACCTGCTGAGTGCCCTGGGTGCCCTCGCCGTGCTCCGCGAGCGCGGCCTGCGCGTGCCGGACGACGTTTCCGTCGTGGCCATGGACGAACACGTCATCGCCAACCACACCCAGCCGCCGCTGACGACGGTGGCGATGCCGCTCGGTCGGATGGGCGAGGAGAGCGTCCAGCTCCTCCACCGGATCATCCAGCACGAGCCGCCCGACCACATCGTCATCCCCGATCCGCCACAGCTCGTCATCCGCGCGTCCACTGCGCCTCCGCCGACTGCCTGACGCCACACCGGATCGGGGTTGCCACGCGACCAACTCCCGGCGACGGCGGCCGATGCCATGGTTTCCGCTTGACAATCGTTTGTCTAAGGCGTAGGCTCGGCGCCGCGCCCGGCCGACGGTGCGGCGACATCCTGGCGTCGGGGGTTCGTGGCCCCACGGACCCAGCCGTTGAACAGGACGACCAAACCGCGTTTCGGTCGCCGACGTGGACCAGCGAGGTCGGTCGGGAGCTGCCCGATCCACCGCTTCTGGAGGAGGTTCGACGTGACGAACGCTGCGGCGACGGCCGCCGCCGGGCTCGGCGCCTCAGACTGGCTCGCCGCCTTCGAGCGGATGCTCGAGATCCGGCGCTTCGAGGAGCTTGCCGAGCGGCTCTTCTACACCGGCGAGATCCGCGGCTCCACCCATCTCGCCATCGGCCAGGAGGCGATCCCGGTCGGCGCCCGTCTCGCCCTCCGAGACGGCGACGCCGTCGCCCCGACCTACCGCGGCCACGGCTGGGCCCTCGCCTGGGGGATCCCCCTCGAGGAGGCCTTCGCCGAGCTGCTCGGCCGCGACAGCGGGAGCAATCGCGGGCGCGGTGGGTCGAAGCACCTCGGTTCCTTCCGTCGGGGCGTCGTGGTCTCCAACGCCATCGTCGCCGCCAACCTCCCCATCGCCTGCGGTCTCGCCTTGGCCGCCAAGCAAGACGGCCGTGACACCGTCGCCATCGCCGCCTTCGGGGACGGAGCGACGAACCAGGCCGTCTTTCACGAGGCCCTGAACCTGGCGGTGATCTGGCGCCTGCCGGTCCTCTTCATCTGCGAGAACAACCAGTATTCCGAGATGACCCCGATCCGGGCGATGGTCGGCGTCGAGCGGCTGGTCGATCGGGCCGCCGGCTACGGACTCGCGACGCGGACCTGCGACGGGATGGACGTCGAAGCCGTCCGGGAGGCCGTCGCCGAGGCCGCCGAGCGGGCACGCGGCGGAGGCGGCCCCACGTTCATCGAGGCCGCGACGTATCGCTTCTGTGGCCACATGCCCGGCGACGCCGAGACCTACCGGACCCGCGAGGAAGTCGAGGCCTGGCGGGCACGCGATCCACTCGCCGTGGCCCGCCGGCGCCTGGTCGGCCTCGGCGTCTCGGAGGCCGACATCGAGGCCGTCGAGGCGGCGGCGGCCAACCGCGTCGAGGCCGCCCTCGATGGCGCCCGGCGGGCTGCGCCGCCGTCCGTCGACGCCCTCGCGCTGGGCACGAGCCCCTTCATGGAGGTGACGCGATGACGGTCTCTACCGCGCCGAGCCCGCCGACCCAGCGGACCCTCACCTTCCGCGACGCGGTGCGGGAGGCCCTCGAGCTCGAGCTCGCCCGCGACCCTCGAACCTTCATCATGGGCGAAGACATCGGCGCCTACGGCGGCGTCTACAAGGCGACGGCCGGCTTGCTCGAGCGCTTCGGGCCGGAGCGCGTCGTCGACACCCCCATCGCCGAGGCCGGCTTCGTCGGAACGGCGATCGGGGCGGCCCTCGCCGGCAAGCGACCGATCGTCGAGATCATGTTCATGGACTTCGTCCTCGTCGCCGCCGACCAACTCCTGAACCAGGCTGCGAAGCTCCGCTTCCTCTCGGGCGACGCGGTGCGGGTGCCGCTGACCGTCCGGACCCAACACGGCGTCGGTGCCGGGACCGGGGCCCAGCACTCCCAATGCTTCGAGGCCTTCTTCGCCCACGTCCCGGGCTTCGCGGTCGCCGTTCCGGCCTTCCCGGCCGACGCGAAGGGGCTCCTGGCGAGCGCGATCCGGATGGACGATCCCTGCCTCGTCGTCGAGCACAAGGCGCTCTACCCGATCAAGGGCGACGTTCCAGAGGGGGAGTACCTCGTGCCCTTCGGCCAGGCCCGGATCGTCGAGGCCGGCGACGACGTCACCATCGTCGCCTACGGACGGGCCGTCCACATCGCCCTCGCCGCTGCGGCCGCCCTCCGCGAACGAGAGGGCATCGGCGCCGAGGTCATCGACCTGCGAACCGTCGTGCCCCTGGACATGGAGACGGTCCTCGGCTCGGTCCGCCGGACGGGTCGGCTCGTCGTCGTCCACGAGGCGCATCGAAACGTCGGGATCGGGGCGGAGATCGCCGCCCGGGTCGGCGAGTTGGCCTGGGGCGACCTCCGGGCCCCGATCCGGCGCGTCGCGGGCCTGGACATGCCGGTTCCGTACGCCCAGCCGCTGGAGGCGGCGTGGCTGCCACAGCCGGACGACGTGGCGGCGGCGGTCCGGGCGGTGCTGCGGTCGACCTGAGGATCGGACGGGCCTCGTCGGCGTCGCCATCGCCCGCCGTTCCGGTTCGTGAGACCGACGTGCCCCAGCCTCGTCGCGCCACCTACCGTGGACGGCGCCATGGGTCCCAACGAACGCGACGTCATCGTCATCGGCGGAGGGCACAACGGCCTCGCCTGCGCCGCGTACCTGGCTCGGGCCGGGCTCGACGTCCTCGTCCTCGAGCGGCGGGAGGTCCTCGGCGGGGCGGCCACGACGGAGGAGACCTGGCCCGGGTACCGGATCTCGAGCGCCTCCTACGTCGTGTCGCTCATGCCGCCGCGGGTCGTCGCCGAGCTCGAGCTGAAGCGCTTCGGCTACGAGGTCTCCCTCGTCACCCCCGACTACTTCGTGCCCTTCCCCGATGGGACCTCGCTCACCCTCTGGGGGGACGTTCGCCGTGACGCCGCCAACATCGCGAAGCTGAACGAGCGCGACGCCGCCGCCTACGTCGAGTTCGATCGCTATTTCGAGCGGGTGGCCAAGCTGCTCAAGGACCTCCTCTTCGTCGTCCCACCGAACCTGCGCCTCGGTGACCTGCCGGGCTGGTTGCGCACCGCGGCGAGGGTTCGCTCCTGGCGCGCCGGCGACGTCGCCGAACTCGTCCGGCTCTTCACGATGAGCGCCGCCGACTTCCTCGACGAGTGGTTCGAGGACGAGCGGGTAAAGGGGGCGCTCGCCACCCAGGCCATCATCGGGGCGTGGTGCGGACCGATGACCCCCGGCTCGGCCTACGTCCTCGTCCACCATTGGATCGGCGAGATCGACGGGCACGCCGGCGCCTGGGGCTGGGTGAAGGGCGGCATGGGCGGCCTCTCGGCGGCGATCGCCCGTTCGGCGCAGGCGGCGGGGGCGGAGATCCGGACCGGGGCGGAGGTCCGGCGGGTCGTCGTCAACAGCTCGGGCCGGGCGGTGGGCGTGGAGCTCGCCGACGGGTCGATGGTGCGGGCCCGGCGGGTGGTTTCGAGCGCCCATCCGGTCACGTCGTACCTCGGCCTCGTCGGCGAGGCGCGGCTCCCGGAGGCGGTCGTCCGGGCGATCAAGCGCTACCGAAGCCGGTCGGGCTCGGTGAAGCTGAACGTCGCCCTCGGCGAGCTGCCGACCTTCCCCTCCTGGGACCAGGACGGCGACGTCCATCGGGGTCTCGTCGCGGTCTCGCCCTCCATCGAGTACCTGGAGCGGGCCTTCGATGACGCCAAGTACGGGCGGATGTCCGAGCGCCCCTACCTCGAGGTCGTCTTCCCGACCGCCCACGAGCCAGAGGGGCTGGCGCCGCCGGGCAAGCACCTCATGCTCGGCTTCAGCCAGTATGGGCCGTACCAGCTTCGGGATGGCGCCTGGGACGATGGAGGCCGGGAGGCGTACGCACGGCGCGCCCTCGGCGCGCTGGCCGAGTTCTCGCCGAACCTGCTCGAGGCGATCGAACGGGTCGAGGTCCTGGCGCCGCCAGATCTCGAGGAGCGCTTCGGCCTGCTCGGCGGGAACATCATGCAGGGGGAACTGACGCCCGATCAGATGTTCGTCTTTCGGCCGATCCCCGGCTATGCCGATTACCGGACGCCGATCGCCGGCTACTACCTCTGTGGTGCGGGCACCCATCCCGGCGGCGGGGTGATGGGGGTGTGCGCCCGGAACGCGGCGAAGGTGATCCTGCGGGACCACCGTTCGGGGCGTCTGCGCGAGCGGCTTCCCTTCGGGGCGTAGCCCGTCGAGGTCCGGCAGGGACCCGGAAGCGATCCGCCGAGGCGCGGACCGAGAGGCCTACCTACGCCACCGCCGCCCCGGCCGGCGTCTCGCGGAGGATCGCGAGGAGCTCGGCGGCGTCGATGAGCAGGTAGTCGGTGCCGTCGAGGCGGAGCTCCGTCCCCGTGTACTTCGGGAAGAGGACCCGGTCGCCGACGGCGACCTTGATCGCCTCGCTGTCGTCGCCGACGGCGACGACCTCGCCGCGCTGCGGCTTCTCCTTGGCTGTGTCGGGGAGATAGAGCCCCGACTTCGTCACGCTTTCCTCGGGCAGGACCCGGACGAGGACGCGGCTCCCGAGGGGCTGGATGAGCTCGGCCATGGCGACCTCCTGGTCATGCTGGGCGGATCGAGACACGGTGGGGCTAGTGGGCCGGCCCGCCTGGCCGGAGGCCGAGGAGGGCGTCGATGCGGGCGCGGTCGAAGCCGACGATCGGTCGGCCGTCGATCTCGATCACCGGGACGCCCATCTGGCCGGTCCGGCGGACGAGGTCGCGGGCGGCCGCCGGGTCGCGGCTGACGTCGACCTCGCGGAAGGGGATGCCCCGGCTCCGGAGGTAGCTCTTCGCTCGGGCGCACCAGGGGCAGGTCGGGGTCGTGAAGACGAGGACGCGGCGAGGCTTCGGGGGTGTGCTCACGCTCGATCCTCCAGGCGAGCCAGCGCCCGCTCGAGCCGAGCGCGGGCCTCCTCGGCGACCGCCTCGACCTCCGGAGCGCCGACGACGCCAAAGGCCGCTCTGGGGTCGAGAACCTCGACGATGGTTTCGGCGCGCCCCTCGCCCTCCTCGCGGAGGACGACGTTGCAGGGCAGGAGGGCGCCGATGGAGGGGTCGGCGTCGAGGGCGCGGTGGGCGAGCGACGGGTTACAGGCCCCCAGAATGAGGTAGGGCGGTCGGTCGAGGCCGAGCTTCGCCTTGAGGATCGCTGCGACGTCGATCTCCGTCAAGACGCCAAAGCCTTCGGCCTTCAGAGCGGCCTCGACGCGAGGGCGGAGCGAGGCGACGGTGCCGGGGAGGCGGAGGGCGATGGTGTACGGGGAGCGGGTCGTCGGCATGGCGCACCTCTCGATGGACACGCGTGGCACACGGTTTCTTTCGGCCCGCTGGTCGGTCGGCGGCGGCGCCGGGGCAGCGGGCCGCCCCGGTCGGGCGAAGGGCCGGCTCGAAGTCTACTCCCTACTTGCGTTGTTGCGCAAGTAGGCAACCATAGAGCGGGCTCATCGGCAGGTCACTCTTGCCCCGAGCTCCGCCGGGCTGCTCCGTTCCCTCACGGGGCCACGCCGCGCGGCGGCGCAGCCAGGATCAGGGTGGCGAAGGCGATCTGTCCCAAGGCGAACAGCGCGGCCGCAACCCACACGGCTCGTCGATCCAGCCGCCCGAGAACGAGCGCCAGCCCGGCGAAGGCGGGGAAGGCCGAGAGCGTGTAGCGGGGCATCGAGTTCACCGTGCCGCCGGGCAGCAGCGAGAGGGCGAGCACGACGGCGCCGAAGACAGCCAGCTCGCGGTCCCTCCGGAAGAGGAGAGCGGCACCGACGGCGACGAGGCCGGTAAAGCCGAGCCATGCCAGCCGGGCGAGGTTCGGGTGGGTGAGGGCGACGCCGATCCTCGTCAGGCCGCTGCCGCCACCGGCCCACGTCGGGGAGCCGAGGAGGAAGCCGGTGAACTGACCCGTCAGGAGGGCGATGAACGACCACCAGATCGCGAAGGCGAGGCAGCCGGCCGCGGCCGCCCCGAGGGCGTCGAGGCGCCCCCGTCCCTGGGACGTCGCGGCTCGGACGAGGGCCGAGGCCACGAGGCCGATCCCAGCGATCCTCGTGACCATCGCCAGGGCGGCAGCCGGCAGCCGCCAGCGCGACTCGGGCCGGGCGAAGAAGTACGACCCTGCCGCCAGCAGGAAGAGGGGCTCGGAATACGGGAGCGAGAAGACGTAGGCGGAGGGAGCGAAGGCGAGCAGAAGGAGGGCGGCGGTGGCGACCGCCTCGCCGAGGCGATCGGCAAGGACTCGCCAGATGAGCACCGCCGCGGCGACGAAGCAGACGTTGGCGAGGACGGCGCCGGTCAGGCTGAGTGGGAAGACCCCGAGGCTGCCGAGCTTGATGAGGAGGGGCCAGGCGGGAAAGAACGCGAAGTCGTGGCCGCCGTGGACGACGCCGCCGTGGTAGCCCGCCTCCGCGATCCGGACGTACCAGGCCGCATCCCAGACCATGAGCAGGTGGGGACGCATCCCGGGCAGGGCATCGAGCACGAGAAGAACGGCGATCGAGTAGAGGCGCGAGGCGAGCGCGATGGCGGCGGGAAGGAGGAACCAGCGGTCGCCCCGTTGGGCCTGGTCGGCCACGTGCAATTGCATCGGTTGTGTCCTGCGGGCGGTCATTCTTCCGTGGTCTCACGGATGCGGCGACCTCCGTGGCTTCGTAGCATACGGCGGCGCTCACCCGTTGCCGGACGGGGAAGCCTGGGACACCGACGGCTCGATGACGCCCGAAACACCCGGCCTGCCCGACAAGAGGAGACCGATCGTGCGAGTGAGGATGCCCTTGGTGGTCCTTGGCGCCGTGGTCGCCATCGCGGCGGGCGGCTGCCTCGGTGGGGGTGGGGCGGTCCAGTCGCCGGCCCAGCCCGGAGGGCAGACGGCTCAGACGCCAGCCCCACCCGCAGGGCAGACGGCTCAGGTGGTCATCACCGGTGCCGTCAACAAGACCTACACCCCCAGCGAGGTCGACGCCGTCAAGATCGGTGACAGGGTGGGGATCAGCCTGTATGAGGACTTCCCATGCGGCGTCGACATCCAGTTTCCCCTCGATTCCCCGCCCGGGACCTATGCCTTCGACAACATGCGGGTGGAGATGGTGCCGAAGGTCTGGGCCCGGTACGGTGAGCTGGGAGCGTGCGAGACCGACGGGGGGTTCTTTGGTTACGAGAGCGTCGGGGGGACGCTCGTGCTGACGGCTTCGGGCACCAGCTTCAGCGGCACCTTCGAGTTCGACGCCGTCGATGCGAAAGACACGACGAAGAAGATCCACGTTTCGGGCGCGTTCCAGAACGCGGCGCTGCCATGAACATGATGTCGCCCCAGGGCTGGGTCGATGTCCTTTCCCTTGGGCCAAGCAGGAGGCGAGCGCGTATGCGGGTGAAGATCCCCTTGGCGGCCCTTGGCGCCGCAGTCGCCATCGTCGCGGGCGGGTGCCTCGGTGGGGGTGGCGCGGTCAACCCGCCCGCCTCCTCGGCGGTTGGTCCCTCCGAGAGCGCGGCCGAGAACCCAGGTGGTGGCCTCCTCTTCCACGGTGATCCTGGGAACCCCTGCGACCGTCTGATGTCGGCCACCGAAGCCAACCAGGCGTCGGGACTGACCGGTTCTGTCACGCCGATGGACTACACCACAAACCCCCTGTATTCCCTCAGCTGCAGTTACTACGACCCCACAGACTCTCTGCTTGACATCGACCTGTACGGGGACACCCTCTCCCAGTCCGGCCGCGACTACATGCGCACTTACGGAGGTGCAGCTAACTGGGGGCCTGTGGCCGTCAAGGGGCTCGGCGTAGCCGCCGTGTGGCTGGGCACCGCCGCGGACTGGCAGGCCAACACCCTCTGGATCGACACCGGCCGGGCCGTGGTGACGATCTTTGTCGGTCAGCATGGCCAGAACTGGCATGGAGCCGACCCCCGCACGGTCGCCGAGGCCGTCGCCCACATCATCCTCCCCCGGGTCAATTCCGTGCTCGACCTGGTCAAGAACCTGCCTGCGGCGCCCTCCTTCTGACCGCTGGAGGAACCCGTCTCCAGTCCGTGCTCGACCTGGTCAAGACCCCCAATGAGGTGACCCTCGACGTTCGAGGGCTCGCCGCCGCCAACAGCCGAGAAGGGGAGGCCGGCCTCGTCTCCCTCGCCCGCACGGTCGTCGCCCACCTCGGCGTATCGAGCGCATCCGGAAGGGGCCAAGCGTGGCGACTCACCGCTAGTACACTCCCCTCTCCCATGGATCATCACGTCACGGACGCCGAGTTGCGCTCCACCATCGACCGGATGGAGCAGCGCCTCGCCCAGGTCCTCGACCCCTTCGTCGCGGAGCTCTTCGACGCATATCGGGAGCTCAAGCCGCAGTTCTTCGCCGATCTTCCTGACGACCGTGAGGCCCTCCTCTCCTGCGGTGGCGCTCTCATGCTCGCCCAGGCGTGGGGGCGACGACGGGGCGTCCTGGATGCCGAAGGACGAGGCCCCGGTGCTCCGTCGTCTGCGCCCTGATCCCGCGCGCCTTCCCCCGGCGCCTTCCCCCGGCGCCTTCCCCCGGCCCCTTCCCGCCGGCCCTGTGCAGGGAACCGAGCGGGGCGGTCTCGCTCTGGCGACGCTCGGCGTCCGCCCATCCCGGCCCCACGCTCCAGCAGCCTATCCCCGCCCCGCGCTCCAGCGGAAGGCCCGCCGGTGGATCCGGCGCTCCCGTTCCGCCGGCGGCCGGGCGAGGGGTCGCGGCCCCGGCCGGACCCAGTAGAACCGGGCCTTCACCAGCTCGACGAGGACCAGGTACGTCGCCACCATGACGACGACGGCGAGGTAGAAGGCGGGCGAGAGCCGACCGAAGCCGAGAAGATCGGCCAACGGCGAGACGGGGAGGAGCGCGCCAAGCCCGGCCGTGGCCAGGGTGGCCACCAGGAGCGGCCCGCTCGGCCGGCTCCGGACAAAGGGGACGCGTCGGGTTCGGATCACGAAGATGACGAGGGTCTGGGTGCAGATGGACTCCACGAACCAGCCGGAGCGAAAGGTGCCCGGTCCCGCCTGGAAGATCCCGAGCATGAGGGCGAAGGTGACGAAATCGAACAGCGAGCTCACCGGCCCAAAGACGAGCATGAACCGTTCGATGGCCCGCAGGTCCCAGTGGGCGGGGCGTTCCAGCTGCTCTTCGTCGACCCGGTCGGTGGGGATCGTCATCTGGCCGATGTCGTAGAGGAGGTTGTTGAGGAGGATCTGGGACGGGAGCATGGGCAGGAAGGAGAGGAAGGCCGAGGCGCCGGCGGCCGAGAACATGTTCCCGAAGTTCGACGACGTGCCCATGAGAACGTACTTGATGGTGTTGGCAAAGATCCGCCGGCCCTCGACGACGCCATCGGCGAGGACGCCAAGGTCCTTCTCCAAAAGGACGATGTCGGCGGCGTCCTTGGCCACATCGACGGCGCTGTCCACGGAGATTCCCACGTCGGCTTCATGGAGGGCGAGGGCGTCGTTGACACCGTCGCCGAGGAAGGCGACGGCGCGCCCGGCCCGGCGCCCGAGCCGGACGATCCGGGCCTTCTGTTCGGGGCTGATCCGGGCGAAGATGGTGGTCGTCGGCAAGCGCTCGAGGAGCGCGTCGTCGCTGAGCTGGTCGATCTCGGCCCCGGTCAGGGTGGCGGGGGCGGGCTCGGACGACGCCAGCGGCGGCAGGAGACCCAGCTCCCGACAGACCGCCTCTGCCACCTTCGGGTGATCGCCGGTCACGACCCGCACCTCGATCCCGAGGCGGGCGAGGCGGTCGAGGGACTCGCGGGCGCTGGCCTTCGGCGGATCGAGGAAGGCGAGGAAGCCAACGAGGGCCAGGTTGACCTCGTTCTCGGAGGTCAGCCGGTCGAGACCGGGGGCCCGACGACTCGCCACGGCCACGACCCGGACTCCCTGGCCCAGGGCCGCCTCCAGGTACCGCTGGGCGTCGGCCGGCACGGTCGAACAGCGGGCGAGAACGCTCTCGGGGGCACCCTTGGTCACCAGGATCCGCTCGCCATCTCGCTCGACGAGGACGGAGGTCATTCGGCGCTCGTGGTCGAAAGGGAGGAGGGCGACCCGTCGGATCTGGCCGAGGGATCCCCCCGCCGCGCCCGCGGTTTCCCAGAGGGCGCGGTCGAGGGCGTTTCCGCCCACCGGTCCTTGCGATCCGATGGTCACCTCGGTGCAGATAAGGCCGAGGCGGAAGACCTCCTCGGAGGGTCGTCCGGCCGGATCGACGGCTTCGCGAAAGGTGATCCGGCCTTCGGTCAGGGTCCCGGTCTTGTCGGTGTAGAGGACCTCGATGTTGCCCAGGTCTTCGATCCCCACCAGGCGCTTCACCAGCACCTTGCGCCGGGCCAGGCGTCGAGATCCGGTGGCCAGGCTCGTGGTGACCACGGCGGGCAAGAGCTGGGGGGTGATGCCGATGGCGATGGCGAGGGAGAAGAGGAGGGCGTCGATGATCGGGCGGCTCAGGAGGAGGTTGACCGCGAAGATCGCGGAGGTCAGGGCAGCGGCGATCTGGGCGAGGAGGGCCGAGAACCGCCGCAAGCCGATCTGGAAGGCGGTCTCTGGCTGCCGCTCGCCGAGGCCGAGGGCGATGGCGCCAAACCGGGTCCGGCCGCCGGTGGCGACGACGACCCCGAGCCCCGATCCGTTCCGGACCGTCGTCCCCATGAAGGCGCAGGCGGTGAGATCGCCGATGGCGACGCCCGGCGTGACGGGGACCGGGGACTTCTCAGCCGACTCCGCTTCGCCGGTCAGGATCGTCTCGTCGCAGGCGAGGGCGGTGGCCTCGAGGATCCGGAGGTCGGCCGGCACGATCATCCCGAGCTCGAGTCGGACGATGTCCCCTGGAACGAGTTCGGTGACGTCGACGTCGGTCCAGCGGCCGTCGCGGAGGGTCGGGGCCTCGTGGCTGAGCTCCTCGTGGAGGGCCTCGACGGCGCGCTCCGCACGGTACTCGTTGACGAAGCCGAGACCGACGCTGACGGCGAGGATGACCCCGATGATGACGGCGTCGCTGGCCTGGCCGAGGAAGGCAGAGGCGACGGCCGTGACGAGGAGGAGGAGCAGGAGGGGGCTCTGAAACTGGCGGACGAGGACAGCGAGAGGGCGGGCGCGGTGGCTGCGGATGGCGTTCCGGCCGTAGCGCTGGAGGCGCCGGGCGGCCTCCTCGGTGGTCAGGCCCTCCGGCCCCGACTGGAGCCGCTGGAGGACCTGATCCCCTGGGAGGCTGGCTGCCTCGGCGACGTCAAGCTCCTGGATCGGGGCGGGCATCGGCTCTCCTGGCTGGGCTGCGCCATGGATCAGAAGGCGTGGGACGTCATCGTCATCGGTGGGGGGCACAACGGCCTCGCCTGCGCAGCGTACCTGGCTCGGGCCGGGCTCGACGTCCTCGTCCTCGAGCGGCGGGAGGTCCTCGGCGGGGCGGCCACGACGGAGGAGACCTGGCCCGGGTACCGGATCTCGAGCGCCTCTTACGTCGTGTCGCTCATGCCGCCGCGGGTCGTCGCCGAGCTCGAGCTGAAGCGCTCCGGCGACGAGGTCTCGATCGTGCGGGAGGCTCCGGCGGGTCCGCCAGGCTCCGGCGGGTCTGCCAGGCTGCGCCAGCCTGGGCGGGCGGTCTGGCGAGCAGGCTCGCCGGCACGGTCGTTCCCGGATCGTGGCCACACGCTCATCACGTGAACGTTGGACGGGTCGACGTAGGGATCGAGCCCGGTTCCGACGCGGCCGAGCGCCGTGCGGGCAGCTCGCCGAGCGTGGCGAGGGGGGCAGGGACGGGTCGGGAACCGGCACCCCGACGTCGGCGGGGCCACACGACCGCCACGTGACGCAAGTGGCCGCCGAATGGTGGTGCCAGACTCGGTTGGAGGCCTGAGCCGGCTGCCGGCCGTGCGTGGGCGGTGGGCCGGCGCAGGCTCCGATGGGCCCCCCGGCCAGGTTCGGGCCCAACAACGTTCGCCTCGTGTGCATATGGCCGGGAGCGTCGCTTGGCGAGCGGTCGGGGGCCGGTTGCGGGCCAGGTTGGGGGCCGGTTTGAACGGCGCCATCGGCGTTCTCGCGGTCGGCGCTTGACGGATCCCCCCGCCGCCGGGCACGATGCGGGCATGGGTCGCGATCTCGCGGCGATGGCATGTGTCCCGTGCCGGGGCGGCGTGCCGCCGTTGACTCGGCCGGAGATCGAGTCGTACCTGAGGGACCTCGACGCGGGCTGGCGCGTCGTCGACGACCACCACCTCGAGAAGGAGTGGCGGTTCCGGAACTTCCGTGAGGCCCTCGCCTTCACGAACCGGGTGGGCGAGTTGGCCGAAGAGGTCGGGCACCACCCCGACATCGAGCTCGGCTGGGGTCGGGTGAAGCTGACCGTCTACACCCACAAGATCGACGGTCTCCACGAGGCCGACTTCGTCTTCGCGGCGAAGGTCGACCGGCTCGGGGCGGGAGGCGGCTGACGCCGGGCGGCGGGGTCGAACCGGTGGGGACCGAACCTGCCGACGGCTCTCGGGGATCCGGGTAGGAGTGGCGCGCCCGGAGGGATTCGAACCCCCGACCATCTGATCCGAAGTCAGACGCTCTGTCCACTGAGCTACGGGCGCGCCCCTTCAGCTTACCGCACCGCGGGCGTCGGGCCACGATCCCCGATCGCGGTCCAGGGCCAGCCACCGCGACGGCCCTCCCCGCGCTCGATCGCGGGTCGGCCGTCGTCCCGCCGTCCCGATCGTTCCCCGTCCTGATCTGGGCCCACCACGGCCGCTGCCAGACGAAG
>Ga0272446_1002841_pt1 | contig 22833 bp, 24 predicted proteins | sample YNPCB0061_FD_194587 | JGI IMG/M metagenome (GOLD analysis project Ga0272446, IMG submission 194587) | Hot spring microbial mat communities from Yellowstone National Park, WY, United States - YNP-CB-006-1 | ecosystem: Environmental > Aquatic > Thermal springs > Hot (42-90C) > Sediment | place... | reverse complement strand
ATGGTTCGTGCAAATCTGCTTATGATTCACACAAAAGATAACGGTGAAGAGTATTTTACTGCGGCTGTTTAAGAATTTGTGATAAAAATTTTTACTTTTTTGGTGTTTAAATTTTTAACATCAAGTAAAATTTACGATAAAATTTTGCCTCCATTTCAGTAATAACTTTCCATCAAACAAATTCAATCAAATTTTTTAATATTACTTAAAGAATTTTACGATAATTCCATCTAATTTTTTATTCTAACCTTGGTAAAATTTTTGTAATTAAATATCAGGAAAGCGAAAGATTTGAGCCCTTGCTAAAATTATTTTTTTCAAATCTATACTTCAGTTAAAAAACAAATATCAGAATAAATTTGAGAGTTTATATGAGATATAGAATAATAATTTTAATTACCCTTTTTGCTAACACTTTTATTTTATCTCAGGATTGGAAACAATTTCAAAATAATTCTGAGCATCACGGTAGAACCACTTTCAGCATTCAACCAAATTTTAGAGTGCGATGGTTTTGGGCTGGAGAAAACCTCACGCTAAGAAATATGAACAGCTATCCTGGTTGGCCGGATGATTTAAACTCAAGACCCGGTCATAATTTCCCTCTTCCATCTTCAGTTAATTTTACAATTTCAGGAAATGTTCAGGCTGTTGCTAAAGACAGTCTTATATTTTTCGGAACAATGGATGGAGATGCATACTTCATAAGAATTTTTGACGGTCAGACACTCAGAAAGGTAAGTCTCAATTCTCCAGTTGTTTCATCTGCTGCAGTTGAAAATAATGTCGCAGTGTTTGCTACTTTATATGGCGATGTGTTCGGACTTTCAGTACCAAGCGGAAATATTTTATGGCAATATTCTTTTCCTAAAGTGATCACAATTGCCCCGGTAATAAATTCAAATAAAGTATTTTGTGCAGATCATTCAGGTCGAGTTGTTGCACTTGATCTTCAAAGTGGTTCGCCAATCTGGACTGTTGAATTAAATTATCCGGTCCAATCAACTCCGGCTGCAAATAATAACTACCTTGTTGTCTGCTCTGAGGATATGAATGTCCATTTGATTGATGCAAACACAGGACTGAAATTAAAATCACAGCGAGTACACGGACAATCATTCCGCGACACACATCCGGTAATTTTCGGAAATATGGTTTATGTAACTGCAGTTCCAGCTCCAATGTTTGGAAGTGAATGGATGATGGAAGAAGTTATGGCAGCTTCAACTTCTTTTAATGATGAGGAAAATAAAATTTTAGATTGGTTAAACGGAACAAGTAACATCAATTACTCATCGCGTGATTGGAGAAATAAATATGTATTCACATTGCCAGATTTTGAACAACCATTTCAGATTGCCTCCGGACCAAATGACGGATGTGGTTCGCCACCGCCTTCAATGGTAGTTGATAATCAGAACAGAGTGCTTGGATGGTTTAAGACAAGATATCCAACTTTTACAAATCCAAATGTTGGTTTTGGCTCTAATTACGGTATGGACCTAATGTCAATCAATCCAACTAATGGAAGAAGAGTAAGAATTGAGTTAGGTAATTATGCAGGAATGTGGATGTTGGAATCGGATAATCTTTATGCACTTTCTGTTTCAGGAAATCAAATCTGGATGAGACAAAACTTCAGAGGTACACAGATGATAAATCTCTCAAACGCTAATCATACTTATGTTCAGGTTGAAGCTCAGGTTAGAGACGGCGGAAGTTTTTACGGTTCCAATATATCTTATTTTTCATCAGAAGAATTTATTCCCACGAATACACAAACTCATTGGCAGGGAAGAATAGCGCCCTCATTTGCAGGCGGTTACATTTTTATGGTTGAGCACTATGGTCTCGTTTGTATCGAAAGAAATCAATAGGTGATTTTATGAAAATTAAAATTATACTTTTTTCAATTTTTATTTTTCTCCCGTTTTCATTTTCCCAAAATGTAAATAAATATTTATGGGAAACTCCGGTAACCTATAATGCTAATGCACCGGATTATATGGTTCAGGAATTAAGAAAAGAAATTGATACTTTGTTGAAATACAATTCCTGGGCACCTTTAAGAGTTTATTTCGGAGATATCATCTGGGAAACATATTTCAGTTATCTGGAACCGGCAAGAGTTATATTAACATTAGCTCGCGCTTATAATCATTTGACACCAGCACAAAGAGCTCAGGTTGGTAATTATATAAGAGCAGAACTTTCACATCCGGTTTCATCTCCTTGGGTTCATATTCAAAATGCACACCTTGACAGAACTATAGGAAAAAGAAGAGAATATCATATGCTCGATAGTATTTGGGGTGCGGATAATTACGCAAATTTAAATTTCAGACCAGTGCTTCATATTCTTTATGGTATCTGGTTGTATGCATATAATTCAAAAGACTTTGCAATAATTCAGGAGAATTGGCAGAACATAAAACAATATTACAATGAATTTGCTTATCGTGAAATAAATCTGCCAAGTGGATTAGGTGCAGCTATTGCGATGGTTAGAATGTCGGAAATAATGAATGATACTCAGATGAGGCAAACTTGTATAAATCAAATTACAGCTAAATTAACTACACAGGGTTTTATAGAAGCAGCAAAAAATTTCGCTTACAACGGTTTTAACGGCTGGGATGCACCATATCCTTATGATACCGACCGCGGTCGTGATTTGATTTTTATGGGCTGGATTTTTCTAAACATCTCTCCGGAAATCTGTAGATTTCTTGATGACTATTATCAACAGCAAACCATTCAGCATCATTTAAATGAAGTTCAGAAATATCCTTTATGGTGGATTCGTTCTGTACCTTACTGGACAAGGTGGACTGGTGATGAATCAGTTGGTTTACCAAGTGAAGTTTGTGGAATGGCTTCACCAATTGAAAGATGGGTAATCAAAAGAAATAAATTTGAATTCGCTAAATACACTAAAAGCCGTCCTTATTGTAAAGCGGATTCACACTGGTTAGAAATGCTTATTGATGCCATTGAACTTTACGGGCAAACTAACTGGGTTGATGTAAGAACTTATAACGATTCAATTCCTCCGTCTGCAATAAATGATTTGAGAGTTGAATACTTTAATTCAAAAGCTTATTTAATTTGGACAACACCAACTGACAATGGATTAAGCGGCAGACCATTTAACTATTGGTTTAAATATTCTAACAATCCGATTAATGATAATTTGTGGAATCAGTATCCAACAATTCCTTACAATAAATCTATCAAAAATGCCGGAGAAGTTGATACTTTATTAATTCCTAATCTTGGGAATGATTCAATATATTATATTGCTGTAAAATCAGAAGATGATTTCAGAAATTTATCTGCAATTTCTAATACAGTTATATTCAACAGCGCATTAAGTGTTGATGAAACAAATATTCCTAAAAATTTCTATGTGAATCCGGTATTTCCAAATCCATTTAATCCCGAAACAAAAATAAGTTTTTATTTACCTCGTACTTCAATTGTTAATATAGAAGTTTATTCAGTTGTTGGAGAACTGGTTGATAGAGTCCTTAATGATGACCTATTAATTTCGGGTGAGCATGCACTTTCGTGGCGACCAATAAATTTATCATCAGGTGTGTATTTTATTGTTGTCAGGTCGAAGGATGAATTAACAAAAGAAGCATCAATAAAAATCATTAAATCGGTGTTATTAAAATGAAAAGACTATTAAAAATTTTTGTTATACTAATATTACTTCTTTACATAAACGGCAATGCACAAACACCTATTAATATTTTACAGAACGGTGGTTTTGAACAAGGCTTTTCCAATTGGAGTGCCTCCGCAATACTTGAATCCAACATCAAATACTCCGGTAATTATTCGGCTAAATTTTTAAATAACACTGGAATGATAGACCAGATTGTTTCTGTAGATCCAAACACAGATTACAAGGCAACTTTCTGGATTTACCTCGATCAGTCATTTACCGGAAATGATTGGGGAGGCGCTAGTTTAGGAATTACTGATTATAATTGGAATTTATTAGCATCTTCGATTTTCATTAATCCAACTAATCGTTCAAAAGGAAAATGGCACGCATTCTCGGTTCAATTCAATACTGGGTCAGTTAATTCAGTAAGACTTTCTGTTGGATTTTTTGGCGGCTCTGGTTGGAATGCCGTTTTTTATGTTGATGAAATTAAATTGTTCAAGAAAAATGCTGTTAATGTTAAACCGGTAATTAGTTTGTTTCAAGTAAATCCTTTATCCGGAAATACTCCGCTTACAGTTAATATGTCTCTCTCAGCTTATGATGTAGATGGTGTGGTAGAAGGTTATTACTTTCAGACAAGTGATGGTGGTTACTATGAAGGTGAACAGGCAAATCATACTTTTAATTCTCCAGGAACATATTCAATAACAGCTATCGTAAAAGATGATGATAATGAACTTACCACTGATGTAAAATTAGTTACTGTAAGTGGAACTCAGCAAACAGATATTCAAATTACTTCGCCTTTTACGGGAGACTTTTTCGAAACATCATCAGAAGAACTTAACATTGCTGGCCATTTTACAGGCAGCGTTCAAAATTTATTTTGGTTTAATGAAAAAAATCATCAAAATGGATATGCATCTATAAACGGGTCAAACTTCTCATTCAACCTTCCATTAAGATATGGTAAAAACTATGTGATACTTCAGGCACGCTTATCAAATAATACTTACTTTCAAAAGCAAGTTTTAATTTTTAGAAAGCCACAGAACTATTCCGGACCAGAGTTAGTTGATTATAATTTTTCATCACAAACTGTTGAAACATTTCAAAAGCTGGAAATACAATTTAACTTAAACACAATAGCAGATAATTATTGGTTCCCTTATGAAGAAAATCTTCCTCCAAATCTGAATACAGGAAAAGGCGTTACAGTTGATTGCATTTTTACAAAAGGAAATAAAACAGTTGTCTTTCCGGCTTTTTACGATATGCCTTATCAGAGATTTAATAATTATCTTTTGCCCTCGGGCTATTTCATCTGGAAAGTTCGTGCTTCATTTGATGAACCCGGACAATATAATGTAACTCTTAAAGCTATTGATAGCTTAGGTCAAAAAACCTATTCTTTAGGAAGTATAAATGTTACTCAGTCAGAAAACAACAAAGGGGTTTTAAGAGTTAGCGAATTTAATAACAGGTATTTCGAATACTCAGATGGTTCATCATTTTTTGGTTTAGGTTTTAATGATGGACCGGATATTCCCATTAAAACAGATCAGAAAGTAGCAGCTTATTCAGAAAACGGAGTAAATACTTTTCGGGTTTGGTTAAGTTCTATTTCACAATTTTCTGATCCGTGGTGTGCTTGGACTACACATCATCAAATGGAAAATAATGGATATATGAATACTCCATTGTACAGATTTAACAGAAAATATAAAAACGGTGATTTTAGTATTAGAATTGCATCACCGCCAATTCCAAATGTTAACACTCCTGCAGTATTCAGAGGTTTTTATGATGGAGGCAACAACATTAAGCCAAATACTAATTACAGAATTACTATGAGAGTTAAACTCGAAAATGTTGTAAGCTCTAATGGTGGATTCTCTATAAAATTATCTGGCTGGGCTGGTGAAGATATTGTAAATCTTAATGTTGGAAATAGAATTTTCGGACCTCTAACTGGCTCGACTGATTGGATACTTTGCGTTGGCGAATATACTTCCGCTTCAAATGAAATAGAACTACCATATCTCTATGCTGTTTTAGAAGGTAATACAACCGGTGAAGTTTATATTGATATGGTTTTACTTCAAGAGAAGTATTCAAACGGCAGATTGTCTGAAAATATAATTTCAAAATGGAGTGCCAACCCTCATTATTATTTTGATCCTATTAAACCAAGATATTTCGACTATTTTGTTGAAAAAGCAACAAATAAAAAAATTCATCTTAAAACTGTAATTTTTGAGAAGGATGATTATATACTAAATAGAATTGATCCGAGTGGATTTCCAAGCAATCAGAATGGCAGTTTCGATGCACCTCCGGGAACAAAGCTCAGAAGACTATATGAATACTATTGGAGAAATTTAATTGCCCGCTGGGGTTATTCAGATGCAATTCATTCCTGGGAATTAGTAAATGAAGGAGCGCCGGGAAGCTTTAAGAATCTTGTTAATGATTTTTCAGATTATTTTGATTTACACTCGCCACATAAACATATGACAACAACTTCTTTCTGGGCTATGTGGGTTCCTGAATATTGGCAAAGCTCGCACAGCGATTATGGCGATGTTCACGCTTATGTACACGCAACTGGTTTTATAGATACTGCTACATTTTTAGGCGAATTGTACAATCGCCAAAGAATGCAACATGACCCTGCTGCACTTATAAATATTTACTCAAAACATATTGGAGGTGATCCATTAAGAAATAAGCCCGTAATAATTGGAGAAATGGATTTAGATACACCTGGTGGACAAAATCCTGATCCAGCACTTGCTTCTGATACTGAGGGAATTTGGCTTAAAGGTTTTCTGTGGGGGCATTTAAATGTTGGCGCTGTAACTGGTTTAATCTGGGATCCGGTAAACATTAGAAACAATAATCTTTATCAGTTATATAAACCGGTTTCAAAATTCTTTTCTAAAATTCAATTCAATAAATTCAAATTCAAAGAACCTGTTTTTCAAATTTCGAATCCCAATGTTCAAGGTTGGGGAATTATTGATGAGATTGGTCAGCAAATTTATTTTTATTCAAGACATAAAGATTATTTCTGGCGTAAAGTTTTGGACCAGGGGTTGCCTCAAGCTCAAAACAGCAATTTTTCTTTTTATAAAGTAAAGCCGGGTGATTACATTATTAAATTTTACAGTACAATCACAGGAAATGAAACAAATTCATTTTCAGCACAGGTCGGGAACGACAGTACAATTTCGATAAACAATGTTACTATCGATAAAGATATTGCAATCTCAATAGTGAATAATAATATTCAAAATACAGATGATGATGAGAATTATTTACCTGAGAATTTTACTTTGTTTCAGAATTATCCTAATCCATTTAATGCACAAACAAAAATAGCTTTTGAAATACCAAAAGATGGTGATGTTGTGATAAATATTTATGGAATATTAGGAAACCTGATTGAAAGTGATAAGCTGAATAACTTATCAAAAGGCAGAAATGTTTATAATTTCTCTGCCAACAATTTAAGTTCAGGAATTTACTTTGTGAATGCTGTGTTTGAAGGAAAAAATATTACTGTTAAAATGGTGTTATTAAAATAAGTTCCGAAAGAGTTTTTGAATTTTGAGTTGAATCAATTAACGAAGAATAACTAACCATTAACAATAATGATTCATTTTGCTTCTTTAGATTCTGAAGAGATTAAGAAATGTATTTATTTACTAAATCTTTCAATTGTTGAATTAGTTTGATTGTTTCATTTCTTTCAAGTGATGCATCAACATTCTCAAAAACATCATATCTAAAGTTTACAGAAAAATCAGTAAGGATTTCCAGAGTTTCAAGTTCAGCAGGAATATTCTGCCCGTTAGCTTTCAATAAAGAAAATAAAATCTGAAGATCGTGAGTCTTCTCATACTTTACTCCGATTGCGCTTAACCAAGCTTTTAATAATTTTTCTACTGTTTGCTGAGCGTGAAAACCAAAAATTTCTATATCAAACAAAGATTCATCTGTCATATTCTTTAAGGCTTTAAAGTCTTTCTCAGCTACTTTAAACATTTTAACCGCATTCTTAAGATCTTTCATATAGGACTTTACCTTCCCTTAAACAAGTGGGAATAATATGATTAAGCGAATCTTTCCAATATTCAACTTCTGATTGAGAAAAAATTAATATATCCTTTGGTATTATAAAATCTTTTAACGCTTTACGTATTTTAATTGTGTGTTTCCATCTGCTATTATTTTTTGAAAAGTCATCTTTCACGATAATAAGAAGATCAAGATCGGAATCAGGTTTATTATCCCCTCTTGCACGAGAACCAAATAAAATTATTTTTTCTGCTTCAACTTCCCTAAGAATCCTTTTAATGATTTCTGAATATTCTATCTTATGTGTATTAACAATCGTTTCCATAACACTATCTTAATTTATTTCAAAATTACAAAAAATTATTTTTAGATTGCAGAAAAAATTTTAATCCTGATTTGGTTATATAATGTCATTTAGACATACTTTTCTTACAATAATGAAATGTTTAATAAAAAATATCTTTATCATATATCTTTCTTAATTCATACACAGCTATTCCGTAGGCCACTGCAACATTTAGTGATTGTTTAATTCCGTATTGAGGAATCTCGATTGATAAATCGCAGTGATCTAAAATTTCCTGTGAGACTCCACTTATTTCATTTCCAACAACAAGTGCGAGAGGAAAATCTTTTTTAGTTAACTCATAATACGGTTTGCTGTTTTCAGTTAATTCCAATGCACAGATTTTAATTCCTTTACTTTTTAACTCTTTGATAACAGTTAAAGGATCTTTTACATATTCCCACGAAACGCTTTCTGTTGAACCGAGCGCTGTCTTTAGAATTTCTTTCTTAGGTGGATGTGGTGTGTATCCGCACAAATATAATTTTTCAATCATCGCTCCATCTGAAGTGCGAAAGATTGAGCCAACATTGTAATTGCTTCTTATAGAATTCAGAATTACATAGACAGGTAATTTTTTAAGTGATGAAATCTCCTCAGGTTTACTTCGTTTTAAGGCGATTTCATCGTGTGTAAGTTTACGCATCGGATTTTTGTTCTAACTTATAAGCAAGCTGCCCGCAAGCAGCAGCAATATCATCGCCTTGAGTATATCTTACAGTTACAGTAATATCTTTTTCTCTTAATCTTCTTACGAATTCATCAATTCTGATTTTTGAAGAAGGTCGGAGTTCAGCTGCAATTCCGGTTGGGAACATATGCGATATTGAATTAAACGGAATTACATTTAGTTTGCAAGGCAGAGATTTACACAATCTTACAAGTGCGTGAAAATCATCTTCTCTGTCGTTAATATCTTTTAACATTACATATTCAAAAGTTATTCTCGTGCCTGTTTGTTTTGCGTAATATCTTACAGCTTCAAGATTTTCAGTAATAGAATATTTCCTGGTGATTGGCATTATTTTGCTTCTTGTTTCTTCAAACAATGAATGAAGTGATAGTGCAATTTTAACTTTTAATCCTGAATCAGCTAACTCAACAATCTTTGGTGCAATTCCGGCTGTAGATACAGTTATTTTTTTTAATCCTATTCCACGGGTTCTTTCTTCAGCAAATATTTGTAAAGACTTTAATGTATTCTGAAAATTAAGAAGTGGTTCTCCCATTCCCATATAAACAATATTAGTTATTGGGGATTTTGTGTAATCTTTGGAAGCTAACAGGAACTGATCAAAAATTTCTCCGGAAGTCAGATTTCTTTTATAACCCATTAAGCCAGTTGCACAGAATTGACAATCAAGTGGACATCCGACTTGTGTGGAAATACATAATGTTGTTCTTTTAGTATCAGGAATTACTACTGATTCAATTTTATATCCGTCATTTGTCTCAAGAATATATTTCTTTGTTCCTGTGTGTGGTGATTCTTCTGTACTGACGATTTTTAGTGTATTCAACTCGCAATAGACATTCATCTTTTTGCGAAGATATTTCGGTATGTTGGCCATATCATCAAAACTTTGAACCATATGACCATAAAGCCACTCGAAAACTTGTTCACCGCGAAATCTTTTTTCACCAACTGCGGTGAAAAAATCTTTTAACTCTTTAAGAGTTAAACCTTTCAACATCGTCTTTACGACGGGTTCCTCAGTTGTAATGTTATTTTGCATAGCACCTAATTTCATAAAGGATTTGAGCAAAAATAAGATTATTCTATAATCAAACAAAAGTGACAAAAAATTTTTCATACATTATTTAAACATTAATGGAATTCTTTTGCCCATCTTTCAGTCTGACATTATTTACTCCACTTAATTGATATACTTAGATTAAAAATTTATTTTTGAATCAATAGTATATCTTCTTAATTAAATCAATGAGGTTTTTATATGGAATTTAATTTCACTGAAGAACAGTTGATGATTCAGGAATCTGCTCGCGATTTTGCACAAAACGAAATCGCTCCATCTGCTGTTCAACGCGATATAAATGCTGAGTTCCCATACGAAATTGTTAAAAAGTTGGGTGAACTTGGTTTTATGGGAATGATGGTTCCACCGGAATTTGGCGGAGCTGGTCTCGATACAATAAGTTATGTTCTTGCTATGATTGAAATTTCAAAAGTTGATGCCAGTGTTGGTGTTATTATGTCTGTTAATAATTCGTTAGTCTGTTATGGACTTGAAAAATATGGTTCGCCTTATATTAAAGAAAAATATTTGATACCATTAGCTAAAGGAGAAAAACTTGGTGCTTTTGCTTTATCAGAACCTGAAGCTGGAAGTGATGCAACAAAACAGAAAACCACAGCAGATAAAGATGGTGATTATTATGTTTTGAATGGAATTAAAAACTGGATAACAAATGGCACTACTGCTGATTATGTTCTTGTTATGGCTACAACTGATAAATCAAAAGGACACAAAGGAATTTCTACATTTGTTGTTGAAAGAGGATATGAAGGATTTGGACATGGAGTTAAAGAAGATAAACTTGGAATCAGAAGTTCTGATACCTGTTCATTAACTTTTGAAAATTGCAGAGTTCCGGCGCAAAATCTTGTTTGGGAAGAAGGAAAAGGTTTTAACTTTGCAATGAATACATTAAATGGAGGAAGAATTGGAATTGCAGCTCAGGCAATTGGAATTGCTGAAGCCTCACTTGAAGCTGCTTTGAAATATTCGAAGCAAAGAAAAGCTTTTGGACAAGAGATTTCTAACTTTCAGGCAATTCAATTCAAACTTGCTGACATGGCAGTTAAAGTTGATGCAGCAAAACTTCTTACCTTAAAAGCTGCAGCATTGAAAGATGCTGATAAACCGTATTACAAAGAAGCAGCAATGGCAAAACTCTACGCTTCTAAAATAGCTGTTGAATGTGCACTCGAAGCAATCCAGATTCACGGTGGATATGGATATGTGAGAGAATATCTCGTTGAAAGATATTTGCGCGATGCGAAGATTACAGAAATTTATGAAGGCACTTCTGAAATACAACGAATTGTAATTGCTCGTGCTTTACTCGATCAGAAATAGCGTTGTTATTATTTTATTTTTCCTTTTCGCTGTCAGTTTAGTTGCACAAACTGACTGGCAGCGATGGGAAAAAATCCAACCAGATTATTTAAAGCCTTCTTATCCAACTGAGAGAAATTTTTCTTATACAAAATCTGATTTACCTTATCTGTTATCAAAAACTTTGATTAACACTTACTGGATTTTTATTTCTGACCTCGATGGTGATAATTGTCCTTTTCATCCATCGTGCTCATCATTTTTTTTAGAATCAATTGAAGAAACTAATCTGATTCAGGGTTCACTGATGTTTTTTGACAGGTTTACAAGAGATTCAAATCCTGTAAATCGTGAAGAACATTATCCCGTTTACAAAAATTATCGCTTCTACGATCCACCAAAACTTTATACTTTGAGTAAAGAAAAAATTCAGATCATTCCACCTCATACCGTTGTAGAGTAATGTTAAGATTTTTTTTAACAATACTTTTTTCTGTAACAGCAGTTGCACAAACAAATCCATTGAAGTCAGATGAGAACAGAAAACTCTTTGCTGATTATCTTTACTGTCAACAGGATTATCTTCGTGCAGCAGAAGAATATGAGTCGCTAAGCAAAACCAAACTTTCGGATACGATCCTTTATAAAATCGGAAAGTCTTATTCAATTATTGGTAACACCGATAAAGCTCTAAACTATTTTTCTTCTATTCAATCAAATTCATCATTGTTAAAAAATGCCGTATTGGAAGAAGCCAGGATTTTTTATATAACAGAAGATTCTTATTCGTTAAATAAAATAGTTAATGATGTTGATACATCTTCTATCGAATTAAAAAAAATTCTAATCGCTTTTTATTTAAAGACTAATCTTTTAAACAATGTTAATAACGGCTTATTTTTATTTAATGATGATGACATAATCAGACTAAAAATCTTCTACGAAAGAAGGAAAAATCCAACTTACAAATCTGAAGTTATTGCCGGAGTTCTTTCTGCAATAATTCCCGGTTCAGGAAAAATCTATACTGAAAATTATGGCGATGGAATTACAGCTTTTATCCTTACAGGCATATTCTCTTATCTTGCTTATGATAACTTCAAGCACCCGCACCAATTCAGAGCTTATTTGTTTAGCGGATTAGCGGCAGGATTTTATCTTGGAAATATTTACGGCTCTGTAGCTTCTGCCCAGATTTTTAATGCCAAAGTTGATTTTAATTTTCTTAATGATCTTACAGAATTTTTATTAAGTAAAAATTATTTTATCAATGAGATTGATTTTTGTAAATAGATTACTTTTCATAATCCTTCTGTTGCAGATAAAAATTTTATCTCAAAATTATTTTGTTGAGCAGCTTGAAGTTGCAGATTCACTTTTCAAATCACAAAATTATTTTGATGCAATCACAGAATACAAAAGATTGCTCTTTTTCGATAGCTCAAATCAATTCAGGTTCTATTCAAATTATCAGATTGGATTATGTTATAAAAACGGAGCTAAATATTCAGATGCAATCAGATATTTTGTCCTTGCAGAAATTAATTCAACCAATAATGAAGAGCTATTCGAAAGTAAAATTCAACAGGCAAGAACAAATATTCTTAGAAGAACTACAACACGAGCTGAAAAAATTTTGAGTGAAATGGAAAATGACAAACGCTTTGACCAACATAAAACTGAAATTAAATATTGGCGCGGCTGGAGTTTTATTTTTTCTGATAAGTGGGAAGATGCTCATCACATATTTTCTGAAATTGGTGAAACTAATCTTGCTCAAATCTGTCTTAGTACTCACGATAAACTTTATTCCATTGATTTCGCAAAATATAGCTCAATGATTATTCCCGGACTCGGACAATTTTATACTGGAGAATATTTAAGTGGTTTACTTTCTCTTGCCTGGAATGTTTTTTCAGGATATTTAACAATAACTGCGTTTAATCAGGAAAGAATTTTTGATGGAGTAGTTACTGCCAATCTCCTTTGGTTTAGATTTTATAGAGGCAATTTTCAGAATGCAGAAAAATTTGCTGAAGAGAAAAACATAAGAATTGCAAATGAAACGCTTTTTTATCTTCAAAATGAATTTAATGGAATAAAACCATAAAAAAACAATATTTTTCTTAGTGGAATTCGAATCAACAAATATTATATTCACTTTATAAAAATCAACATTATTACCACTGAATCAGGAGGATAAATGAAAAATAAAGGACTAATTGTTGGTTTAGCAATCGGGGGAGTTTTAATAATTGGAGTGATACTTCTGGTTATGTGGGGCATCAGTGTGTACAACAATCTTGTTGCCGCCGAACAAAATGTTCTTAAACAATGGTCTCAGGTTGAAAATCAGTATCAAAGACGAGCTGATCTTATACCAAATCTGGTTAATACTGTTAAAGGTTATGCTAATTTCGAAAAGGAAGTTCTTACTCAGGTTACTGAAGCAAGAGCAAGAGTCGGTCAGTTTAATGTAACTCCTGAAGTATTAAATGATCCTCAGGCGTTTGAAAAATTTCAATCCGTTCAAGGTGATTTAAGCAGCGCACTTTCAAGACTATTAGCCGTAGTTGAAAATTATCCGGAACTTAAAGCAAATGAAAATTTTCTTCAGCTGCAGGCACAACTTGAAGGAACTGAAAACAGAATAGCTGTGGAAAGAAAAAGATTTAACGAAGCCGTACAGGAATACAACACTATGATTAAAAGGTTTCCTGCTTCGATGTTAGCAGGTATGTTTGGATTTCGTGAAAAACAGTATTTCAAAGCTGTTCAGGGAGCTGAAGTTCCTCCCAAAGTTGAATTTTAATTTATGAAAAAATTTTTTCTAATTTTCATTTTTTTATCTGTTCAATCTTTTGCACAGTTGGAAATTCCCACTATAAAAATGTGGGCAACTGACTTAACAAATACTTTATCAGAATCAGAGCTTGAAGATCTTAATATACGATTAAAAACTTATGAAGATTCAACCTCAAATCAGTTAGTTGCTTTAATGATTCCAACTCTTGGTGGATATCCTATTGAAGAAGTTGCAAATGAAATTTTTACTAAAAATAGAATTGGAACTAAAAAGAATGATAATGGTGTTTTACTTTTAATTGCAAAAAATGACAGGAAACTTCGTATTGAAGTTGGATATGGTTTGGAAGGTGTTTTGCCTGATGCATTATGTTCTTCAATCATAAGAAATGTTATTGTGCCCAGATTAAAAGCAGAGCAATATTACCTCGCAATCAGTGATGGAATTAACGCAATAATATCAGCTATTGGAGGTGAATATATTGCAGATAAATCTAACGAAGAAGAATCTCCCGTTTCAGCTTTGTTCGTTATACTCTTGATTTTATTATTCATCTTTGTTTTCCGAAGAGGCGGCGTAATTCCTGGTGGTGTATATCGAAGCGGAGGATTTGGTGGTTGGGGAAGCGGTGGAAGTGGTTGGGGAGGAGGAGGCGGTTTTAGCGGCGGCGGTGGATCTTCAGGTGGTGGTGGTGCAAGTGGTTCATGGTGATTTTTATATGTGATTTGTACTTGAAGAAGTTTATCAGATTTTATAAAATGCAACTGAAATTTTAATAATTATTCATTTTCTGAATTTAAACTTATAAGGAGAAACTCAAATGGCTATAATGATAACTGAAGAATGCATCAATTGCGGCGCTTGTGAACCTGAATGCCCAAATAATGCTATTTATGAAGGTGGTACAAATTGGGAATTAGGTGGCAAAACTTATGGTCCGGATGATCCTGCACCATCTGGCGCAACGGGTTTCTTTTCTAATGATTATTTTTATATTGTTCCTGACAAATGTACCGAATGTGTTGGATTTCATGATGAACCCCAATGTGCTGCTGTTTGCCCTGTTGATTGCTGCGTTCCGGATCCAAAACATGTTGAAGACAAAGAAACTCTGTTAAAGAAAAAAGAATATCTTGATTCATTAGGAAGATAAATTTTTAGGCTGTCTTATAAGGCAGAATTTATCAGTCTCATATTTTATTCGTCTTCGTCAGCATAAGGATGACTGGATAGACAACGAATACTAACTGATAAAATTTCTTATAAGTCAGCCTTTTTTATTTCTTAGAAAAAACAATTCTAACAGATTTCATTTTTGAGAAAAATCCCTTCCGGAAATTATCCTAACCACTATTTTCGCAATATTTTGTTGGCATTATAATCGTTAATAATAAATCAAATTAGTTTGGAGAAAAAATGGCTTACAGAATAACAGAAGAATGCATTAATTGTGGTGCTTGCTTTCCTGAATGCCCAAATGATGCAATTTATGAAGCAGGAAGCAACTGGGATATGAATGGTCAGACTTACGGCGAAGGCGATCCTGCACCATCCGGAGCTACAGGATTTTATTCAGATCAATACTATTATATTGTTCCTGATAAATGCACTGAATGTGTTGGCTTTTACGATGAACCTCAGTGCGTAAGCAACTGCCCAACTGATGCAGTTGTTAAAATATAGAACTTCATAGTGCCTCCTTTATTTGTTGGTTAGTTGGTTAGTTAGTAAAATATAAGGGGAATAAGTTCAGAGGAGAAAAGGACGGGTTTTTAATCCGTCCTTTTTTCTTTTAAACAGTTTCAGGAATTTTATCATTATTTCAATCTTAAGTAATTTGAATTGTAATAATTTTAAATTCTCTTATGAAAATTGGTAAATATGATCTGTTCACAATTCAATCCGGATTTATAGGATTGGATGGTGGCGCAATGTTCGGAATTATTCCTAAACCACTTTGGGAAAAAACAAATCCTGCTGATGAAGTTAATCGTGTTACTCTTGCTACAAGAAATCTTTTACTTGTTGGTGACTCCAAAAAAATTCTTATTGATACAGGAATGGGCAACAAGTGGGATGAAAAATCGCGAAACATTTTCAGAATTGATGAAAATCTTTCTTTAGAAAAAGCACTTATGCAAAAAGGATTTTCTTTTGATGAGATAACTGATGTAATACTCACACATCTTCATTTTGATCACACGGGCGGATCTACAATATTTCAAAATGAAAAATTAATTCCTGCGTTTCCAAACGCAACTTATCATGTTCAGAAACAAAATTTTAACTGGGCATTAAATCCAACTGATAGAGACAGAGGCAGTTACCTTAAGGAAAATTTTGAACCACTTGCCAGGGAAGGTGTGCTTAATCTTTTAACAGAAAATTATTTTGATGAGAATATTTCCTTCGAAATAATTAATGGTCATACTTTCGGGCAGCAAATGGTTAAAATTTCTGATGGCTCAAAAACTGTTTTGTATTGTGCAGATTTGCTTCCGTTTGTTTCTCACATTCGATTGCCTTACATAATGGCTTACGATCTACAACCTCTTGTAACACTTGCTGAAAAGAAAAAATATCTTAAACAAGCACTTGATGAAAATTGGATTTTATACTTCGGGCACGATCCTGAATATGCTGCAGTTACATTGAAACATTCTGATAAAGGAATAGTTCAGGATAAAGTTTATTTTGATTTAATATGAAAGAACAAAATTTTTATAAAGTTTGCAGATTATCAGACTTGCGTGATAGAGTGGGCAAAAGATTCCTCATTCCAGCTTCAGACAATTCCGGTGACGAAATTGAAGTAGCTTTGTTCAAAGTTGATGATGAAGTTTATGCATTAAGCAATATATGTCCGCATCAACACACTGCACTTATTTACGACGGATTTATCGAAAAGAATTGTGTAGTTTGTCCGGCTCATGGTTGGATGTTTGAACTTAAAACTGGAAAGCAGCCAACAGGAGCGAAAGGTTTGGATGTTTATCCTGTTAAAATTGAAAATGGTAAAGTTTATGTTGCAGCATATTCCAAAAAGTTTAATTGGTAAGAATGAATAAAATCACAAATGACATAGTAATTTCAAAAGCGAAAGTGATTGGTTTCGATTTAGTTGGATTTACAAAAGCTGAAATGCTTGAAGATGAAATTGAAAAACTTAATCTCTGGCTTGAAAAAAAATTTCAAGCTGAGATGAGTTATATGGAGCGTAACATTAGCAAAAGAAAAAATCCTAAAGAAATTTTGCCTGATGCAAAAAGTATTATTTCACTTGGACTGATTTACAATACACCATTCAAACATTCTGGTAAAAACGATAAAGGAAAAATTTCCCGTTATGCCTGGGGAAAAGATTATCATCTGATAATCTGGGATATGCTCGATGAGCTTGAAACAGAATTAAAAGAAATTGATCCGCAGTTTAATTCAATATCTTATGTAGATACCGGACCAGTAATGGATAAGGTTTGGGCAGTTAAAGCAGGTTTAGGTTGGATGGGAAAACATACAAATGTTATCAATCGGGATGTGGGAAGTTGGTTCTTCATAGCGAATATTATCTGTAATTATGAATTTGATTACTCAGAAAAAATACCGGATTTCTGCGGCGATTGCACTGCCTGCATTGACGCTTGTCCTACTGATGCAATTGTGCAGCCTTATCTTGTTGATTCAAACAAATGTATTTCTTATCAGACTATTGAAAACAAAAATGAAATTCCTCCGGAACTTAAAGGGAAATTTGAGAATTGGTTATTTGGTTGTGATATCTGTCAGGAAGTTTGTCCATGGAACAAAAGATTTAGTGTTACAACCTTACTTAAGGATTTTTTTCCGAGACATCCGGAACTTACTTATTCTGAAGTAATGGAAATGGATGAAAATACTTTCAAACAAAAATTTGCTGATAGTCCTGTTAAAAGAACAAAACTTTCTGGACTTAAGAGGAATGCAAGATTTTTGTTCGAGTGATTACAATCAATAAACTGAAACGAATCTTATTAAAGTGAATCATACTGTAACTAAATAAAAATTATAAAAGAAAAATATTGAGGTTAAAATGTCAGAGCAAAAAAACCATTTTAAAGTTGCTATAATTGGTTCAGGACCAGCAGGATTAACTGCAGCAATTTATACTGCACGAGCAAATCTTAGTCCTGTTGTATTCGAAGGTTTGCAGCCAGGCGGTCAGTTAACTATTACAACTGAGGTAGAAAACTTCCCTGGCTTTGAACATGGTATTCAAGGTCCGGAATTGATGGATATTATGAGAAAACAAGCTCATCGTTTCGGTGCACAATCAATTTATAAGGACATCACTGAAGTTGATTTTTCCAAACGCCCTTTCAAGTTAAAATCTTATGATGAAGAATATTATGCTGATGCTGTAATTATTTCAACCGGTGCTTCAGCAAGATTGCTCGGGATTGAGAGCGAAGCAAAGTATATGGGTTATGGAGTTTCTGCTTGTGCAACCTGTGATGGATTTTTCTTCAAAGGATTAAAAGTACTTGTTGTTGGCGGCGGCGATACTGCAATGGAAGAAGCAAACTTCCTCACAAAATTTGCAAGTGAAGTTACAATCATTCATCGTCGTGATGAGTTCAGAGCTTCTAAAATTATGTTAGACAGAGCTAAGAAAAATCCTAAAATTAAATTTCTCACAAATAAAGTGATCAAAGAAGTCCTCGGTGTTGAAGAAGGTGGTAAAAAAAGAATGACAGGAGTTCTTCTTGAAGATACAAGAGATCATTCTGTTAGTCAGCTTGATGCAGATGGATTATTTATAGCAATTGGGCATAAACCCAATACTGAGTTATTTAAGAATTATTTGGAAATGGACGAAACAGGTTATCTGATTGTTAAACCTGGTTCAACATATACAAATGTAGAAGGAGTATTTGCTGCTGGTGATGTTGCTGATAAGAAATATCGTCAGGCAATAACTGCTGCAGGAACTGGCTGTATGGCTGCTCTTGATGCTGAGAGATGGTTAGAAGCTCAGGAATAATAAACTCAAGATTATTTATTCTATTAAAACCCTTCCAATCACGAAGGGTTTTTTATTTCAAAATTTATTAACTCTAATTGATTTTATCATTACTATATTTGAACACAAAAAAGAAAAGAAATTATGAACAATAAAGTCGGATATGTTTCTATTATTGGATTACCAAATGTTGGTAAATCAACTTTGCTGAATGCAATATTAAAGCAGAAAATATCAATCGTAACACCGAAGCCGCAGACTACAAGAAAAAAGATTTTAGGAATACTCTCAGAATCTGATTATCAGATTATCTTTCTTGATACTCCGGGAATCGTTAAACCCGCATATCTTCTTCATCAAAAAATGCTTGAGGAAGTAAATGAATCAATTAAAGATGCTGATGTTATAGTTCTGATTTTCGATGCAAGCAGTGAAGGTCGGATTAAAGAAAGCGAAGAGAATGAAATTATAAAAGAGTTGATTAAGCAGAAGAAAAAACCAATCATTCTTGCCCTGAATAAAGTTGATTCGATTACACAGGAACAAGCTCAGCAGTTGGTTAATCATTACGAAAGTTTAAAACAATTTAAAGCAGTTGTTCCGATTGCTGCTTCTTTAAATTTTAATATTGACAGATTAATTCAGGAAATAGTTGAAATTCTTCCTGAAGGTGAAAAATATTATCCGGATGATATCATATCTGAAGCAAGTGAAAGATTTTTTGTTTCTGAAATTATTCGTGAAAAAATATTTGAGCTTTACGAAGATGAAATTCCATACAGCACAGAAGTAATAATAGCTGATTTCAAAGAACGAACAAGCGGAAAAGATTTTATTAGTGCTGAAATAATTGTTGAACGCGATTCACAAAAACCAATAATAATTGGTAAGGAAGGAAAAGCTATTAAGAAACTTGGTGAAGCTGCACGCAAAGCAATTGAGGAATTTCTGCAAAAGGAAGTTTATCTTGAATTGCGTGTTAAAGTGAAAGAAAAGTGGCGTTCGAACGAAAAGATGCTTAAGTATTTTGGTTACGGTGTAAAAAAATAGTTCGAAAGTTTTTAGTATGAAAAAATACTTAGGTGAGGGTGCTCTTCTTTTGAATACTTTGATCTGGGGAGGAACATTCGCTCTTGTAAAGAATGCACTCACAGATATTTCACCTTTGCTGTTTCTTGGTATCAGATTTATCATAGCAGCAATGTTATTGTATCCTTTTGTTCATCTGACATTGAAAAAAATTGATAAGAAAACTTTCATTGCTGGTTCTGTTCTCGGTATATTTTATTTTCTTGGATTTGCAACTCAAACGGTTGGATTAAATTTTACTACTGCAACAAAATCAGGATTTATCACCGGAACTTTTGTTGTCATTATCCCGATACTTCAAACCATAATCGAAAGAAGAAAACCAAAGTGGTATAACATTGTTAGTATTTTCTTTGTGATGATTGGATTGATTTTCCTCTCAAGTACTGGCGAAAATTTATTCCAATTTATTAACGAACTTGGCTCTGATTTTAATCTTGGTGATTTTCTTACTCTGCTGTGTGCCATTCTGTTTGCATTTCAGGTTGTTTATGTTGATGTCTTTACGAAAAAATATGACTATATGCCAATGGTATTTATTCAGCTTTTAATAACTGGCTTAGGTGGATTTATTGGTGCAATTGTCCTATCAACTCTTGGGTTGGAGATAATCAGATTTAGTTTGAAGACTAATGTTGTCTTTGCATTAATTTACACTTCAGTATTTGCTTCCATCATTGCAACAATACTACAATTAAAATATCAGAAAGTTGTAACTCCAACTAAAGCAGGAATCATTTATTCATTCGAACCAATTATGGCTGCAGTATTAGCATTCTTTATACTGGGAGAAAAAATTTCTAAATTTGGAATGTTTGGCGGAGTATTTATTGTATTTGGTTTATTACTATCAGAAATTTTAGAGAATAAAAATGAGCAAACTCAGTAGAGCAACTATTATTGTTGATGGTGTTGTTCAGGGAGTTGGTTTCAGATATTTTGTTTTGCGAAATGCAAATGCACTTGGTCTTAAAGGTTATACCAAAAATTTATTTACCGGAGAAGTTTTGACTGAAGTAGAAGGTGAGGAAGGGATGATTCATGAATTAATTAAAAAATTAAAAGTAGGACCTTCTCACGCTTATGTTAAAAATTGTAAAGTTGAATGGAAAGAATTTCAAAATGAATTTAAAGATTTTGAGGTAAGATATTGAGTACTGATATTAAAATAGGTTTTGGTTTTGATGTTCATTCACTTGTTGAAGGCAGAAAATTAATTTTAGGCGGAGTAGAAATTCCATCTGACAAAGGATTGGAAGGTCATTCTGATGCTGATGTTTTACTCCACGCAATTTCTGATGCTTTGCTCGGTGCACTTGCTTTGGGTGATATTGGTCAGCATTTCCCAAACACTGATTCAAGATGGAAAAATGTTGATAGTTCTATTATACTAAAACATTGTTACGAGCTGGTTAAGTCAAGAGGTTATTCAATTTCAAATGTTGATTCAATGCTGGCACTTGAATCTCCAAAAATTTCACCTTTCATTGAACAAATCAGGAATAATATTGCTGAATTTCTTGAAGTTACACCATCGCAGATTTCTGTTAAAGCAACAACTACAGAAAAGCTTGGCTTCGTCGGACGCTCTGAAGGTGCTGTTGCGATGGCAACCGTTTTATTAATTAAAGAGTAGATTGAATGTTTGAAGATATCTTAACCAAAATTTCTGAATTAAGTCCGCTTTGGATATACCTTACAATTTTTTTCTTTGCATTTATTGAAAATCTATTTCCACCATCACCAAGCGATATGGTAATTGTTGTTGGTGGTTCACTTGTTGGAACTTCAAATCTTCACTTCGTGCCTGTCTTAGTTTTTGCAACGGGCGGAAGTTTGGTTGGATTTCTTACTGCATTTTCAATTGGTTGGCAGCTTGATAAAAGACTTTTACACGCAGGTAAAATTAAATTTCTTACTCTTGAATCAATTGAAAAAGTTGAAAACGCTTTTTGTAAGTATGGTTATTATCTGATTGTTGCCAATAGATTTTTACCCGGCACTCGTGCTGTAATTTCTTTCTTTGCCGGTATGAGCAGATTAAATGTCCATTATACTGTTTTGCTTTCTGCAGCAAGTGCAATTCTTTGGAATACAATTTTAATTTCTCTCGGAATGATTTTCGGAGAAAATATCCAAAAGGTAGATCAATTTCTAAGCACTTATAATCAGGTAGTAATTGCTGTTACTGCAATTGTAATTGTCTTCCTTATTATTCGTTATTTCTGGAAAAAAAGAAAAAATAAAATTAAAAATTGAAACTCATTTCTTTTTCAAAAACAAAAAATTTATCATCAGAAGAAAAATCGTTATTAAGAAAAGATAGACTTCTTCTAATATTATCAGGGATATTAACAGGAATTTCTTTTACACCTTTCCCGTTTCCATTAACACTGTTCCTTTTTGTTTCATTTGTTCCTTATCTCTTTGTTGTTGAAAAAAGAAAATCATTGCTTGAAGTTAACAGAGCATCTTATCTTTTCTTTTTTGTATTAAGCTTGATTACAATTTATTGGGTTGGAAGCTGGCAAAGTAAAGCTGATCCGTTTTTAATGATTGGCGGAGGAGTTTTAATTTTCTTTTATCCGGTTGTGCTTTTGATAAATTCCTCTCTGTTCTTTCTTTCACAAAAAATATTCGGAAAAGAAAAATCATTCTGGCTTTTTCCAATCTTCTGGGTAGCAGGCGAATTTGTTTTAACTCTGACTGATTTAAAATTTCCTTGGCTTACTCTCGGGCACGGTTTAGCAA